>Ga0209721_1001176_pt1 | contig 20321 bp, 25 predicted proteins | sample TshhotsprinmetaG_FD_184139 | JGI IMG/M metagenome (GOLD analysis project Ga0209721, IMG submission 184139) | Hot spring microbial communities from South Africa to study Microbial Dark Matter (Phase II) - Tshipise hot spring metaG (SPAdes)... | ecosystem: Environmental > Aquatic > Thermal springs...
GCATTCCCTCTCCGAAATACCATTTGCCGAACCTGCAGTTATGGTGATCCGGCAGTTGTGACGGGTCAAGTGCTAAATCTCCTTTTAAGCATGATGCTATCTTTCCCACAAACACCCTGTGGTCTGTCTTGGCTAAATCCAGTATCATCAGTTCGTTTCCTTTGTCTTGAATCCTGCTATTGAATCTCTTAACTCCTCCGATATCTTTGTCAATGTGTTTACCTGATGCATAACGTCATCCGCCATCTTCTCTATATCCTTTGATATGGCTGATGTCTTTTCTATGTTCCTTGCCACTTCCTCAGATGCAGCAGACTGCTCGTCAACTGCCGTTGCTATCTGTGTTATCTGGTCTCTGACCTTCTGGACAGCCATGACTATATAATTTAATGAATCCCCTACCTGTCTTATGTAATCTGTTGCCTTTGTGACTTCTTCGGATGCTTCTTCCATGGATTTCATTGTCTGTTCGGACTCTGACTGCACGGTGTTTATCTTTTCCGTTATCTCTGTTGTTGCCTTCACTGTCCTTTCTGCAAGCTTCCTCACCTCATCTGCAACAACCGCAAAACCCCTTCCCTGCTCTCCTGCACGGGCTGCCTCGATGGCCGCATTAAGCGCTAAGAGATTTGTCTGGTCTGCAATGTCTTTGATTACTGTTACAATGTCCCCTATCTCAGAAGCACGATTGTTCAATTTCTCCACCATTGTGGCAAGCTCTACAGTCGATGCGTAAACCCTGTTTACTGTCTCTACTGCGCCGTCTGCTATATCCTTGCCTTTTCCTGCTGTTTCCATTGCCTCGGATGATGACTCCGATGCCACAGATGCATTTCTTGCTATGTCCGTAATTGTCTGGCTCATCTCCTCTGCTGCTGTGGCTATCTGCGATGCCTGACCCGATTGGTTCCTCGCTCCCTCCGATGTCTTATCCGCTCTCGCCCTTAATACATCCACTGCGGATACCACATTATTAGCAGATGTGAGTATGCTGTTTACCATATTGCCCAAGGATATAACCATTGTTTCCATCGCGCGTGAAAGGGCATTTATCTCATCTCCTCCTGTTCCGCACGTGACATCTACCTTGAGATTGCCCTTTGAAATCTCTTTTACATCCTCTGTGAGTTTCTGAAGGGGCGATGCTATTTTTTTCTTGCTCATCATCCATATGCCTGCCAGTATAATGAGGTTTAACACAAAGATGATTGTCTGTATTGCCTTAAGTGTTTTAACCTTGCCTTCCGATACTTCTGCAAAGATAGTGGTTGCCTCATCTGTGAGTTTCAAGAAGTTTTCGCTTTCTTCAAAGAGGGCTTTTAATGCCGACAGGTCGTTTTTTGCCTTCTCGATTACCTCTTTGTATTTCTGCCACGATGCCTCAAGCTCTCTCATTTTTGAAAGAGCCTTTTCATCTGCTGCCTTTGGTAGCTTCCACTCTGCATCGCCGTTTATCAGACCTTTTACTATTCTGTCGAGTCTGTCCGTGTGTTTTTTTATTTTGTCTTCTGTATCCATTCCATGATGCTTTGCAAATACGTATTTTGCAAGCCTCTGCGATATTGCCCTCTGCCTGCCGGAATAATTGACCACATTGCCGTCATCAGCCATCCTGTTCAATTGCAAAAAAACCGATGCCGTACTGATTAAAGAAAAACTCAACAATACTGCAACTGCGATTTTAAGACTTGTGCTGATCTTCATACGCCATTACCCTCCATTGATTTAATATTTTGTTATTTATCCCCATTGGTATTGCCGATTAATTCATAACAGGGCCATCATACATGCCTGATTTTTGAGCTTCATTTAATTTCTTTGCTGCCTTCTGCAAGATGCTAAGCGCGGAATGAAAGGTATTGATCGAGTCGTAAAGCCTGTTCAGTTCGTTGGTCAGGGATTCCATTTCTCTGTTCAATGCTATCAGTTCAAGCGAGTCGTATGCCTTCCCGCATTTTCTGCATTTGTATTTTCTTTTGACCTCGTAATATTCAAAAATACTGTCTGAGCTTATATCTTCGATGTCCATCCTGCTCTTGCATTCAGGACAGACCATGTGCTTATCCTGATTTCTCTTTGAGCCGAAAAGGGAAAGAAAATTTTTAATCATAAACACTCTCCTACTGCATTACAAAATCAGTAAAATAAATATTTTTAACATTGCCTTCGCCCAGTATCCCGTTCAATTTCGTAAGCAGTTCGTCTTTAAGCTGCTGCTTCCCTCCAAACGATGATATTTCATCGGGCATCTTGCTTGTAACAAGCATAATGATTGCATCCCTGATGGCACCCGTTTTTACCTTTGCCTTTTTTGTTGCAGTCGATGATGAAAGCTCAAGGTTTATAGAGAGTTTTAAAAATCTGCTACCCACATTCAGGATAAAGGGTTCTAACTGAAACATTGGCGTTTCTGCATTCTTTTTTGAAGAATTGCTGGCGTAACTATCGGTTGTAAAAACAGGGCACAGAAGACAGAGGACAGCTAATAGACAAATCAAATATAAGAGACCTGTTTTAACCATCTGATTTGTAAGCTTTTTTTTGGGGGGTAATAGAACATATCCTATGAGTAATTTGGCCATTACTGCAGATAAGCATTTTTCTGTTTTCTTCAGCATTTTGTCCATATCAAAAAATAAAATAGCACACCATGATGTAAAATTTCTATTTGCGCTGAATTTTACAGCTTCAGGTTGCATATATTCAATATCATAGCGGCGTCAGTCCTTCCCTTATTGCATATTTTGTAAGTTCGGCTACATTGTTTATATTCAGCTTATCTGTTATGTGCTGCCTGTGCGTTTCGATGGTTTTTATGCTGAGGTTTAACATCGAGGCTATCTGTTTTGTGCTTTTGCCTTCTGCCATAAGCTGGAGCACCTCCCTTTCCCTGTGGGTCAGGATGGAGAAGACCGAGGTCTTTAAAGTCTCAAGGTCGTTTATGTAGTTTTTGATTACAATCCGCGCTATTTGAGGGCTGAGGTAGTTCTGCCCGGCTGCCACTGATCTGATTGCATATGCCAGGTCGTCGGAAACACAGTCTTTCAGCAGATAGCCCGATGCACCGGCCTTTAGCATTTCAATAACGAATTGTTTGCTGGAATGCACCGATAGGGCTATTACCTTAACATTAGCGCACCCAGAGGTAATTTGACGGGCAGCCTCGATGCCGTTTAGTCCGGGCATTGTAACATCCATTACCACCACATCAGGCATCAGTTCCCTTGTCAACCGAACCGTTGTTCTGCCGTCGCCTGCCTGTGCAATCACTTTGATGTCTGGATGTTTTCGAAGTATGGCTGCCAGTCCTTCCCTTATTATGTTGTGGTCGTCTGCCAGGATGACATTTATCTTTTTCATGAGAATATTATTTTGTTTTCCCCTCTTTTTTGGCTTTATATAATCTGTCGTCTGCTGCAATCAGTAAATCCACGGAAGAGTCGCCGTCTTCGGGAAACGAAGCTATTCCTAAACTAATGGTTATCGTTATCCTGCCTCCGTAAGGAATTGCTATCTCCTCCATGGAAATTTTTTCCCTTAATCTCTCTGCAACATGAGCTGCCGTTTCTTTATTTATTTCGGGCATGACTATTACAAACTCCTCTCCTCCGTATCTGCTTAAAATGTCTGCATCCCTTATGTTTTTAGCATTATGCGGGCGAGGGATTTCAGTATTGCATCCCCTGCAACATACCCGTAAGTGTCATTTAATTTCTTGAAATCGTCAATGTCCGCTATTGCCAGCGATAGTTGTCTCTGGCACCTCTTGCTTAATTCCAGATCTTTATGAAGAAACTCATTGAGAAATCTCCTGCTGTAAAGGCCGGTGAGGGGATCTGTGGTGTAAAGCTTTACCTCATCAGTGATATCTCTTAGTATTAACTGGATTTTCCCTCCGCAATTTTCTTCTTCTGTTTTTATAAAAAAGCCAGATATTTCGTATATCTCTTCGTCCCTTTTTACCTTTATGTCCTCAACCTTGTTGAATCTGCCGAGTGTTCCGTATATCTTTTCCCACTTCTCATGGGGAATGAGGCGGGTGACGGGTTTATTTACAATTCCATCGCCGAATTTCTTTACAGCCCTTTCATTTGCCCAGATTATCAATTGTTCTCTGCCAGCATCCACTATTTCCAGCAGCATCTCGGGAAGCAGATTCAGAATATCTCTTGTATGTCTCAGTTTTCTTTCTATAAATGCGGTGTAGTCTCCTTCAAGATTATTTATCATATCCCTGTTTGTAATTATGCCTATGGCATTGCCGCTCTGGTCTTCGATAACAACACTTCTTATTTTCTTCGTATTCATGATTCTGACAGCGGTGATCAATGAATCTTCCATTCCGACAGAGACTACCGGAGAGGACATGAATTTAAAAACAGACTCACTTAATGATATGTTGTTCCTGACTATCTTCAGGATGTCCTTTTCGGTTATCATGCCGACTGCTCTGCTGCCCTTTATAACAGGGACAGAGCTGATTTTGTTTTCTGTAATTTTTTAAGGGCCTCATTGAGAGGGGCTTCTGGGGCTATGCTTATCAGAGGCTTGATGCTTCTCTTATGTGTCTGATTTTTATGGTTGAGCGGTAAAAGTCGTCTTCGAGGTATTTAATTATGTCTTGCTGTGTAATAATTCCCTTGAAATTGTTGGAATCATCCGTGAGTATTATCCTCCTGATATTGTTTGCCACCATCAGGTTTAAGGCATAGCCTATTGCCTTATCTTCTTTTATTGTTATGGGGTCTTTCCTGGCACAATTCATGGCAGGGCTATTCAGGTCTACACTCCTGTAGAGAATCTCCACAATGTCCTTTTCTGTAAGGATTCCCACAGGTATGGCGTCGTCGAGTATGACCACAACACCCTTGCCGTTTGAATCCATCAGCTCAACTGCCTGTCTTAAGGATGCGCTCCCGGCAAGATGCAGGTCTTCTTTACAGACAATGTCTTTAAGGTACAAACCTATCATATATTTACTTTGTTGTCTGTTTTTCTAACAGGATAGAAATTTAAACCAAATGCATGGATAAAATCTATCGGGAAATCCCTGATTGGAGTGTAAATTATTTATTAATTTTCCCCCAAATTGAGTGATTTTGCAAGGCAGGCACTGCTCAAAGACTTTAAAAAGCCCTCGTTCATGTGCATATGAGAGATAACAGATGCATTATCCATCAAGTATCCAATGTAGTAGATGACGGATACAGGATAAATTATTTGCAAGCGCAGAGTTTAAAGTCTCCCGCAGCACCTGCCTTGCAAATTTAATATAAAATCGCTTAATTCAGGTTTTCAGAGGGTTGTTTTTATGCATAATTGAACAGCTATGAACTAACAGGAACTATTATGGATATGCTGGTTCCAAATCCATGTCTTGATTTTATCTCCAACTGTCCTCCAATGCCTTTCAACCTTTCGCGGATGCTGAAAATGCCAAAACCTGTGTGAAGACCTTTGTTATTGATAGTGGAGGGGTCAAAACCGACGCCGTCATCGGAGACATTGATTTTGATAAAATCTCTGTCTTTTTCGAGAGAAACCCTTGCAATATTGGCATTCGCATGTTTGACTATATTAAAGAGAAGTTCCTGCACTGCTCTAAAGATCAGAACAGATGTCTCGTCATTTATGCGGCTGACTCTTTTATCGCTGCTGAAATAGATTGTCAGCCTGTATTTACCATGGAACCTCTCGCAGAGGCTTTCAAGCGCAGATGGCAGACCAAGTTCATACAGGTCAGGCGGGCTGAGGTCGAATGTCATGGCTCTGATATTGTTAATCGTCTGCTCTATTATCTCCGATATTTCATCGAGGGGCTCTGCATAAATAGTAGAGGACAGTGATTCTTTCAGCATTTTCAACTTTATTAAGGACAGGGCAAGCGTTTGTGTAATATTGTCGTGGAGATTTGATGCAAGCTGCCTTCGCTCTTTTTCTTCTGCCCAGAGCAGGTTAAATGCCATGGATTGAGGGCGGTTGTTATTATAAGCCATGATATAATTATACAATGAAAATTCGCCCTATGCTCGCAAAATCATCCAGCCTGTCTCCGAAGCAAAGACAGCCCGCTTAGGCATCCATGCCACGCCTGGGCTGTCCAAGTCGCTCTGAGACCATACCATTGCCTGACAGACGCAAGTGTCTGAGCGAAGCGAGTTTTGCGGCTGCAGCGCAAGGAGCATTAGAACTGTCAAAACAGAGCTTCTGAACGAAAGAGACTTATCCTTATCGCTGGATCACGGTATAAATAAAGTTACCAATGTGTTTGGGGTATAATAATATATGCCTTTAAGAAAATGGATAGACAGCGCAAATAATGCCATAGAGGGAATCCTGCATGCCGCAAAGACACAGAGACATCTCAGGTACCATTTTTATTCAGCAGTTGCAGTCCTTGTTTTAAGTTATATCCTCGGCGTGGAGAGGACGGATTTCCTGATAATCTCCATTGCCGTTATCCTCGTACTGCTTGCGGAAATGATTAATACTGCTATCGAATATGTTGTGGATATGATTTCACCGGAACACAGCGAAAAGGCAAGGATTACAAAGGATGTGGCTGCCGGAGCGGTTTTAATCACCGCTTTTGGCGCTGCAGTCCTCGGATATATAATACTGTTCCCCTATTTCAGCAGGGCATTTGAGCAGGGCATCGATATTGCCAAACATTCGAAGGAAGAGATCACGATTATCTCTGTTATCCTCGTTTTGATTATCGTGGTGGTGCTCAAGGCATATTCGGGCAAGGGGCATCCCCTGCGCGGAGGCATGCCAAGCGGTCATTCTGCGATAGCATTTTCAGCATGGGTTGCGGTTACATATATCACAGAAAGTTTTATTGCCTCTCTCTTAAGTTTTCTGTTGTCCGTTCTCATAGCCCAGAGCAGGATAGCGGTAAAGGCGCATACGCCCCTTGAGGTGATCGCAGGCGCAGTTTTAGGGTCCGGACTCACCCTTTTATTGTTCATTATTTTTTATTGACAGTTAACACGTTTTGTGGTAATTCTTTTTTATATAGAAAGGATGTGTCTCTCCCGATAAGGCTGAACCCTCTGTGAGGAGGGGGCGGAAAGCGACGGGTCTTCAAACAGAAGATGGCCGGGTTGCCGAAGGAGAATCTTCGGTAAGCTCGGCCTTTTTGTTTATGCTTAAAGGGGATATTGCCTTCGGCCTTTTGTTTGCCTCTAATACCTTTTTCCTGAGCCTTATGGATTGAGGCGTTACCTCAACAAGTTCGTCTTCCTTGATGAACTCCAGCGCCTGCTCCAGATTCAATATCCTCGGAGGTATCAGTTGTATCGTATCATCAGCGCTTGCAGCACGCATGTTCGTGAGCTTCTTTTCCTTTGTGACATTTACATCCAGGTCATTGTCCCTTTAGTTCTCTCCAATAATCATTCCCTCGTAAACAGGCGTATTCTCTTTTATAAAGAGTGTGCCTCTCGGCTGCAAATGGAAGAGCGCATATGTGGTTGATTTGCCTGCTCTGTCTGCAACGAGGGCTCCTGTCTGCCTCTTTGACATTGGGCCGTGCCACTGCTCATATCCGTCAAACAGATGGTTCAAGAGTCCTGTTCCCTTTGTATCTGTCAGAAACTGGGACCTGAAGCCGATCAATCCACGTGAAGGAATCCTGAATTCAAGCCTGACTCTGCCGTGTCTGTTGTTCTGCATCTTCTGCATTCTGCCCTTTCTCATTCCGACCTGTTGCGTTACAACGCCGACAAATTCTTCAGGTACGTCTATGACAAGCAATTCCATCGGTTCATGCAGGACGCTGTTTATTTCCTTTGTTATGGTCTCCGGCATGGATACAGAGAGTTCGTATCCCTCCCTTCTCATCATTTCGATAAGGATTGCAAGCTGCAATTCCCCACGTCCCATTACCTTAAATGAATCAGTATTATCAAAACCCACTTTAATAGAGACATTGTAGAGGAGCTCTTTTTCGAGCCTTTCCCTTAGATTCCTCGATGTCACGAACTTCCCTTCCTTTCCTGAAAAGGGAGATGTATTGACAGAAAAGACCATGGATATTGTAGGCTCATCCACCTTTATTCTCGGAAGAGGCATCGGCCTTTCAATATCGGTGATTGTGTCGCCTATATTTATGCCTTCGATCCCTGCAAGGGCAATGATGTCGCCAGCAGATGCCTCTTTTGCCTCCATTCTTTCCAATCCCTGGAATGTGTAAATGGAGGTTATCTTTGTTTTTACTGCATCGCTGTTGCCGTTTATCATGGCCACTGCATCTCCTACCTTTACTGTGCCTGAAAAGATTCTTCCGATTGCAAGTCTTCCCACATAATCGTTGTAGTCTATATTCGTGACAAGGAGCTGCAAGATGCCATCCCCTTTGCCTTCAGGTGAAGGAATGGTTTTGAGTATGAGGTCAAAGAGGGGCTTCAAATTTTCTGATTCATCGTCCATATTAAGCGTTGCAATACCCCTTTTGGCATTTGTATAAACAATGGGGAATTCTAACTGCTCTTCGGATGCGTCAAGGTCTATGAATAAATCATAGACTTCGTTTAAAACTCCCTGAATCCTTGCATCGGGTCTGTCGATCTTGTTGATTACCAAAATTGGCGGCAATTTCAATTCCAGCGCTTTTTTAGAACAAACCTTGTTTGCGGCAAAGGGCCTTCTGATGCATCAACGAGCAAAAGCACGCCGTCAACCATTTTCAAAGTCCTTTCCACCTCGCCGCCGAAGTCTGCATGACCTGGTGTATCGACAATATTTATCTTTACGCCGTTGTATTCAACTGCTGTGTTCTTTGCCATTATTGTGATCCCGCGCTCACGCTCAAGGTCTATGTTGTCCATGACCCTTTCCTGAACCTGCTGGTTGGAGCGAAATATTCCAGCCTGTTTCAGCATCCCGTCAACAAGGGTTGTCTTTCCATGGTCGACATGGGCAATAATAGCTATGTTTCTTAAATCCCCCCCCATAAAACCTCACTTTTAGTTGTTTGGTAAACGCAGGTGTGCATACGGTAAAAAGCTTTACAGATGCATGATTTTAACTGCGGACGTTTTATTTTAACCTATTTACATGCGAAAATACCACTTCAGGATCTCGCCGCCGAAAAACAGGGTAATGATTGAGCCGAAAGCCAGAAACGGACCGAATGGTATCTTTGTCTTTCTTCCCTTTCCCTTAAAAACCATGAGAAATATCCCTACCAAAGAGCCAACAAGGCTTCCTATGAATGTTGCAAGGAAAACAGCCTTCCATCCCATGAATGCGCCCACCATGGCCATGAGTTTGATATCTCCGCCTCCCATTCCTCCCCTGCTGAGGATTGCAATGAGATAAAATAATCCGCCGCCTATAAACAAGCCTGCAATGGAGTTTTTAAAGCCAACGACTGAAAGGCTGAAGGCTGAAGGCTGAAGGCTGAAAGGATCTGGGAGCAAAAAAGATGCTGATAGAAGGCCAATGACAATTCCCGGAAGTGTTATTACATCAGGTATTATCTGAAAATCCAAATCAATAAAGGTTATCACAATCATCGCAGACACAAAGACAAAGAGAAAAGGCAGATGCCATCCATATCCAAAAAAATTGAAAACCGACCAGTAAAGGATTCCATTCAGTAATTCAACTATGGGATAGCGGATGGAAATGCTTTCACCGCATTTCCTGCATTTGCCTTTTAAAAGTAGATAGCTCAGTATGGGAATATTATCCCATGGCTTAATAGGCGTGTTGCAGGCAGGACATGAAGATGACGGTCTGATAATAGACATATCTCTCGGCAGCCTGTATATGCAGACATTCAGGAACGACCCGACTATGAGGCCAAAAATGAAAAAAAAATCATGCCACTATCCTGCTTATCTCCGATGCCCTTTCGATTGTCTCTTTTATTTCAGGCTCAAGTGTCTCAAGCTCCTTTACGGCATCCATGACATCTTTATTGGCATAAATATTTTTTTCTTTCCCCCTCATTGCATAAACCTCTTCCCCAATCTTTCTCATCAACTCATCCCTGCGTTTTTTTAATTCCTCTGATTTGTACAGCAGTTTAAAGACCGTGATCTCAACCCTTATCCTCTCCGAAAGCAGAGATGAGAACCACTTGATCTTTTCAATAGCCTCACCAAAATCCTTTTTTATCCTGCTGAACATAAAACCTCCCTATGCTGTTTTAAATATCTCAAGCCTCTTTCCCCAGAAATCCTCGATGGATTTTCTGAGCTGCGGATAGCCCGTAAGTGCTGAATCCCTTTCTATAAGGGAGAACGCCTCTTTTCGGGCCATTTCAAGTATTTTAGCATCCCTTAAAAGATTTGCAACCTTTAAGTCAGGCATGCCCGACTGCCTCGTGCCAAAAAATTCTCCGGGGCCTCTGATATTCAAGTCCTCCTCGGCTATCCTGAAGCCGTCTGTGGTCTTAACCATTACCTCAAGCCTCTTCCTTGCATCCTCGCTTCCGCCGTAACTCAGTAAAATACAGTATGACTGGCTGCTTCCCCTTCCGACTCTTCCCCTCAACTGGTGCAACTGGGCAAGGCCGAATCTCTCTGCATGTATTATAACCATCAATGTCGCATTTGGCACATCTACTCCAACTTCTATTACGGTTGTTGAGACAAGGATGTGTATATTGCCATTTTTGAATTCCTTCATCACTTCTTCCCTTTCGACTGGTTTCATCCTTCCGTGAATCAGATTCACTTTGAGATGAGGGAATATTTTCTGGAGCCCCTCTGCCCCTGTAATTGCGGATTTAAGGTCTGTTTTTTCCGACTCTTCAATTACAGGATAGACCACATATGCCTGCCTTCCCTTTCTTGTCTCTTCCTCGATTAAGGAGTATATCTGGTTTTTATTTTTTTCGGAGAAGAGTTTTGTGATAATAGGACTCCTGTTTGGAGGAAGCTCGTCGATTACGGAATAATCGAGGTCGCCGTAGAGTGTCAGGGCAAGGGTTCTCGGGATCGGGGTTGCCGTCATTATCAATGTGTCGGGAATTACCCTTCTTCCTTTTTTCCTTAATGTTGCCCTCTGCATTACACCGAATCTGTGCTGCTCATCTATTACAATAATTCCCAGTTTTTTGAACGACACGCCTTCCTGAATCAAGGCATGTGTTCCGATGACAATATCCGCATCTCCAGATGCAACGACTTCAACCTCTTTGTTTTTCTTGCTTCCTGTAAGGAGATGGATATTTAATCCTAAATCTTCAACAAGCCTGTGAATGTTGATATAATGCTGCTCTGCAAGTATCTCTGTGGGTACCATCAATGCGGATTGGTAGCCGCATTCCACAGCAGCAAGCATTGACATAAGGGCAACTATTGTCTTCCCTGAACCCACATCTCCCTGTAAGAGCCTGTTCATGGGGGCAGACGACTGCATGTCTTTAAGTATGTCTTTGAATACTCTTTCCTGGGCACCGGTGAGTTTAAAAGGCAGTTTGTTAAGCAATCCGTTTATTAGTCTGCCATCAGGAGAAAAAACAATGCCTTTTTCAAGCACCTCTCCCTTTTTAACGGCTGCAAGTCCCAGTTGAAGCGTGAAGAGTTCATCAAATGCCAGTCTCTGATGAAAGGGGCTTGTCCCTCTGTTTAAATCATCTAACGAAGATGTTGGAGGAGGGAAGTGCACATTTGATATGCTTTCCTGTAAATCCGGTAAATTGTATGCCTTGATTATCTCTGAAGGTATCGGGTCTGATATGGCTGATACCGAACTGTTAAGGACTGAATACATGATGTTTCTCAATTGCTTCTGGCTCAGGCCTTCGGTTGACCGATAGATGGGCGCTATCCTGCCGGTGTGTATGCCCTGGGCTGAAGGATTGGGCTCATTATCATTTTCATCCAGTATTTCATACTCTGGATTGATTATCTCGAAACCAGTTCCCCGGTAATTGTATTTTACTGTCCCGTACAATACTACTTCCTGTCCCGGTTTGAATATCTTTTTAAGATATGTCTGATTAAACCACTTTGCCCTGAGAAGCCCGCTTCCATCTGATACGGCAAGCTCGAATATCTTTAGTTTCGGCCGTCGAGGATTTGGGATAATGACATCAGCTTTTAGTATCTTGCCTGTAACGGTATTTATTTCTTCTGGCCTGAGAAGTGCTATTTTTTTAATGGAGCTTCTGTCTTCGTATCTGTAAGGCAGATAAAAAAGGGCGTCTCTTACTGTCTTTATTCCAAGACGGTCAAGCAGCCTTGCCCTCTGGGGACCGACACCCCTTACATACTGAACGGGAGATAATAAATCATTACTGCTCATTTTTATCAGATTTCTCTGATTCTCTCTTTATAGTCTCATCAAGTGATTTGCCTGCTTCTTCCATCTTGATTTTTGAATACTCTGATTCGCTTAATATCTCTATCTCCCAGCCTGTAAGCTTTGTTGCCAGTTTTATATTCTGTCCGCGCTTCCCTATGGCAAGGGACAACTGCTGGTCATCCGCAATTACCATTGCGGTCTTTTCCTCTTCATTTATTCCGACCCTGTCCACAGCTGCAGGTGTAAGCGCCCTTGCAACAAATATGCGAGGGTCATCGCTCCATGGTATTATATCAATCCTTTCTCCGCGCAGCTCCCTTACAATGGACTGAACTCTCGTTCCCTTCACGCCGACGCAAGCGCCCACTGCATCTATAGCAGTGTCCTTAGAGGATACCGCTATTTTTGTCCTTTCACCCGGCTCTCTTGCAATGCCTTTTATAATGACAACTCCATCGTGTATTTCCGGAACCTCCATCTTGAAGAGGGCGACAACAAAGTTCGGGTCTGTCCTTGAGAGCACTATGACAGGGCCTTTTGGCGTCAGTTTTACCTCGGAAAGATATGCCTTAACAATATCCCCTCTTTTCAGGGTTTCATTAGGCAGTGTTTCCCTCTGGGGAAGAGACGCCTCTGTCTTTGCAAGGCTGATGTAATAATTTCCTTTTTCCTTCCTCAGTACGGTGCCGCTGATTATCTGTCCTGTCTTGTCTTTATATTCCTCGTAGATAATATCCCTTTCAGCCTCTTTTACCTTCTGGAATATGACCTGCTTTGCTGTTTGCGCTGCTATCCTGCCGAAGTCCTGTAAGGGTATCGGGATTTCAATTGTATCGCCTATTCTCTTGTCGGGGAATAACTCCTTTGCCTTTTCTAACTGGATCTCTTCATCTTTGTTTGTGACCTTTTCCACTATCTGCTTAAGCTCGAAGACCTGTATGTTGCATGTTTTCGGCTCTATGCGCAGATCTATGTTGGTCCTGCCGCCGAATTTCTTGCGGACGGCGGAAAGAAGGGCTGCCTCCAGCACCTTTAATAAGGAATCCCGTGAGATGCCCTTTTCCCTGCTGATCTGATCTATTACATAACAGAGTTCCTTTGACATGGTCGATACCTCTCTTAAAATTCTATTTCAAGCCTTGCCTTAGAAATTTTATCCATAGGGATAAAAATATCCTTCTTATCGAGTTTAAGCCTTATCCAGCCCTCTCCAACATCGATAATTCTGCCAATGAAGAATGTCTGATTGTCTATTTTCTCGGTTGTGATAATCCGTGCAAGCTTTTCTATGTTCCTTTCAAAGTCGGCCTGTGTTGAAAGCGGCCTGTCAAGCCCTGGAGATGATACCTCCAGCACATAGGGCCCTTTTATCGGATCCTCCACATCCAGCAGTGCCTCAAGGCTTCTGCTTATTTTTTCGCAGTCTCCAACTGTTACCCCGCCCTCTTTATCCACAACCACCCTGAGCATTGTTCTTTTGCCTGTGCCCAAAATATCAGCACTGACAAGCTCCAGGCCTTCGTCCTCGGCAACCCGAGATGCGAGTTCAAAAATTTTCTGTTTTATAGCAATTCTATCCATATATCCTGGCCATATGTTCCGGTAAAACAAAAGAGTGGGAAGACCCACTCTTTGCATTTGTAAAGAATAAAAAAGATATTAAAATATAACAGTTTTTGCCCTAAAAAAGCAACACCATGAGGGTTTAATTGCCCTCATGGTGTTTTTATTGACACTACTTCTTTGGAGCTTCTGCTGGCTTCTCAGGAGCCGGAGCTGGTGCTGGCTCAGGAGCCGGAGCTGGTGCAGGAGCTGGTGCAGGAGCTGGTGCTGGCGCCTCAGGAGCCTTTTTTGGCTCTTCAGCCTTCTTGCAGCCAACTGTCAGGGTAAATGCCACTAGGAGCATAAGGGAAAGTATAATAGCTAATACCTTCTTCATTCTTTAAGTCACCTCCTTCCAAAATTGTGCCAAAAAATTGGGGGTAATTTTGCCAACTCAATTATTAACATATATGCTATTTCTTGTCAAGAAATAAATTAGCCTCGATATTTTTAACGAGTCCTTCCACGAGGAATATTATTGATTCCGCATCGAGAAATCTATCCGCTGTTGAGTCGAAAATAACCTTTGCCTTTGATTCGAATTCTTCTTCCTGCGGCCAGTAAAGGATCATGACCGGCAGCTTGGGAAGGAGGTAAAGATGCCATGCATTTTCTGTAGGGAATCCTTCACGCTTCTCTGCTCCGAGTCTGATAAGTATTTTTTCTGTTTGGGCAAAATCCCTTTCGAGGAGTTCTTTAAGAGGCTCTTCGCAGTCCCTCAGAAATGAAGATGCCTTTACCATGCCGCCTCGGAGTTCGCTGTATGATACCCATTTACCCGACAATTCGCCTTTGCCGGCAGTCCTGATATAATGCAATAGCAATATCTTGATCCATGGCGTTATGTGGCCGTGTGTCGTTATATCTCCGTCAGGCGATATGCTGAATTCCCTTCCCATGCATTTGATGGCGATGCTGTTGTCTTTTTTTAATTCAGCGCCGATGCCATTTGCAATGTCTTTGAAATTTATATTCTTGGCCTCTTCTTTAAGGCTTAATATCAACTCCTCACGCCAGTCCGATTTTGTGACAGAGCCTCTCAGCGCCTCTATTTCCTCATTTGTGAGAAGAGGGCATTCTGATAGCTCTGTTTCTCCCTTTATAACAGAGAGGGCAAAAGGCATGCATGTCTTCTGCCTGCATTTCCCGCAGTTTTTCTTAGGGAGTTTTTTATAGAGATCTATGGGGTTCATATCGGCGTTTCATATTGTAAGCGATGCTGCCCTTATTCTTCAAATCACTGGCAATTCTGTTATACTATGACCAGCGTATTCTATAACTAATAGCTATGAAAAAAGTTTTTGAAAATCTGCATAAGCGCATAGCAAAAGCTGTAAGCCATTACTGGTTGACACGGGAACAACAAGCCAATAAGCAAAAAAATTCCAGCCGTGTTGATCAAGGGCTAAGAAGCGCAGTAACAGGCGGCGCTCAGATGGATGACTTTATTGCTTTAATAACAGAAATCATTCTTGAAGCAGGTGTTGATGAAAAGCATATCTTCCATAATAAAAATCTTGAACTCCCTGGATTTTCCGTCCTACAAAAGAATGGGACTTGATAGTAGTTCGAGACGATCAACTGATTTTAGCACTTGAAGCAAAGTCGCAGGTCGGCCCATCTTTTGGAAACAATTTCAATAATCGCACAGAAGAGGCAATGGGAAGCGCGCTGGATTTGTGGACTGCCTTCCGCGAAGGAAAATTCAATAAGACTATCAGCCCATGGCTCGGATATATATTTTTACTGGAGGACTGCAAAGAATCGCGAACTCCAGTTAAAATTAAAGAACCGCATTTTGAGGTTTTTGAAGAGTTCAAAAAGGCTTCATATGCAAAACGCTATGAATTGTTTTGCAGGAAACTGGTAAGAGAACGCCATTACAATGCATCAGCCTTTTTGCTGTCTGAGAGAGTAAAAGGCATTGAAGGATTTTTTACAGAACCTGCAGAAGATTTAACCCTTGAGCTATTTGCTCGTTCTTTAACGGCGCATGTCAGCGCCTTCGGAAGAGGATAGCACTGATGGCAGTTCAGTTGACCGGAAAAACCATAAATACAACGCATCGTCTATTTCAGGCAGATGCACGGTCAATGTCGTTCATCTCCGACCAATCTATACATCTTGCGATTACTTCTCCACCTTATTGGACGCTCAAGAAATACAATGAAAATGAAGCGCAGTTGGGCCATATTGCTGACTATGAGCTTTTTCTTCAACATCTTGGCGAAGTATGGAGAGAAGTTTACCGTGTGCTCGTCCCGGGAGGTAGACTTGTCTGTGTAGTCGGAGATGTGTGCCTATCGCGAAGGGAACACGGAAGGCATCTTGTCATGCCGCTTCATGCTGATATAACAGTCATATGTCGCAAGATTGGCTTTGATAACCTTAATCCCATTATCTGGCATAAAATATCAAACGCCGATTTTGAGGCTAACACCGGCAGCAAGTTTTTAGGGAAACCATACGAGCCGAATGCCATCATAAAGAACGATATAGAGTTCATATTAATGCAGAGGAAGCCGGGCGGATACAGACAGCCTACGGAAGAGCAGCGTAAGTTAAGTATGATAGCTAAAGACGATTACGCCCAATGGTTCCGCCAGTTCTGGAATATAACAGGTGCATCGACCAGACACCATCCCGCTCCTTTCCCCTTAGAACTTGCATATCGCTTGGTAAGAATGTTTTCATTCTGGGGCGATACTGTCCTTGATCCCTTCTGCGGAACAGGAACAACAATGCTTGCTGCTATGAAATGTGATAGGAATAGTATTGGAATTGAAGTTGACGAGGAACATTGCAAGATGGCCTTGAACCGAATGCATAATGAACACAAGGGACTTTTCGGAGAGGCGAAGATTGAGTTTGTAGAGATGAAGGATAAAAAGAAGGGGATGATGGTGGGGGAGAAAAAGGCAGAATATATGATTAGGGGAAAGCGTAAGAAATGACGACTATAAAATCTGTGGTCGGCACATCGCATCCTGATTATGCTAACAAAACAATTCATTCCCTTCTTGATGCTCAGTACGGCTATAAAAGATTATCTCGTAATCTTACTGATTACGAGATGAATCCTAATTATTACTTCTCGCATGGGAGAAAAAGCGATATGTCTTTCTCAAGAATCAATAATGGCGAGTGGTATATTACCAGAGAGGGAAATCGTAGGACAGCTTTAGCAAAAATAATCTTGTTTTTGGATGGAAATGGTAGTTCTATGCTACACGGAGTGACTCTTTCCGATTATATGATAGATTTACAATTTATGGATGAGTTTGAAAAACTTAGGACGTTCATAGAGGAAAACAGACTGCCTTATTATGTTGAGCCGAAGCGAGAACTAATACGAAAAGAGTCAGATGATAATAAGATTATTGAAGGATTCAGAACAAATATATTTTTTGGAAATATGAAAACTCGGGAACAGAAAATAATAGGACAAAATGAAATTGGAGAAGTATTGAAGGATATTAAGAGATTGCATCAAAATAATTGGAAAGGAATGGTGCGTCGTTTTATAAAGGCAGTTATAGATGAATTTAATTATCTATTAAGGGGAAATACATAATCAGATGAGTATGCTGGAAGAGCTTCTTTACGAAGAAGAAAGTTCAACGCTGGATTTTAAAGGCAAGCAGTACAATTTTATTGGCGGAGATGAGCCGCAAAAGAGTGAATTACTAAAAGACATATTGGCATTTGCAAATGCATGGAGAAGGGCTGATGCATATATCTTGATGGGTGTTAAAGAGATAAAAGGAAGCAAAAGTGAGGTGATTGGCATTGAGTATGAATTAGACGATGCTCAGCTTCAGCAGTTTGTTAATAGCAAAACTCAGCGTCCAGTAATCTTTCATTACAAAACTGCCATTATTGAAGGTAAAAAAGTTGGAGTGATTCATATTCCAGTTAATAAAAGACCGATATATTTAAAAAATGATTACGGCAAGTTGAAGAAAAATGTAGTTTACATCAGGCGAGGCAGTTCTACAGATGAGGCCAGTCCTGACGAAGTGGCACAAATGGGACTTTCTGAATTATCGCCTAATGAAAGCATTCCAACACTTGATGTTGAGTTTGCAGATGTAAAAGACCGTATTCAGTTAGGGAAGGTGCTAAAGTTAAAAACCATATGCCTTTCTGTTCCAGAAGAAAAAGATATCCCTGAAGCCCGATATTGTAATAAGCAGGCTCTCTAATAATAGATGGTATACAGAGGTAAAATTTGAAAAGGTATAGCCCCAACAAACAGCTTTTACAAAAGATTTTATCTATTTTGCTCCTGATTACAGTTGCTCTATAGAATTAGAAGGAAAAATATTTGCAGATAATTTGTCTAATCCTCTGATTCATAAACTATCTATTGAATCACAAGTTGAAGACAGGAATGGTAGCTTAGACGAGATACTAAGAATGCATCATGAGATGGTACTAAAGAATAAATCATGGTAAAGGCGCGGTTTTAAATTTTAATATGCCGCTTCTTACTTCTTCCTCTCAAACACCATGGCAGCGATGGCGACAAAGATAACGGATGAGATGATAATTACCGCGATGTCGAGGGATAAAGGAAAGTCGTGAGTCAATAATTTCTTTTCCGGGAATACCATGTACTTCAATGCATCTATTCCGTAGGTTAAGGGATTAATCTTTGTTAAAAAGCTCAATACATGCGGCAGGAGCTTTACGGGATACATTGCCCCTGATAGAAAGAACATGGGCATTACGATGAAATTCATGATGACGCTGAAGCTCTCGAAGCTTTCATAAAATGTTGCTATGAGTATGCCGAGGGATGAAAGGCAGAACGACAGAATAATGGAAATGCCGAGTATTAAAAATATCTGGATTATGCTAAGTTTCAGTCCGATAACAGGAAATAGGAAAAGTATGATTAATGCCTGAAGCGTTGATACAACAGTGCCGCTCAATGCCTTGCCTATAACTATGGAGAACCTCGATACTGGGGCTACGAGCATCTCCTTCATGAATCCGAATTCCTTGTCCCATATTATGGATATTGATGAGAATATGGAGCTGAACAGGATTGTCATCCCTATGATGCCTGGGAAGATGAACTGCATGTAAGGCATGCCCATGTCAGGGGACACCATCCTCGACATTCCGCCGCCGACCAAAAACAGCCACAGAAGCGGCCTCGCAAGGGTGGATATTAACCTTCCCCGCTCACGGACGAATTTTATGAATTCCCGTGCAACAATTACATATACGGCGTTCAAATCAGATTTCATCCTCTATCAAACTTTCTCCTGTATGACCTTATGGACTCCTTCAGTTCATCGCCGCCTGATACTGCTTCCGGCCGTATTGCCTTGCCTGTGAGCTTTAAGAATACATCGTTCAAAGTCGGCCTCTGCAGCCTTACGGACAGCACCATATCCGCAAGGGTATTGATGAGCTTCGGGATGCATGCATCTCCTTTTGATACGGATATGAATATCTCGCCGTTTTTTTCTTCTGCATCGAGATTCAGATTTTTTTTAATCTCATCTATTGCCCATGCATTGTCCTTTGTCTGTAAATATATGACATCTCCTCCAACCATTTTCTTCAGATCATCCGGAGATCCCTGGGCGATTAACTTTCCCTTGTCGATTATCGCTATCTTATTGCATATCTCTGCCTCTTCCATATAATGTGTGGTCATGAATATGGTCACATCATGCCTTTTAGGAAGCTCAGAGATGAATTCCCACAGGTTTGTCCTGCTCTGTGGATCCAATCCGAGTGTAGGCTCATCGAGGAATAATATCTTTGGCTGATGGATTATAGACCTTGCCACTTCAAGTCTCCTTTTCATTCCGCCAGAAAATTTTTTCACGGTATCGTCTTTCCTTTCATAGAGCCCTACAAAATTCAGCGCATCATCTATCCTTCCCTTTCTCTCATTCTTAGGAACATTGTAGAGATAAGAATGGAAAAGCAGGTTTTCGTATGCTGTGAGTTCCTTGTCGAGGGTATTGTCCTGAAACACAATCCCTATCTCTCTTCTCACCTCCGATGATTCTTTCATACAGTCATAACCATCGATAGAAGCTTTTCCGGATGTTGGAGACAGCAGTGTGCAGAGGATGTTGATGGTGGTTGTCTTTCCAGCGCCATTGGGGCCGAGGAAGCCGAATATCGTCCCCTTTTCCACCTCGAAGGATATACTATCAACGGCAGTGATATTGCCAAATCTTTTTGTCAGGTTTTCTACTGCGATTATGGGCATTATTGATACCACTCCATCTTATTCTTCGGCACGTGCCAGTAAGCGAGTAAATGAGTAAATGGGTGAATGGGTAAATGAAAATTTTTTACTCATTCACTATTTATTGAGAGGTTTTTGCGGTATCTGCTGAGGCTGCTGTGATATCGGCTGCTGCGGCAACTGCGGTATCGCCTTCTGCTGTTCTGCAGGAGCAGTTTGCTTTATGACAGAAGTT
>Ga0209721_1001178_pt1 | contig 20298 bp, 13 predicted proteins | sample TshhotsprinmetaG_FD_184139 | JGI IMG/M metagenome (GOLD analysis project Ga0209721, IMG submission 184139) | Hot spring microbial communities from South Africa to study Microbial Dark Matter (Phase II) - Tshipise hot spring metaG (SPAdes)... | ecosystem: Environmental > Aquatic > Thermal springs...
CCAGATACTGGAAGATGAAAAAGTTCTTGGTACTATTCATTTAGCTTTCGGAAACAATCTATCTATGGGTGGGGTTCTCGATGTTCCAATACATATTGATGGCTTATTGAAACAACCAACTGTTTTATTAGACGATGTTGTTATTATGGATAAAGGAGTTTTGTCAATTTGATTATATTTTTAATCTAATTGTCTCTTAAAATTGGATTATAAGTTCATTTATCAAGACAAGTATGCTCATTATTTCTATGTGAAATTTTACTTAATATCACATTAAAAACATTCAGCGATAAAGTTAAAAACTTATCTTTCATTAAAATGTTTTTCCTTTTTTGTAAAAACTTCATAATAATTATTCAACTAGTTCATTCAAAGCATACAAAATCTGGATTAGTTTTTTTGTGGATTAAGTCTCGTTTAATGTATTTTTTATAAACAATTCAAATTGATAATTTCCAACCCAGAAAAAATTTTTCTCATATTTCTTATTTTTGTAGTAAAAAATAATTTTACACTGTTATTTTGCTATAACTTGTTTCAAATATTTCCACCGTGCAATTTACAGGTTAGGTGAGAGTATTTTAAAGATTGTTAAAAGTTAATTTAATAGAAATATAAAAGTTAGTATCTTGTAAAAAGAATTAAAAAAGAAATAAGACAATGAAAATTAGAATCGTTATCCTTGGTTTTATTTTTGCGCTTTTAACAAGCCTTTTTGCACAACGGGGATCTATAAGAGATACCTCTTGGACAGATTCATCGGTTGATTTGTCATTAACATCATACATTGATTGGAAATCGGAACCGGGTTTTATCAAACTTCAAACAGGAGAAAATGAAAATTTAGCGCGGAATAAATTCGCATACATTGTTTACAAGAGTAGAAACTTACCGCCTGATACAGCTGCTAGAAATGCTTTGCGAGTCATTGATGGCCGATTCTTTTCACCATCTTATATTCAAATACTTTCTCTTAATGCAGGCCCTGGTGGTGAAGGTAGTTATATTGTAATTGACCTGCAAGCCGTAAGAGCGGTTAATCGTGTAAGAATTTGGCAGTTGGGATTTTATCCCGGTGGTCCGACAAACCTTCCGACACATCTTCGTGTTCGAGCATATACCATATATGGCGGTCTTGACACTTTAAGTATGGAAAAACTCGTTCAAGTTCCGGAAAACACTTTAGGTGTGACAGATGATTACTTTGACCGTGTTGTTGAAATTAGATACTTGAAAATAACAATTGATGTGCTAGATCAAGTGCAAAGTACAGTTATTTCTGAAATTGAAGTATTTGGTAAAGGCTTTCTACCAGAAGGATATTTCACTTCGCAAGTTCTTGATGCAAGACGTCCAGTTAACTGGGCTAAAATCACCTGGAAGGCTGAACAACCCGAAGGTACTCAAATCTCAGTTAGAATGAGAACAGGTAATACACCAGAGGTAAATTCAACGTGGAGTGATTGGTCAGAAGATTCACTGGTTTTTTCAGGAGGTTCATTACCAGTTAATGAACCAAGAAGATATATGCAATATCAAATCAGACTTGGTACACTGACACTTCAGACGCCCAAAATTGATGAAATAGAATTTCATTATGATACTAAACTAATCGCTAAATCAACTGATGCCAGCATTAATCCCCAATTTTCAACTATACTCAAGGAAAATACTTTTACTTACACGATAAACATCCAAAAAGGTACAGACGACTATCCCATCGATACAATATCTATCACAACACCTACTCCAACTGAATTAGTTGGAGTTAGAGTTAATGGATCACCTATTTCATATAATGCAATTGTAACTTCTAATAAAATTTTGATAGCACCACAAATTCCTATTACATCTAGTTCGATTTTCGAAGCATTTTTGAAATGTACACCGTTTCTGGGTCTTAATAAATTCGTTTCCATGCTTCATAGTTCTCAATCAGCTGACAATCCACAATATGTTGAGACAAAAAAAGTTAATGGCGTGGAAGCATGGAGTGTAATAACAACAGGAGTACCACCAAGATTGATAATAAATTATCGTGTTGATCCAAATCCTTTCACTCCAAATGGAGATGGAATTAATGATGTAACAAAAATCTCATTTTTCCTTGCAAATATTGGAGAACCAAAAACAATCATTGGTAACGAAGTTAGAACATTACGAGTTTTAATATATGATTTACAAGGAAGATTGGTTCGTGAGTTATATAATTCAAAATCAGGTGCGGCTGCTTTCGTTGCTCAAAATTCTATTGATTGGGATGGTAAAGATGATTTAGGTAAACTAGTCAGACCTGGTCCTTATCTGGCGCAAGTTATTGTTGAGGCAGATACTGGAATTGAGCAATCTACAAAAATTATAACAGTTGTCTATTGATGAGGTAAAAAGTGAAAAGAAGAATTTTAATCGTATTCCTTTTCGTAACTAATTTATTCGCTGGTGGATTCGAAAACTTGGGAGTTCATAGTCGTGTAATTGGACTTGGTGGAGCTTTTGTGGGCGTTGGAGATGAGTCTTATACAGTCTTTTATAATCCTTCCGGTCTAGCTTTTATCAGAAATTTTCAGATATCTTCAACTTATAATCAGCTTTTTTCTGGTATTAATGATGAACTCTACTATCTCACTTTCTCATCCACAGCGCCAATATGGAACCTTGGTGATTTAGGCGTTGGACTTACTCATCTTAAAGCTGGGGCATGGCAAGAAAATACTCTAATTCTGAGTTACGCTAAAAACATCAGCCATTTTGCTATAGGTGGCAGCTTAAAAGTATTGAGATGGAGTGCTCAAGGAGCTCCAGGTGAAGATTCTCAAAGTTATACGGGATTTACTTTTGATATAGGTGCTTTTTATAAACTCACAAGAGTATTTGGCAATGGTGTTTTTAAAATAGGTGCGGTAGCGCAAGATTTAACTCAACCGAGCATAGCAGTTAATGGTTCAGACGAAGCTAAGTTACCATTAAAAATTGCAGTTGGAGTATCATATTATTCACCAACTTATGACTATCTTTTTGCAATTGATGCAGTTAAAGAAAATGACATTACAATCTTAAGATTTGGAGCTGAGTTCCTGGGTTATAAAGATAAAGTTTACGGAATAGAAACAGGTTTTTATCTGAGAGGCGGTTACAATGAAATTTTAACAAAGTCTAATTTTCAAAATAATGCATTAAATGGTGGATTCGGAGTTTTTGTAGGTGGACTTAAGATTGATTATGCATATGTTAATAAGATTAAAATTGTAGGTATTGGTGGAAGTCATAAAATTTCAATTGGATATCACTTTAATTGATGTAAAGTTCTGGAGGTTAAATTGAAAAATCTATTTTCAAATTCTTTGTTATTGGTTTTATTTACTTTTGTTAATGTTTTTGGACAGTTTATTTCTAATCTTGGCAAGCAAGAAGAAAAGTACATTAACCTCTCTGGAAGAAATTACGAAAACTACAGTTCTAAAATAGAGAAGAAAAAATTTTTCGATAACTTTGGTAATTTTTTGATAGAGGGTTACACTGTTATTGAGTTTAATGAACAACAAAAACAAACAGTAGATCAAAACATTCCAGGTGGACAAAGTAACTTTTTAAAATCTCGTTATTATGAAAATTATTTTAGTAACCTCGTAATAGGAAATGATAGTTATGGTGGATTTATCACTAGGCTAATGGTGGGTGATGCAATTAGAACAAAGTTTACGAGTTTAACATTTAACCGAGCTCGTTTTAATGGAGTAAGATGGGATGGGGCTACTGCTAAGAACAGGGGAACCGTTTTGGTTTCGAGAATTAGTGACCCCATACGTTTTAGATTTGATCAAGGATTTTACGCTGATGGTGTTCGTAGAGTAAGAGATTGGACACAATTTCTTTTGGGCGGTCACTTTGAAACAGATATCGGTGACGTTTTAACTATTGGAATTACTTACTTAAATCAACACCAAAGAAGAGCGACTCTTGATAGCAAAGAATCAAGTTCAAAAGGAGTTGTATCTAATGTTATTCCAAGAGTAATTTTTATCAGAGTTAGTGATGATAGCCCGGGTGATATTTCTGGACCAATACTTTATCAACCTCCATCAATAATCATAAATGGAGTGGAACGCCCGATAAAAAATATTCATGGTTCTTTACCGAATCCAAGTGCAACAACTTTAAATGATCCTATTCAATATTGGGTTTTCAGAAATTTTTGGATTAATGCAAAAGACTTTTTCGCTGGTGCAGATACTACAAGTTTCACAAGGCATATAAATTATAGAGACCGTTATTCTACTTTTCCACCCATTTATCCATTTAAAATTGGTAGTAAAGAAGGAGAAAATATCACTTATGCATTTTTGATTCCTGAGGGCGCTACATCAGTTCAATTTCAACTTGTTCTCGCCAATGATTATAGAATAGACATTGCCCATGATTGGATAAATAGATTAGATGAATACACCGGCGATGCTCGTTTTGTCTCCCACTCTGACCCAGAAATTTATGCAACTCCTACTCCATTCAGGACTATTCGAAGAGCCGAAGGAAACGTTACAGATGCTTCAAATAAACAGATTATTACTTTCTCCTATGGCCTGGTCACAGGAATGCAAGTATTTGGATTTAATTTCAATTTTAACTGGAACGGTTTTGAAATAGAGGGAGAATTCAATCAAAGTAAAGAATATTTTAAGTATCCAATTATTCGTGATAAAAGATTTACTGGTAAATCTGGTGAAGAAACTGAGATAACTGGGAAAGCTTGGTTTCTACGAGGAAGAAAAAAATTAGGTCGACTTACATTAGGAGGTGAAATTTATCGAATTGACGGAACGTATACTACCGCATTAAATATTTACACTCTTGAAAACAGTTATTTCAGTTCTCCATCTGATAACTTGATACCTAACCCCATATTCCCGGATTTTCTTGGTTATGATGTATCAAGTTGGGGAGCCTTGATTCCCGGTGGTGCATATTACTCCCTAGTTGATGATAATGATGATAACGATCGGTGGGAAGATGGATTTTATCATTACAACGTTTTTACTACTGATGCACGAGGAAAGAACCGTGATGTACTGAATCGAATGGGAGACTTTTTCCTTTTAGGATATAGACAAAACACAAATGAATTGGTTAGCCTTGCAACAATTTTAAGACGACCAGATACAGGTATTTTCCCTGGAAAAGACCGCGATAGAGACGGTATCCCGGATGACGATAGAAATGCTGATGGTATACCTGACTATGCTCAGGATTTCTTAACATTTTATACGGATCCTCCAAGCCTCGATTATGGTGATGATTGGAACAATAACGATGTTATAGATGAACAAGAAAATGATATTTTACCCGACTATCCATATACACCGGATCAAAAAGGTTATCATGTTTTCACAAACTTAGAATTGATTAAAAACTTTAATATTGGTTTAGGAATGTTGAGAGAAAATGGATTGTTAAAAGGTGGGAGGAATTATGTGAATTATTTTAAGCTAACTTATTATACAGAAACACCAAGGTTTGGTTCGCTTAGATTATTCTACGTATTAAAGCAAGTCCGTGATAATATTCCAAATGATTGTTACCAATTCCCCGGAGTAATTACAACTGCCGATCCATTTCCTGATTTCGTTCTGGACCCGCTTTTATATAAAAACAGTCTTGTAAATAATTTATTTATTGGTACAACATATACCCAGATTCCAAATCTTAGGATTGAAAATAATTTAAGGCTACAATTGAATAAACAATTTGCACAAGGAAATAGAGCGTTGGCTTTCCTGAACGAAAGTCGTTTACTTAATGACCAGGTGGAAGGAAGAATTCAATTTTTTGGTATGGTCAATAAGATTGAGTATCAAATCTCTCTTTGGAACGAGAAATTAATTATAACTCCTCAATTTAAGATTAGGACGGAAAAATCATCCAAGTTCACGGAAAATAAAGATGGTGACAAAATCACGGTAATAGGAAAACATCTTCAAGAAACAATTCCTATAATCAGAGCTGATTATAAATTAACACAAAACACAACACTTCATTTGGGAATGCAGGGAATTACTTTCTTGAAAGGATTAACACCACTTGCTTATAGAATCAGGAATTTAAAAGATGATTTTGAGAGTGAAGATAGAAGAACAATTGCATTTTCATTAAGTAATAAATCTCAATATGCAGGTTATAATATTGTAATCGATTTTGGATATAAATACACAACTCGTGAGTTTAAACGAGAAGAAGATCGATTTAAAGGTCGTGAGGAATCAACATTGTATTTTTCAGTCTTTACTGGATTTTAACAAGTTATGTGGCAGATAGTTGTATTTTTAGTAGCTACAATTGCAAGTGTTTTTATTCCTACTCCACAGGAAATTAAAAATGCTTTTCAAGCAGGACAGAACTATTTTGTTTCCAGAGATTACAAAAATGCAATAAAACAATACGACTACATTTTATACACTCAACACAAACTACTTCGAGAAGATAGCGTAAAAGTTGGAATTTTGAATAATGAATATGTAGTAAGTGTTCGTGCTGCCGCTTTTTACATGAAAGGAAACGCTTTTAAACAGCTTAACATTTCTGACTCAGCGATTTACTACTTTAGACTGGTCTCTTTAAGAAAAGATGAACCACGTCTGGCAGCATTAGCACAATTCCAGGTTTACGATATTTACTACCGACTTGGAAGATATAATGAAGCAATTGAAGAAGCTTTCAGATTGTTTATAAAATTTCCAAACGATAAAAAATCAGAACAAGCACTTTACGACGCAGGTTGGGCATACCGTGAATTAAATAATATTGATAGTTCAACAATTGTATTTAATAAATTACTCGCTAACTACCCTAATACTGAATACTATGCTCGGGCTTTATATCAAATAGCTCAAAATTATTATGACTCTGGAAATTACAAATTAGCTCTGGAAAATTGGACAAAACTTATTGATAAATTCCAACCAGAAATCTTCACTAAAAAAGATTGGGAAAAAATTGAGCTAAAAGCTGAGAAAGAAAGAAAACTTTTTGAAGTAACCGAGGGAAGAGACGTTGAAACTACGGATTTAGAATTAGTGGCCAAAGCATATATTAAAATAGGGGATTCCTATAGAAATTTAAAACAATACGATCTATCTATTGCTTTCTATAAAAAAATAATAAATGTTTTTACACTTATTCCTAGCCTTGTAGAAATTGCCTGGATTAAAATTGCCGATTACACATTAGCTGAAAAGGGAATTGAGGAAGCGATTTTTGTCTATCGTGAAGCAATTGATGCAAATTTTGCTAACAAAAAACTTCAGGCAAAATTACAGTATAAAATAGCTGAGACGTATCAAAATGCTAAAATGTTTTCAAAAGCTGCAGAGGAGTACGAATTCTATATAAATAGTTATGCAACTGTGGCAGATGCTATTGATTTTAGTGTTGACAAGGCTAAACTAAGTGTAGTTCTAAACTATTATAATGGAAAAGATTTTAATAACGCAATTGCTCATGCAGATTCATTCATATCAAAATATTCATATTCCGATCTGATTCCTGTTGTATTCTCATTGAAAGCGTCAGCTTATAATTTTATTAATGAACATAATCTCGCTAGAAGAACTCTTGAAACATTAATTCGTAACTTTCCATCAAGTGATGAAATACCTAATGCTAAAGTTCAATTAGGTTACACTTATTACAAGTTAGGTGATTACGATAATGCTTTATCAATTTTAGATGAAGTAATTGCATCCAGCCAAAATAAAATTGACACGAGTGAAGTTTACTATTACAAACTTATTGCATATGCAGATAGCCGTAGGTTCGATGAAGCGATAGCATGTTTTGATAAAATTAGTTTCTATTCACCATATTTTCCTGGAGCGGTTAACAAAATAACAAAAATTTATTCTCAACGATCGGAATTTGAAACAGGTGAAAAATTTCTGTCTGAAATCCTTGAGTTAGCAAAACAAAGAAAGGATAGTATTAACTTAATTGACGATATACATTTTAATTTTGCAGATCTTTACATAAACAAAGGTGATTATAACGAAGCAATTAAATATCTGGATCTAATTTTATCAGATACAACATTACTGGTCAAAAGAGAAGTTTTTGCTGTACAAGTAAAATATGTTCGTGGTGTAATTTCATATCAGGTAGAAGATTATAAAAAATCAATAAATGATTTGGAGTATGTTTTATCAAATAATTTATTTCTAAAAGTTTTTTCGCAAAATATATCGAATGCTTATGAAAAAATGGCGCTATCATATGCCAAATTAGGAGATTTAAATAAAGGTGTAGACATATATAATAAACTTATCAGTCAAACTTCAGATGAAATCGAAAAAGCTAAGTACTATTCAACTTTATCAACTATATATTTTGAAGGTAAGAAATTTAACGAGAGCATTAAGTTTGCTGAAAAGTCAATGGCCACTATTGGAATTGATACAACCACTGTCATTAATAATTACATTAATCTTTCTAACAGTTACAAGGAGTTAGGAGATCTTAAGAAAGCAGGTGCATTACTGTTTGAAGCAGCTTCTAAATATCCAAATGCTCCAGAAATTCAAGATATTTTATTTCAACTTGCTGCGCTTTATTATGATAATCAAGAATACGAAGAGTCAATTAAAGTATTCAATCGTTACTTAGCTCAATATCCTGATGGAGTTTATAAAAAAGATGCATTGATGTTCAAAGCCTATTCTCAATATGAAATTGGTGAATGGCAAGGTGCTTATAACACAATGAAAACTTTTGTGGCATTATATTCACAAGATCCGAAAGCTGTGGATATGCAGTATTATGCTGGCGAATGTATGTTTAACATGAAAAAATTTGAACAGGCTATAAAAGAATATCAACTTTTATATCGTCGTTATCCTAAATCTGACCTTGCGCCTGCAGCAATGTACAATGAAGCGTGGTGTTATTACGAACTTCAAAAACCTGAACAGATGATTGAAACCTTCAAAACACTTGCACAAAAATTTCCAAACAGTGAATATGCACCCCATGGACTTTATACCATAGGGGATTATTATTATAACATAAAAGATTATCAGAATGCTGCGATATTTTACTCTGAGTTAAAAAAAAGATTTCCTAATTATGAAAAAATTCGAGAAGTGGATGAGTTACTTTATGATTTGAGTCAGATTAATTCTTATCTGGAATATGAAAAAGCGATGAAGTACTTTGATGAAAGAAATTATGAAAAAGCCATAGAAGAATTGATGAAAGTCTTGAATAAATATCCTGATGCAAACGTTTCTGTTGGATGTCGAGTAAACATTGCTGCTTCCTATGAAATGCTGGATAAGAAAAAAGAGGCAATTAAATGGTATGATGAAGTTATTCGTTTATATCAAAATAGTAAAGATGAAAATGAACGTGCCGCCTATCTTTTTGCAAAAGAACATAAAGAATGGTTAGAAAGTCAATAATAATATTTATGGAGGATTAAATTGATAAACTTGATGATATTACTACAGACAGAAGTATCAATTCAAAGCTGGCTAACTGAAAACTGGTTAGTCGAAATTCTTAACAAAGGTGGCTGGTATATAATGTACCCACTTTTGTTTTTCTCAATTATTTCGTTAGGAATAATAATTGAAAGACTTTATCGTTATTATACTGTTCCTCATGAAAAGAAAGCAAACGAAGCATTGAATCACATTGGAGATTTTTTAAATCGTTATGGTACTGTAGAACCTATTATTGAGTGGTGCGAAAAAAATAAAGGTGTGTTGGGATATGTTTTTCTTAAAATTTTGAAAAGATTTAATTTTCTTATAGTAGAAAAAAGACCCATACATGACATGAGGAACGAATTGCTAGATACAGGAAATGAAGCTGCAGAAGAGTATTTCGAAGAATTCTTACCTATTGTCAATACAATTGCAAGTGTTGCTACATTGATTGGACTTTTAGGAACGATTCTTGGGATGATAATGTCTTTCGATGAAATAGCCAAAGGTGGTAAAGGTGATCCTGCTGTCGTAGCCGGAGGAATTTCTGTCGCATTAATTACCACTGCTGGTGGGTTGATTGTAGCTATTCCTTCAGTTATTGGTTATAGCTTTTTGAAACGTAGAGCGATGAAACTTGTAAAATATGTAGAACCATTTACAAATCATTTTGTTAATCAAATTCTAAAAGATTTAGCGAGATTTTCTACTTATAAAGAAATGTTAAAAACCGCATATCGAGATGGAGTGCTGAATAAAGACGAAGAAGAGTTTTTGAAAATAAAACAGATAGAATTAAATATTTCTAATGAAGAAAGAAAAACATTAGAAGAAGAAGTTTTAAAAACTTTAGGGTATAAATAAAATGGCTCGCGTAAAAAAAACCTGGGAGGAACGGGGAATTGATATGACCCCGATGATCGATTGCGTGTTTCAACTACTAATATTTTTTATGGTTACGACTGTATTTGCTGTGCAAAGTGGTTTAAAAGTTGATTTACCACAAGCTGCAACTTCCGATGCCCCTCCCGAAAAAGACTTGAGTATAACAATCTCTGAGAAAGGTGAGATGGATTTGAATGGTACTCCTGTAACTCTTGATAATTTAGAAGAACAATTGCGAATACAGAAAGACATTTTCGGAAGTAAAGTACTCATTATTAAAGCTGATAATAAAACTCCACATGGACTTGTGGTTGATGTGATGGATGCAGCAAAGATTGTAGGAATTGACCAGCTAGCAATTGCAACAGACAAAGAAGAGGAAGAGAAAAAAGAGTAAAAGAGTAGAAGAGATTAGTAAATGCCGGTTAAAACTTTTGTAATACCAGGATACGAAATTAGTCAGAAGGTAAAGTTTTATGTAAAATATTACCGTCGTCACCTTTTAATTTTCATTGGTATTTCTCTTTTTTTCCATTTATTACCAATTATTCTTAACCTTAAATATGTGGAAAGTATAAAAGAAGTAAAACGTCCACCCACTACTGTTAAGTTTATTCAAAGAGCTCCAAGATTACAGAAACAATTAGAATTGCAAAAGGCTCCGAAGGTTGTAGAACGAACTATGCAAAGATTAATGCCACAACGGTCACGATTTGCTACGATGCCAAGAACTATGATAACGGCAGTAACGCATGGTGGCTCAGCTCTTGCATCTCTTGGTAGGCCTGGTGATTACGTTGATAGAACCTGGTCTCCGCAACAAGCCCAATTTTATGGACCAAACATTCAAATGGAAGTTGAAAACACAAGAATGTCTTCTAAACGGGGTGTAAGTGGATTAAAAGATAATTTAATCGACTGGATGAATTTTCAAGATAGATTTAGTGGTTTGATTGATCAGGGTTCAGATAAAAAAGATGTTAGTGGATTTATTGAATTTTATCAACTTGAGTATCGAGGAAGTAAAGTTGAGGAGAATAATCAACCCGCTTGGAATTGTATTCCACAAGCTTTGATGAATCTTGCCGAATTTATAAACAATAACACAAAGATTAGAGTTACATTAAAAGGCAGTGTTCGTCTAGATTCAAAAGAGTTATTTAATATTCCAATTATATTTATGATGGGCTACAGAGCCGAACCAATTTATACAAAAGAAGAAGCGCAAAATCTCGGGAAATATTTAAGAGAAGGTGGCTTCCTTTTCATTGATGATGCTTTTGCTTACGAAGCTGGTTCATTTAATAGAAAGGCACGACAACTTATTCGGGATGCTCTCGGTTTTGATGCTGTTTTCGAGAGAATTCCAAATAATCATCCAATATATCATGCTTGGGAAGATTTTGATGGACCCCCAGCTGGTGATGATAACATCCGACCTAATGGTATGGCTCTGGCAAATCCAAATCCAAATCAAAGACTTAAACCAGTTCCTGAACGTTACAAGTATCTTGAAGGAGTTTTTCTTGGTGGAAGACTGGCTGTTCTTTTATCGAGTAAGGGATACACACGGGCATGGGGTGACTGGTTGAAAAATCCAGCAAGTTTTGGTGGACCTCAAGACAATACCAGACAATTTCAGTTAGGTCTTAATATAATTGTTTTTGCCTCTACACAAAAGGGTGGAATAATAGATAAAAATAAACAAAAAGTTGCAGCAGAGTTGAACAGATGAAAAAAATACTAATACTAATTACCATGTTTACCATTATCCTTTTTTCGGGATGTGATTCAGTTTATCGTTATATTTTTATGCCTCCCGAAAGAATGGAATACATGTTCATTCCCGACAAAGAAAATACTGCGTTTTTTTGCGATACTACCTACAAATTCTCTAAAGATAGTTTAACAATCATTATGGATAAAAAAGACTTCAAAATAGAAGTCAAATACATGACCGATTACCAACTTAATAATTTCGAATTTCCTGAAGATTCAAAAGGAGGATTTTACTCTAAAAATCCATATACTTATGGTGACTGGATCGATCCCGATAGGGGTTATACACCACAAAGATTTACAGTATTCAAAGTCACTGTTTTTAATTACTCTGGTTCAAAAATCAATATTGAACCAGATGAGGCTGTACTAGAAACTGATCGTGGGGATAGATTAAGAGCCTATGGTCGCGAAAAGAAAGATGCAAAATATCAGAGCATTGAGGAGTATTTCTTGAGAAGAAAAGGAGCAAGTGGAATTGATGATGATGTTTTCGAATCTAGAATGGGAATTGTTAGACGAACTATGTTAACTTATGGTAAACCAATCTATGCGGGTGACTATCGTGAAGGTTTTATTGTTTTTGACCCCGTGGATGAGTCAGTTGATAGAATTAAATTTACTTTAAGAAGGTTTATTCTCGGTTACAATGAAAATAATGAACCGTCAGTCTTTTCAGATTATTCTTTCTATTTTAAGAAATCTAAACTGGATAAAAATTGGATTGCAGGTGTACGCTTATTTGATACAACTATTGCTGCTAAAACTGTTGATTTAAAGAGAGAAAGAATCTTAAATATTGTTCAATTGCAATACACTTCAAGTGAATCGAGATATCAAGCACTTGAAACATGGAATCCTTATCCAGAATCAATTCCTGAGCTTGTTCGCTACGCAAAAGCTAAAAATCAAATCAATTCAAATTTCGTTCGTACAAATGTTGATGCTTTAGATATTTCAAATACCGATCTGATAGTTCTAATTGGTGGCTTTGGAAAACCTGACATCGGCAGTGTAATTATTGATAAAATTGCTCAAGCTATTTCTAATGGAAGTGTATTTTACATGGATAATGCCTTTGTTACAAATGATTGGCCTTATTATTCAACGATGACAACAATTCTTGAATATATTGCTTCAAGATTGAAAGGGAAAACCGAAATCAAGAGAATCTCGATTGATCATCAGATATTTAAAAAACCGAATCATTTCTATCAATTACCAAAAGGTTATGATGATGTAAATCCACAGGTTGGTAAGAATGATATTATTGATGGATTATTTCTAGACGGAAAATTAGTTGCTGTTGTTTCTAACAAAGGTTATGTGGTGATGTGGCACGAACGAAGTGATAATTCAGAAGCTCTAGATTTTGGTTTAAATCTTCTGACTTATGCAATGGAGAGAAAAGAAAAGCTATGAGTAAAATATCGCTGATTTTATTTTTTGTTCTGTTACAATTTGCTTTTCCACAAAGAAAAGAAGTGAGAGCTGTATGGGTTGCAACTGCTGGGAGATTGGATTTTCCTACAACTCAAGGTGTGGAAGCACAACTTAATGAAATTCAAGCTATTGTAGACGCATGTAGACGTGCGAATATAAATACTATTGTGTTTCAGGTCAGTGCCAGAGGTGATGCTTATTACAATTCTAATTTTATTCCATGGGCTTCTAATTTAACTTGTTTTTCACCATGTACAGACCCAAATAATCTTGGACTAAACCCTGGTTATAATCCACTTGCTGAACTAATCAATCGAGCAAAACAATATAATATTGAAGTACATGCTTGGATTAATGTTTTTTTTGTTTTAAGTGATACACTCCCGGCTTATCTTAACATAATAACTTTTCCGAGGCATCCAGCAATCAAAGATACTACAGGTGGAAAGTTAATTTGGAAAAGAGAGTGGTTTGCAAAAACGCAATCTGGTCAAATGAAAAGTGATGGTGGATTTTTCTTCGATCCTGGAAATCCAGCAGTTCGTGCCCATATTGCCAATGTTGCAACAGAAATAGTTAAAAATTACAATGTTGATGGAATTCATCTTGATTATATTCGTTACACTGATTTAGGTAATGAAGTTTTACTTTTTGGTGATGCCTCTAATTACTGGTTTACAAATCGAACTGATTCGGCAAACGGAAATCCCTGGAATTTACCGAGAGATGATTTTGCTAGATTAAATGTTGAACGATTGGTTAAGATGGTTTCAGATAGTGTGAAAAAATATAAACATTGGGTTAAAGTTGGAACTACAACACCTGGAGTGTATACTGCCTCAGCAATGGGGTTGAATTGTTCAGTTTGGCCATTGTATTCTCACTTAAGATCTGATCCAAAGGCTTGGGCACAAAAGGGATATATAGACTATCATAATCCACAAATTTATTGGAATATGGTTGACTGTCCTGAATTTTACAAAGTTGCAAACTGGTGGAAAAATAATCTGTATGGAAGACAATCATGGATGGGAATTGCAGCTTACAGAATTGGGGAACCAACATTTGGTGAATTTAGTGAAGTTAAAAATCAGATTATATATACAAGAGTGATTGGTGGATCGGGGGTTAATTTTTTTAGATTCAGAAGTTTAGTCGGTTCAATAAATTATCTGGATAGTTTACGTAACGATCTTTTTAAATATCCAGCAAATATTCCGCCAATGCCTTGGAAAGATCCGGTTCCACCAAATCCACCAACTAATTTGGTGGTTAAAAAGATTTCACAGGATAGAATTCTTCTAACGTGGAATAAACCGGAAAGAGCTAGTGATGGTGAAGTGGCTGAATATTATAATATTTTCAGAGCTACTGAACCAATAAATCAAAATAATCCATCCCACTTATATAAGATAACTGCTTCTAGTGATACTTTTTTCTTTGATACAATTACTGATACGACTGAAATTTATTATTACGCTGTTTCAAGCTTAGACAAAGTAGATAATGAAAGCACTTTATCCAATATTGTTTCTACCAACGTAACTATTGAAAAAGGCATTTTGCCGTCTGCCGCAATTTTATACCAGAATTATCCCAATCCATTTAACTCAGTAACTAAAATAAAATACGAAATATTTTTCACCGATAAAGTTAATCTTTCAGTTTATGATATTCTTGGAAGAAAAATTGCTAATTTAGTTGACATTGAACAAGCACCGGGTGTTTATGAAGTTGAATTTAATTCTTCATTTTACAATATTTCATCTGGAATTTACTATTATAAACTCAAAACGACCGGTAGGTCTCAAGTAAAAAGTTTTGTCTTAATAAAATAAAGTAGCGAGATTATGAAAAAATTATATGTGTTTTTTACATTTTTTTGTTTTGTTCATATTTTATCTGCTCAATATTCTTTTGAGCTTGATTATAATAAATCCGAAGATAACCAATTAAATTTTTATAACCTTATAGATATTGAGAAATTTGACAGTCGGAGAATAACTGGTTTGGTATATAGCATCTTTATTCCTGGCAGTGGTCAATTCTACCTTGGTCAAAAAACAAAAGGGGCCTTATTCGCTGTTACTTTTATTTCATCTCTAGTTGGTACGCTAGTATCTCATAATAATTTTATAGGAAATAGAGAACGGATTCAATCACTTGAATTTGAGTACTTAAACTCTGATCGTTACACACTTTCAGAATATTACTGGCAGCAGATGGTAACCGTTCATAGTGAGCAAAAACTTCACGAGAAAAGTAGAAACATTTTTATTGCCTCTTCTATAGCCATTTGGACAATGAATATGATTGATTATCTTTTCTTCACAAAAGACAAAGGCCCAATAGAATTTTCATCAAACTTTCATTTAATGAACCGTTCATTACTTTTTTCGATTTCAGTTCCAATTAATTTTGTAGGTGCTAAATGAACCAGTCGCTCTTAATTTTCTCTTTGCTTTTAACTTTCTTATTCGTATTGAATAGTTGCTCAAAAACAGAAGATTTAATCACTCCATATCACTATAGCATAATTCCAAAGGTAACTAATCTTAAAGTTGATTCTGTTTACATGACATTTACAGAAAGACAAGCGGTCAAATTTAGTTGGTCTATTCCTGATACATCCGGTTTAAGATTTTTTGAAATTTATCGTTCTCAAAAGAATCCAGATAATTATAGAATTTTAGCGTCTAATTATAAATCTTACGTATATGTTGATTCAACTTTGCCATCTTATACTGATAGTTTGAGATTATTTTATCTGGTTTATCCAATTGGTACAAAAAAAGATATGCGATCTGGTGTAGAAATATCTTATATTGGTCCACCATCGGATACTTTAATTTTATATGTCTATAAAAAAACTAATTAAATGGAGGTTATATGTTCAAAAAAGTAACAGCATCGCTTCTTGCTCTGGTTTTCCTTGGGTTGTTTTTGTCTTTGCGGGCACAACAAATCTTAGACCCAGCAAATTATATCACAGTTGACAATCTATTTGATAACGTCACTGGAGGAACTGTTCCTGGAACAATTTTGTGTGATGATTCTACTTATTGCGAGGTTCGACCTAATGCAAATACTCCTAATCAAACTGATGGTTGGTTTACAAATGTTGGCGCAACTTGGTACGGTGGACGTCATAGAAGAACACCAAATACTGCTGGAAGTCCTACCGGAGCTTCTGCAACTTATTATCTAAATATACCAGTTTCAGATCATTACTTAATTTATCATTATATGGGATTTACCGGAAACGCTACAACAAACGCTTATGTGACGTTTAAGCGTTTTGGTGAAGGGACTGTTGCAGATAGCTTCCGTTACAACATTCAATCAAACAACGTGCAATCCGCCACCACTGGAAGCTGGATGCCATTAGGCGTTATCTTAGTCCCTGCTGCTGATAAAGGTTTAGAGGTACGAATTGGCGCAGATACATTAACACCAGCATTTATGCGTGTTGATGCAATTCGCGCATTAAGAAGCCCGGGACCTGGTCCTGACCTTGAATTTGGTCGAAGGCATTTTACTTCTTTTGATACAATAAGAGTAGTAGAAGAATTTCCACAAACTACTTTCAAATGGGGTCAATTTTCAGAAAAGAGAATTCCAATTTGGAATATTGGTGATACAACTCTTGTTATTTCTAACGTAACGTTCTCTACAAATCGTTTCTTATGTGTAACACCGCTACCTATTAATCTTCAACCTGGAGAGAAAACTCATTTAACAGTGAGATTTTCTCCAAAAGGTGAAGAAATAACAGTCGATTCAATGGTAATTCATAGCAATGACCCAAATGAACCACAAGCATTCATACCCGTTAGAGGAGAAGGTATAAATTATAACTTTATAATGAATGCATCTCAAGGCGACGAACCCCATTGGAATGCGCCAGGAACCACAACTTATGTGGAAACAGGAGCAAATCCGTGGCTCAACTCGGTCATCTCTCCTTTTCAATTTCCTATTCCTAGCGGAAATAGAAATAGTAGAGTTTATACTGCCATCACTGATCTTCCATCAGCCACTTATGGATTTCAATTAGCAGACACTTTATCAGGAAAATATTTATTAGAATATTCAGGACCTGCCGGTTCACCAAATGCTGCCACAGCCGCTAAAATTTCCGTAGTTACGCCATTTATGGCTGATACACAGATTGTGACGAACTTTAACCAGAGAGTAATTACTACAGCAGTACTCTGGGGTAGAATTCAAGATAATAATAGAAGAATATTTGATCTAAATGGTGGTGGTCCCACATACGTAAAATTTGAAAATCCTGGACAAGCTTCAGGTAACTTTTTAAGAACTGATTTACTTCGAGTAAGACTTTTACCAATTGCTCCTACAGCATCCACTTCGGCAGATATTACTAACCGTATTCTTAGCTTTGGTTCAGTTTCAATATATGATTCTATCCGAAGAGCAGAATTCAATTACCAACGGGGATTGCAAATACGTAGCAACGGTGAGACGCCACTTATGGTAGATTCTATAATAATAATAGGTGCTGATAGTATTTACTTTAGAATTGAAAATATGCCAGCACTTCCTTTGATTCTTCCTGCTATTGATGGAATTTATAACTTCACAATTTCTTTCTTACCTGATTCAATAAGACTCTACAGAGCAAGTCTAAGAATGTGGACAAACGACACTTTAAATAATCGTTACATCACTATAACTTTATCAGGGCAGGGCGTTGGTACACAAATTCTTGTTGATGATTCAGATCCAACGACATTTATTAATACACCAATCGTTGATTGGAATCCAAACAATGTAACTAATATAAACTTCTGGCAAAGAATCTCTGGAAGTGGTACAAATAATCAGAGACTGATATATTATATTTACGGAAGTCAATATAATGGTACACCAAACGATCCATTAAGATACATTCAATGGTTTCCAAGATTCCCATCACGTCCAAATGCGCCACCAGTAGAAATTGACAGCTTTGATGTTTGGGCTGTTGTTCCCGCAGGTTCAAGTACGGGAAATCCAAGAGCTGTCTATGAAATAAATCATGTTGAGGGTGTCACAATTCTAAAGAAGAATCAAAATTCAACAACTTTTGGTGGCGATGTCCCCGCCAACGGCAGAATTTATTTGGGTAGATACAAATTCTTAAGAGGTGGACAAGATTTACCAGGTGGTGGAACGATATTTGGCAACGTTAGATTAATTAACGATCCACAAGAAGTAAATATCTTTTATCAAGATAGTTTGGTTAACGTCGCTTTAAGAGATAGTCATGTTACGCGTGCCGATGCTATCATTTTGCAACAAGCTGCTACGGTAAGTGTAAATGATCCGAATGTTATTCCTGGAACTTACTTCTTGAGTCAAAACTTCCCGAACCCATTCAACCCGTCTACTGTTATTCGTTTTGGCCTGCCAAAACAAGAGAAAGTCGTTCTTAAAGTTTATGACATTTTAGGTCGCGAAGTTAAAACACTCGTTAATGATGATCTTAAACAGGGTTATCACCAAGTTGAATGGGATGGTACAAATAATTATGGCACTAGAGTAACCAGTGGAATCTATATTTACAGAATTGTTGCTGGTAATTTTGTTGAGACAAAGAAGATGATTATGGTTAAATAGTGCCGATCTAATTTAGATAATTTCCCCGAACATCTGGAAGTTAGTTCTCAGATGTTCGGGTTTTTTTTAATTATACAGCTGAGATTATAGTCTTAGTTAAAATTACTTTAATAATAATTCTGTATCACATACTTTAAGATTAAAATTAATATACAATCTAAGTTAAACAGCTTTAGCACAATCAATCAAAATATTATCTTTGCGCAATATTTAAATTTTTTTAACAATTGTTTTAGGTTAATGAGAATTGATTGACTTAAATAAATTAAATAACAAACAAAGAGAAGCCGTAACAACGACAGAAGGACCTGTACTGGTAGTTGCAGGTGCGGGTAGTGGAAAAACTCTTGTTTTGACTTATAGAATTGCTTATTTAATTCAGAATGGAACTCATCCTTCTAAAATACTTGCACTAACATTTACAAATAAAGCCGCCAGCGAAATGAAAGAAAGGATTAAATTAATTGCTGGCAGTTCAGCTAATTATTTATTTATGGGAACTTTTCATTCAATATTTGCGAGATTTTTAAGGGCCGAAGCTGAATTAATCGGTTATACGAGAGATTATACAATTTATGACACTGAAGACTCTCTTTCAGTGATAAGGTCTATATTAAAGGATTTTAATTTATCAGAAAATAGTTTACAACCTGGTTATATTCAAAATGTTATTTCTAAAGCTAAAAATAGTTTGTACGTTTTCTTAAAGGACATTGAATCATACTTTTTTAATCATCACAGAAAACTTTACGATATTTACGTCGAATATTCGAATAGATTGAAAAAATCAAACGCAATGGATTTTGATGACTTATTGATTAAGCCAATTGAGTTATTTAATAAAGAAAAAGATGTACTCGAAAGGTATCGTAAAAAATTTGATTATATTCTTGTAGATGAATATCAAGACACTAATTTAGCTCAATATCATTTATTAAGAATGTTAGTTAATGAAAAAAGAAATATTTGTGTGGTTGGTGATGATGCGCAAAGTATTTACAAATGGAGAGGTGCTGAGGTAAGAAATATAATTGATTTTCCAAAAGATTTTTCTGAGGTAAGAATCATAAGATTAGAACAAAACTACCGTTCAACTAAA
>Ga0209721_1001183_pt1 | contig 20112 bp, 18 predicted proteins | sample TshhotsprinmetaG_FD_184139 | JGI IMG/M metagenome (GOLD analysis project Ga0209721, IMG submission 184139) | Hot spring microbial communities from South Africa to study Microbial Dark Matter (Phase II) - Tshipise hot spring metaG (SPAdes)... | ecosystem: Environmental > Aquatic > Thermal springs...
GCGAGGGTCAAATAGGGCAGCACCAGAGCCCATTCCTCATCACGGACGTCCGATGGGTAAGCACGGCGGTTCATGCTCTAAACATAACTGCAGTGCCTGATTTGGGTAAGGTGGTTTGTAGATTCTAGAGCTTCTTCTACGCTGCAAGCAGCCCGGCCTTCCACCGCCTGAATAGCGGAGGTGTAGTGCTGGGCCACCTGTAGCACATACGCCGCCAGGGGGACGGGTTCGCGCAGCAAACCCTGGGATTGCCGAGCTTCTTCCCAGGGGGTTGGCAGGCGCATCAGCACCCGCACGGCTTCGTACAAAAGGTTTTCGGGGATTGGCACATCCTGCGAGGGCTTAATACGACCCAGGGCCAGCTCGAGCAGGTAGCAACTGGCCTGCAACACTTGCTGCTCCTCTGGGGCCATCTGTAAAACCTGGGCCAGCCGGGCCGCCAGCCGAAACAAGGGGGTCTCGAGCTGCAACCTCCACTGGGTCGGGTCGTCCGAGGGCGCGAACAGCGGGGTACGGCCTTTGCGCCGCGCTTTGTCCCGGTACATCTGGTCGTCGGCCAGCCGCCACAGGCTCTGGGCATCGGCTGCCTCGGTTGGAAAAAGGGCATAGCCAAGGCTCACCTTCAGGTAGGTGCTATCGGAGACCCGAATATCTTCCAGTAAAGCCCGGTAGCGCTCGGCCACGCGCTGCGGATTCAGGGTGCTCGAGCCCTCGATGATTAGCGCGAACTCGTCCCCGCCCAGACGGTAGGCCCGGTCGCCGGCCCGGGCCCGGGCCCGCAGCACCCCCCCCAGCCGCACCAGCAGATGGTCGGCATGCACATGACCGTAGTTATCGTTGATGGCTTTGAACTCGTCCAGGTCGAGCAGCATCAGCACCACCGTCCGGCCGTTAATTCGGGCGGTTAGTCGTTCCAGATCCCGCTCAAAGGCCCGGCGGTTGCCCAGCCCGGTCAGGGGGTCGGTGTAAGCCGCCCAGGCCAGCTCACGCCGCAAGGCCCGCTCAACCCGCACCACCCCAATGGCCGCGGCCATATCGCCCAGGAGCTCCTGGGTCTGGGTGTTGGGCAGCCAGTGCCGCTGGGTGCTGAACAGCAGCAGCGCGCTGGCTTCGTTGCTCTGGCGCTGTATCGGGAAGATAAACAGGCTGCGCAACCCGGCCTCGACCAGCTCGGGGCGCCGGCCCGGGTATAGGTCGTAGCGCGGGATACCCACCTGCTGGCCGCTGCGCAAGCGCTGGCCCAGTTGACGGGTGATGGCTGCCTCTACCGCCAACCCAGCCCCCCAGCCAGCCTGGGCAATGGTGCGGATGGCGTGCCCTTCAAAGGCGAGCAGCCGGGCCCCCTCGGCTCCAGAAAGCCGGGAGGCTTCCTCGAGGGCGTCCCGCAGAACCACCTCCAGCGGCTGCTCGCTGGAGGCCTGCAGCAGGGTGTTGATGGCCGATAACCACAGCGACTGGCGCTCAGCCCGTTCACGCACGTACACCTCGTACAGGATGGGCGCAACGCTCGAGACGAACTGCCCGACCCAACCCACCGCGGCCGGGTCTAGCTGCTGGGCCGTTGCATGAAGGTGCAGCACCGCCCACACCTGCCGGTCTACAGCCAGGGGCAGGGTCAGGTTGGCCGGGGCTTCCTGAGCCTCGGCAGGCTGTACCCCAAGCAGCCGGGTCAGGGGATGGGGCCGGTGGTCAACCTGGGCCACCCCGCCCAGCCAGCCCTCGAGCGGGCCCAGGTAGGCCGACCTGAGCGCCGACTCCAGCACCTCCTCCCGCCCCTCGAGCACAGCTTCAGGAACCCCTCGAGCCGCCCCCAGATTAAAGTGGTTGGGGCCGGTGCGCACCCAAAACAGGCCCTGCACCACCCCCGGCAGCTCATCCTGCAGCTCGTTCAGGGTCAGCTCGAGGGCAGGGGATAAACCCCCTTTTAGCAGGCGCTCGATCAGGGAGGCCGGCACCACCGGGGGTGTTCGCTGGGCTTTCGCCTGCGAGGGGGCTCGAGACAGGCGCAAGCGGCGGGGAGGGCGTCCTTCAGACATGGTGACACCCTTTCAAATGCCGGGACGAGCACGCGGCCTGACAGGGGCAGCACGATGTACCAATTTCGCTAAAACACACCCCAATCCAGCCAAAAACATCGGTCAAAAGCATACCAAACCTCCTGGTAAATGGAACAAATAGAGGGAATTGAGGCAATATCAGCTCACATCTGCCAAACACACCACAAAGGCGCCTGCATCCCACGCCCGCTCGAGCTGATACACCACCTCCCGACCGGCATCCGAGCTGTACCGCTCCGTCAAGAAGGCAGTTACGAGCCTTCCCACAAAGAGCAGCCCCGCTGCCTCAACCCTGTGGTTGTGAAGCGCCGAGGGCAGACCACCCCTGTCCGCAATCAGAGCGGCTTCGCGGTGGGCAGGGGTTTTACTCTGTGCTTCCATAACACCTCTGGTGGTTTTCAGAATCAGAATAAAAAAACCCTCCCTGGGTAGGGTGGTGTGCATAACCGTTACGTACCAGCCCTCAAGGCCCAGGGCACCTGGTTTGGGATGGGTGGGCCTCGAGCACCGGCGCGGCGGGCCAATCGTCAGCTAAGCAACAGGGTCTTCTGGGCCGGCGGTGTTAGGATTGTTCTCGATGAACGCGGCGCCTTCCTTCGTCGGGGCCTGGCAATACGCCCCCGTGCGCGACCCCAAGCTACTTCCGATTGTAGAAAAAGTAGAGGCCGGCGAGCGCCTCACCTTCGAAGAGGGCCTGGTGCTCTACCACACCCCGGACTACAACACCCTGATGCGCCTGGCCAACCGGGTGCGCGAGCGTAAGCACGGCTCCAAAACCTACTTTGTGCACTCGCTGCGGCTCGAGTTCACCAACATCTGCTATGTGGGCTGTACCTTCTGCGCCTTTGCAGCCAGAAAGGGCGAGGCCCGGGCCTGGGACTACAGCGTAGAGGAGGTCGTAGACAAGGTACGGGAGAAGTGGGAGCCCGGCCTGACCGAGCTGCACATGTCCAGCGGCCACCATCCCAACCGCCCCTGGAGCTACTACCCCCAGATGGTGCGGGCCCTGAACGAAAACTTCCCCGGCATTCAGGTCAAGGCCTTCACCGCGGCCGAGATCGAGCACCTCTCGAAAATCAGCAAGAAGCCCACCCTCGAGGTGCTGCGCGAACTCAAGGAGGCCGGCCTGGTAGCGCTACCGGGGGGCGGGGCGGAGATCTTCGCCGAGCGGGTGCGCAAGCAGATCGCCAAAAACAAGGTCAAGGCCGAAAAGTGGCTACAAATCCACCGGGAAGCCCACAGCCTGGGCCTGCGCACCAACGCCACCATGCTCTACGGGCACATCGAGACCCTGGAAGAGCGCCTCGACCATATGGACAGGTTGCGCCAACTGCAGGACGAGACCGGCGGTTTTTATAGCTTCATCCCCCTGGCCTTTCAGCCCGATGCCAACGCCCTGGCCTTCAACCTGGGCAAGACCGAGTTCACCACCGGCCTCGACGACCTGCGCAACCTGGCGGTGGCCCGGCTTTACCTGGACAACTTCGATCACATCAAGGGCTACTGGGTGATGATCTCCTCCGACCTGGTGCAGGTCTCGCTGGACTGGGGGGTCTCGGACATCGACGGCACCATCATCGAAGAACACATCGCCCATGCTGCCGGGGCCACCTCGCCCCTGGGCCTCTCCCGCCAGAAGATGGTGCAGCTCATCCAGGCCGCCGGGCGGATACCGGTAGAACGGGATGCGCTGTACAACGAGCTGCGCGTCTTCGAGGCGCCCATTGGCAGCGGAAGCCGCGCCACCAACTAGGCCTTCACCCCCAACGACGCTATGTACATCCTGGGTGTTCCCCGTTACGCCAACACCGCGCCGCTCTATCACTTTCTAGACGAAGGGGATGGGGTGGCTTTTCGCTACGGCGTACCCACCGAGCTCAACCGCTGGCTTCTGGAGGGTACGGTAGACCTGAGCCTGGTCTCGTCGTACTTTTACCTCGAGCACGCAGACCAACTGCGCCCCCTACCCGACTTTAGTGTGGCCGACCTGGGCCCGGTCTACTCGGTCAATCTGTTCCACCACGCCCCCTGGCACAAGCTAAAAAACATCGCCCTGACCACCGAAAGCGCCACCTCGGTGCGGCTTTTGCAGTACCTGCTCGAGGCCGACGGAATTCAGGCCCAGTACACCCCGGCGCAGGGGGGGCTGGAGCTCCTCGAGCGCTTCGACGCCGTGCTTCTGATTGGCGATCGGGCCATCACCACCTACTACGGCCTGCTTTCCATCATCCCCGAGTCGGTGCACCAGGTTCCCAACCAGATCGAAGGCATCCGCATCACCGATCTGTCAATGAAATGGTTCGAGCGAACCCGGCTGCCCTTTGTGTTCGGGGTCTGGGCCACCCGCCACAACGCCCCGCCTCCCCCTGAAATTGTCCGCCGGCTGCGGGCCGCTCGTTCGCTGGGCCTGGGCAACCTGGCCGCTGTGGCCGGCACCGAGGCCCAGCGCCTGGGCGTGCCCGAGCGGCTGATGCAGCACTACCTGTGGAACTTCCGCTACCACCTCGAGGCCCCCGACCGGTTGGGGCTCGCAACTTTCGCCAAGGCCGTGGGCCTGCCCTACCCCGACGACTACTGGGATGTGTAGAGTCCGCCACCCCGGACGCTGGACTTTGTAACCTGGGTGGCAGAATCCCGACTAAACCACTATACATTCTGGGCCATAGCGCCTATACTCTTATTGCGAGTGATTCGCAGTAAGAGCCCACTCGAGCAAGCCAACACAAGGGGAATAACATGGTGAACCAACTGGAAATCCGCAACCTGCATGCCAGAATCGTAGACGGCGAGACCATTCTGAACGGGGTTAACCTGGTGCTACCCAAGGGCCAGGTGCACGCCATCATGGGGCCCAACGGGGCCGGCAAAAGCACCCTGGGCAAGATCATCGCCGGCGACCCCAGCTACGAGATCACCAAAGGCGACATCCTGATGGACGGGGAGAGCATCCTGGAGATGGAAGCCGACGAGCGCGCCCGCAAGGGGCTGTTCCTGGCCTTCCAGTATCCGGTGGAGGTTCCGGGGGTTTCCAACGCCAACTTTTTGCGCCTGGCCCTGCAGGCCAAAAAGGGCGGCGAAGTTAACTTGACGGAGTTCTACAGCAAGCTGCAAAAAGCCCTGGAAACCCTCGAGTGGGACGAGAGCATCCTGACCCGCTACCTCAACGACGGCTTCTCCGGGGGCGAGAAGAAGCGCAACGAGATCATGCACATGATGGTGCTGGAACCCACCTACGCCATCATGGACGAGACCGACTCCGGCCTGGACATCGACGCTTTGAAGGTGGTGGCCAAGGGGGTCAACGCCATGCGCGGCCCCAACTTTGGCGCGCTCCTGATCACCCACTACCAGCGCCTGCTCAACTACATCGTGCCGGATATGGTGCACGTGATGATCGATGGCCGCATCGTAACCTCGGGCGGCCCCGAACTGGCCATGAAGCTCGAGGAGCAAGGCTACGAATGGGTCAAAGAGCTGGCCGTGTCCAACTAAGCACGCCGCTGGCCCGACAGAACCAAGAAGGAGCCAAGATGTCCGATAACATCCTGATCGAAGACATTGGGAATGAATACAAGTACGGCTTTGTAGACGAGGTAAAGCCGGTCTGGAAAGCCGAAAAAGGCCTCAACCGGCGGGTGGTGGAGGCCATCAGCTACCACAAGGACGAGCCGGCCTGGATGCTCGAGTTCCGCCTCAGGGCCCTGGAAATCTACCAGTCCAAGCCCGTTCCCACCTGGGGCGCCGACCTCTCGGGCCTCAACATGGACGAGATCTACTTCTACGCCAAGCCCACCGAGAAGCGCGACGCGCGGAGCTGGGACGAGGTGCCTGAGGAGATCCGCCGCACCTACGAAAGGCTGGGCATCCCCGAGGCCGAGCGCAAGGTGCTGGCCGGGGTGGGCGCGCAGTACGACTCAGAGATGGTCTACCACCAGGTCAAAGAGGAGCTCCAGCGCCTGGGCGTGATCTTCGTCTCCATCGAGGAGGGGCTCAAGCACCACGAAGACCTCTTCCGGGAGTACTTCGCCACGGTCATTCCACCCGAAGACAACAAGTACGCCGCCCTCAACTCGGCGGTCTGGTCGGGTGGGAGCTTTGTGTATGTGCCCAAGGGGGTCAAGGTGGAGCTGCCCTTGCAGGCCTACTTCCGGGTCAACACCGCCGAGCTGGGCCAGTTCGAGCGCACCATCATCGTGGTGGACGAAGGGGCCGAAGTGCACTACATCGAGGGCTGCACCGCCCCCACCTACACCACCGACTCCTTCCACTCTGGTGTGATTGAGATTGTGGTGAACCAGGGGGCCAAGAGCCGCTACACCACCATCCAGAACTGGTCGCACAACATGTACAACCTAGTCACCCAGCGGGCTTTGGTGAAGAAGGACGCCTACCACATGTGGCTGGATGGCAACCTGGGCTCCAAGGTGACCATGAAATACCCCAGCAGCTACCTGGTGGAGGAAGGGGCCCGCTCGGACATCCTCTCCATCGCCTTTGCCAACACCGGCCAGCACCAAGACGCCGGCGGCAAGCTGATTTTCGCGGCCTCCCACACCGGCGGCTCCATCGTCTCCAAGAGCATCTCCAAAGGCTCGGGGCGCAGCAGCTACCGGGGTCTGATCAAGGTGTACGAGGGGGCCAAGCACGTTAAGGTGAACGTGGAGTGCGACGCGCTCTTGATTAACGAGGAGTCGCGCACCGACACCTACCCCTACATGGAGATCGAGGACGACACCGCCACCGTGGGCCACGAGGCCACCGTGAGCCGCCTCAACGACGAGCAGATCTTCTACCTGCAAAGCCGGGGCCTGCCCGAGGACGAGGCCGCCGCCCTGATTGTGCGTGGGTTCATCGAGCCGGTGGCGAAGGAGCTGCCCCTCGAGTACGCCGTCGAGCTGAACCGGCTGATCGAGCTCGAGATGGAAGGCAGCGTAGGATAAAAGAAGACTATGGCCGCCCAGACACCCGATAACCACCTCTATCTAACCGATGCCGAGGGCCGCAGAACCCACATCGTGCTGACCCTCGAGGAGTACGAGGCACTGCTCGAGGAGGCCTGGCACCGTCAGGTTATCGCCGAGCGCCGGGGGGACGAGACCTACAGCCTCGAGGATCTGCAAAGGGAACTCGAGCGTTGAACCGTGGCCTATACCCTCGCAATTTCCAAGCGCGTAGGCAAAGATATGGCCGGTTTGCCCAAAGAGGCCAGGGAACGCATCATCGAAAAGTTGAAGGAGCTGGCCAATGAGCCCTTCGCACCCGGCACCATCAAACTCAAGGGCGAGGCCTCGTATCGGGTTCGGGTGGGCGATTACAGAATCGTCTTCGACGTGGATACCAAGACCCAGACCATCACCGTGCTGGCTGTGGGTGATCGCAAAGACATTTACAAGCGATAGCGCATAAATAGGGTGTTCTGGTTGCGCCTAATCCGCAATGTAACAGGAGGAAGACCAGTGGAACTCACCTCGAGCCTTTCCCGCGACCTCGTTTTAGAGGTCTCCAAAAAACTCAACGAGCCCCAGTGGCTCCAGACCAAGCGGCTGGAGGCCTGGGAGACCTTCGTCAAGCTGCCCTACCCCACCACCCGCACCGAGGAATGGAAGTACACCGACATCACCGAGGTGCCCTTCGAGGAGCTGCCGCTCGAGCTACCCAAAGGTGGCGCGAGCGAGATTCCCCAGGCCGTCCAAGACCGCCTGGCCCAGGCCCAGCTCTCGGGCTATGCGGTGTTCGTGGGGGCCGACCTGGTACACGTGGAGCTACCGGAGGAGTACCGGCAGCAGGGCGTTATCTTCACCAGCCTGCACCAGGCCATCGCCCAGCACCCCGAGCTGGTGGAGGCCAACCTCTTCAAGGCCGTCAACTGGCACGACCTGGTGGGCACCCAGAAGAACCGCCCCGAGAACTCCAAAATTCCCGCCCTCAACGCGGCCCTCTTCACCCACGGGGTGTTCCTGTACATCCCCAAGAACGTGGAGTTCAGCAAGCCCATCGGCGTGTTTAAGTACCTGGAAGGCGGCAGGCTTTCCGGCTCCCGCACCCTGATTGTGGGCGATGTAAACAGCCAGGCCGTCTACATCGAGGAGTACATCTCGCCGGCCAGGGTGGCCCCTTCGGTGAACACCTCCTCCACCGAGATTATCGTGGGCCCCGGGGCCAAGGTGCGCCACGCCCACATCCAGCTTCTGGGCCAGGGCTTCTACCACTTCCACCGCCAGCGGGCCCACCTCCAGCGCGACGCCGCCCTCAACGACCTGGTGGTGAACATGGGGGCCTCCATCAGCCGGGCCGAGGTGCAGTCGGAGATGCTGGGGCCGGGCTCGTCCTCGGAGATGCTGGGCCTGTACTTCACCACCGGCCAGGAGCACGTGGATCACTACACCCTACAGCACCACGTGGCCGACCACGCCTACTCCGATGTGCTCTACAAGGGTGCGGCCAAAGACCAGAGCCGCACGGTATACGCAGGACTGATCAAGGTGGAGCAGGGAGCCCAGAAAACCGACGCCTACCAGACCAACCGCAACCTGCTCCTGTCGGAGGACGCCCGCAGCGACAGCGTGCCGCAGCTCGAGATCGGGGCCAACGACGTGAAGTGCTCCCACGGCTCCTCCACCGCGCCGGTGGCCCCCGAGGAGCTGTTCTACCTGATGAGCCGGGGCCTGCCGCGCCACATGGCCCAGCAGATTCTGGTCAAGGGCCACATGACCGATGTGCTCACCCGCATCCCCATCGAGCCCTTGCGGCAGTACATCGAGAGCATCATCGAGGAGAAGGTGCGGGTCTGAGTGCGCTTCCCGTGGGAGCCCCAGGGTGGGGAAAACCCGTGATAGAAGCTGTCTTTAGACCTCAATAAGCTTATGTGGATTCCCGTCGCCAAGCTCGAGGAGTTCCAGAATGGCCGCCTGGTGGTGCGGGTGGAGGGCGAGAAAACCCCGGTGCTGCTCATCCACACCGGCGAGGAAATTTTCGCCATCTCGGACATCTGCACCCACGACAAAAACCCCCTCTCCGATGGCCCGGTAGAAGGCGAGACCATCCGCTGCACCCGCCACGGGGCCAAATTCAACCTGCGCACCGGCAAGGCCACCCTGCCCGCACCCCGCCCGGTCAAGGCCTACAAGGCCCGGCTGGAGAACGGGCAGGTCTGGCTCGAGGTCTGACCCGCAGGTAGGGCGACGCCCCCTCGGCCTCGAGGGGGTGTTTGCATTAGGCCACCCAAGCGATGCAACGACCAGATCCGCCCGGGGAAAAGGTGCGCATGTGCTGGAGTTAACGCTGCGTTGGGCTGGGTCTGGCAGCTTGAGATGATCCGGCCTGACTTAACGGTCAAATTTGAACTTCTCCTGGGAAAGGGGCGCTATCCTTAAGTCTGCTGAATGCTGGGGAGGTAACCCCCCAAGCACCAGACAGGAGTCCATAAAATGCTTTCAAGTCCGCCTGTAACACGCAAAGATGGAATCCTGATCATGGATTCGCGCCATGCGATTGGCGCCCCGCAGCAGCATCAGGGCCTTCTGACGGTGTGGAACAGGCTCTACAAAATGGGCAGCCTCTACCTCGATCTGTCGCTCAAGCGCAACGAAAGCGGAGCCTTCCTGGTAGGGCAGGTGATCAGTGCGGCGCAAAAACCAGCGGCGTGGCGCGTCACCCTGCACGCGCCCGGCTATAGCCGCAGCAGCCCAATTAATGAATACGGAAACTTCCGGATACAGATCCCAGGCAAGGGCGGGCTCGAGCTTGAACTCACACTGGAAAACGAGACCTTCTGGGTGCCTGGGCTGGATGTGTAGCGGCCCGGCCGCCGGGTATTTATAGAACTTCGATTCTCGGTTCCAGGCGGTGTGCTGGCGTACAACCCAACCCCCCTTTCAAGAGGCCTGGGTCGAGCGTCGGACGATGAGGGTGGGCTCAAAGCGCCGGGCTCGAGGACTGCCTTTGTAGCCCCGGATGCGATCGAGCAACAGGCGGGCCGCCTCGGCCCCCATGGCCTCAATGGGCTGGGCAAGGGTCGAGAGGCCCCGGGCTTCAGTCCAGGGGTGCCCATCAAAGCCTAGCAAGAGCACCTCCTCACCGACCTCGAGCCCCTGCCGCTCGGCCTCTTCCAGCACCCCCAAAGCCAGTAGGTCAGCCCCGGCGAAGATGTTGTAGGGCGGTTTGGACTGCCGCATGAAGTGTTGCAAGGCCAGCCGCCCGCCTTCGGCAGAGAAGCGCGATTTGAAGACGTGGGCCCTGGGCAGCCTGCGCCCAGCCTGCTCGAGCCCATCCCGGAACCCGGCCACCCGCTCCTGCCCTACGGTATTGCGCATAACCTCATCCAGCTCTTCTTCCATCTGGATGGCAAAATACGCACCGGGGAACTGGGCCAGGTGGGCCGCGGCCATGCGCCCGCCCAGGTAGTTGTCCACATAGGCCGAGTCGTAGCGGGTGCTGTGCGCGTCCACCAGCACCACAGGGCGCTCGGTGGGGAATTTCTGGTCGGGTAGGAGATGCGCCAGGCCTTGCGAAGCCACCAGCAGCCCATCGGTTTGATACGCCAGCGAGCGGCTTTCCAGGTAACGCTGCAAACGCTGGGGTGAGAAAATGGGGAAAAGCGCAATCTCGTAGCGCTCCTCGCTCAGCACCTGCTCGATGCCCTCGAGCAGCCGGTTGTAAAACTCGGTGGAGATCACCGGCAGGATGAGCGAGACAGTGTAGCTGCGTCCACCGGCCACCCGCCGGGCGTGCGGGTTGGGGCTGTAACCCAGGCTGGACATAGCCGCCAGCACCCGCTCGCGGGTCTCCGAGCGAACCGAGGGATGGTTGTTGAGTACTCGACTGACTGTTCCGATTCCAACTTTGGCTAGGTGCGCGACTTCGTGAATGGTGGGTTTGCGTTTGGCCACGTAAGTTTCCTCTTCTGCATGGAAGCCTTTTATAAGCCAAATATAGTCTATCAGACAATCTGTACCAGAACCCCGAAAGCAGGCTTGCTCAAAGCCCGCCGGGATACCATATAAGCAGCTATGGATCTGCTATGGGTGGCGCTGGCCTATCTGCTGGGTTCGCTGAGCTTTGGACGCATTGTGGGGGCCATCCAGGGTGTCAACCTGGCCGAGCGCGATACCCCCGGTGCCAGCGGCACCTGGCGGCAGTTTGGGCCGGGTTGGGGGGTGCTGGTGGCCCTGGCTGATATCGCCAAAGGGTGCCTGGCCGCTTACTTGAGCGGGCTTCTCCAGACTTCCTGGGCTCTGCCCTTAATGGGGGTGGCGGTGGTCTCCGGGCATAACTGGCCGCTTTTCTTTGGCTTTCGCGGGGGGGGCGGCATCGCCCCTACCCTGGGGTTTTTCGTTTACCTGTACCCCGGCATCACCCTGACAGCGGTGGTTATTGGCCTGGCGGTGGCAGGCCTTTACTGGCAGTTGTACTGGAAAAGCCACCGGCAGAGCTGGTACCCCATTCCGGTAGGGGCTGTGGTGGGCTACACATATGCGCTTATCGCATTCTGGCCCACCGGGATGGGGTTCTGGGCTCTTTTGTTGGTTAGTCTCACGGTGGCCTTGCGGGGCCTGCGCCTGGCTACAAGCAGGCCGTGAACGCACACGCATGCGCATCGGCTGCATGGCGCACACCCTTTGATCAAAAAAACTGCCGCCCGAAGATGGCTCGCTTGCTAAACTGGCCTTTGTGCGGATTGTACTGGCTGAGAACCTCGAGTACACCCTGGGGGCCCGCGACCTGCTGGCGGGGGTAAACCTGGAATTGCGCCACGGCGACCGGCTGGCCCTGGTGGGGGCCAACGGCTCGGGCAAGACCACCCTGATGCGCCTGCTGGTGGGGGCGCTGGAGCCCACCGCGGGCCGGATTCACCGAAGCGAAGGGGTGCACCTGGAGCTTCTGGCCCAAGACCCCCTGTACGACCCCAACGACACCGTGGAATCGGTGCTCAAACGGGGGTTTGCCAGGGTCAGGGCCATGGAGGCCGAGCTGGCCCGGCTCGAGGCCCACCTGGCCGACCTCGAGGTCTACCAGCGCTGGGAAGCGCTGCACGAACGTTATCAGGCCATTGGCGGCTACCAGCAGCGGGCCCGTTACGAGGCGGTGCTCAAGGGTTTGCGCTTCGCGGGGCGCGAGCAGGAGAAGGCCAGCGTGCTCTCGGGGGGTGAGGCCCGGCGCCTGGCCCTGGGGGCCCTGCTGCTCTCGGGGGCGGATGCACTTTTGCTGGACGAGCCGACCAACCACCTCGACCTCGAGATGACGGCCTGGCTGGTGGGTTTCTTGCAATCCTACGGCGGTGCCATTCTGACCGTCTCGCACGACCGGCGCTTCCTCGACCAGGTAACCCAGCGGGTGGCCTGGCTGCGCCGGGGACAGATTCGGCTCTACGAGGGCAACTACTCGGCTTTTCGCCGTGAGCGAGCCCTCCAGGAGGAGCAGGAAGCCCGCGAATACGCCAACTGGCTCAAGGAGAAGGAGCGGCGCGAGGGCATTCTGGAGCAGGCCCAGCGCTGGGCCCACAGCAGCGCCAAGCACGCCCGGCGCCTGCACAGCCTGGAAGCCCGCATGGCCCAGTTCATGGAAGAGGCGGTACAGGCCCCCGAGGCCGGCGACCCCAGCCTGCGGATTCGCTTCCCCCTGGAGAAGGAAGCCACCGCCGAGCGGGTGCTGGAGGGCTGGGAGCTTCAGAAAACCCTGGGGGGCCGCCCGCTGTTTTACATACCCCACCTGCTGGTGCGCAAGGGCGAGCGCATCGCCCTGATCGGCCCCAACGGGGCCGGCAAGACCACCCTGCTCAAGGTGCTGCTGGGCCTGCTGCCCTCCGATCATCCGGCGGGGCGGGTCAGAACCGGGCCGGGGGTGCGGGTGGGCTACTACGACCAGAAGCTCTCCGGCTTCGACCCCGAGCTCACCCTGTTCGAGACCCTTTACCGGATGCTGGGCGAGAAGGCCCATGCCGCGCTGGGGGCCTGGATGTTTCCCTACGAGGCCCAGTTCAAGCAGGTCAAGCACCTTTCGGGTGGGGAGCGGGCCCGGCTGGCCCTGCTCTCGCTTTCGTTGCAGCAGGCCAGTCTGCTGGTTCTGGACGAGCCCACCAACCACCTCGACCTCGAGACCGTGGAGGCCCTCGAGCAGGCCCTGCTGGACTACCCCGGCACGCTGCTGCTGGTCTCGCACGACCTGGCCTTCCTCGACCGACTGGCTACCCGCACCTGGCACGTCCATAACGGGCAGTTCGCCGACTACCCGGCCCCGCCCGGCGAGTATCTGGAACGCCGGAATGTGCGCATAGCGCCCGAGAAAAGCCCCGACCCCAAGCCCCAGAACCCCACCGCCAGGCCTGGCAGGGTTAAGGGCCGCTGGCACCTCGAGCGCGAGAAAGAACGGCTGGAAGCCGAGATAGCCGGGCTCGAGGCCCAGCTTCAAGCCGTGCTGGCCCAGGCCAACCAGCCCGGCCTGCACCACCTCGAGTACGCCCGGATTGCCGAGGAACAGCACCGGCTGCAAGCCCTGCTCGAGCAGGCCTTCGCCCGCTGGGCCGAGCTCTCAGAGCGACTGGAAGCCCTGTAAGGGCGCCGTCACCCCCCACCCGATTGTCCTAGCACAATCCGGCAACTTGTACCTTTTCCCGGCTGGAGCCCTGTGCATATAATGCCCTCCATCACCAAGGAGGTTGCATGGGGGTGCGGGTCAAGCTGCGGCATGACAAACATATGGCTTTGTACCGCCATATTGCCGAGGAGTTCCGCACCCGCATCGCCAAGGGCGAGCTACCCCCCGGCACCCGGCTGCCCACGGTGCGGGCCCTGGCCCGTGAGGTAGGCACCACCCGCCTTACCGTGCACAACGCCTACCGCGAGCTACAGTCCGACGGGCTGATCGAGTCGGTGGTGGGGCGGGGCACCTTTGTGAGCCCGCAAGCCCGGCCTGCCGTCCCGCTCAGCTTCGGCGAGCGGCTGGAGCCCGACTCGGTGCTCTCCGACCTGCACCGCCTGCAACACGCCCGGGTGTTGCACAACCTGGCCTTAGCCACCGCCGACCCTGCTTTGTTCCCGTATGCGGCGTTCTGGGCCTGCCTGGATAGCCTGAAACCCCTGGCCCAGGAGGTTTTTGGCTACGGCTCCCTGATGGGCGAGCCCGAACTCCGGGTGGCTATTAGCGAGCTGCTGGAGCAGCGGGGCATCGGGGCCGACCCCAAGGAGGTGCTGGTCACAGTAGGGGGTCTGCAGGGACTGGCCCTGGTCTGCCGGGCCCTGGCCGAACCGGGCGAGGAGGTGCTGCTGGAAGAGCCCACCTACCTGGGCCTGCTGGGCATCCTCAAGCAGTTTCGCCTCAAGCCCCTGCCGGTGCCCCTGAACCCCGAAGGCCCCCGGCTCGAGGTGCTCGAGGCCCTGCTCAAGCGCCACCGCCCGCGCTTTTACTACACCATCCCCAGCTACCACAACCCCACCGGGCTGCGCTTCCAGGAGGGGCGGCTACAGGGTTTGCTCGAGCTGGCCCGCACCTACGGCTTCACCCTGGTCGAAGACGACACCCTGGGCCTCTTGTCCTACGAGAAAACCCCGCCCACCCCGCTCCTGGCCCTGGCCCAGCGGATGGGCCTGGAGGCCCAGGTGGTGCACCTGGCCAGCCTCTCCAAGGTGCTGATGCCGGGCCTGCGCATCGGTTATCTGGTCGCCGCGCCGGCTTTGCTCGAGCGCTTTCTTCCCCTGCACAACGTCTCCGACATCACCGGCCCGCCCCCCCTCCTGCAGCGGGCCACCGCCCGGTTCATCCGCCAGGGCGGCCTGAAACAGCACCTCAAGCAGGTACTGCCCCTGTATCAGAAGCGGCGGGATACCCTCTTGCAATCCCTGCGCCGCTACATGCCCAAAGGGGTGGAGTGGAGCCATCCAGAGGGGGGCTTCTCCTGCTGGGTGAGCCTGCCCCGACTTTTCTCCAATCTGGAGCTGCACCATCAGGCCCTGGCCCAGGGGGTGGCCATCACCCCCGGCGAGGCTTTTTTAGTGCAGACCGACGAGACCATGCACTTCCGGCTGTGCTTTGGGGCTCAGAGCGCCGAGGGCCTGGAGGAGGGGGTGAAAGAACTGGCCAAACTGATCCGGGCACGGGTTGCACAAGAGCCGGCTTGACACAAGCGAACTAGGAGGTAGCTCTGTTATGGAAAACAAACCCAAAGCGGTGCGCGGGGCGCACTACATAGATGTGGACAACACCTATCTGGAGAAGCGGCGCTTGCGCAAGAGCGCGGGCTGGGTGCTTTTGTGGGGCCTGGGGGTCGGCGCGGTCATCTCGGGCGACTTCTTCGGCTGGAACTTCGGACTGGCCGCCGGGGGTTTTGGCGGGTTACTGCTAGCCACGCTGGTGGTGGCCGTGTTATACGTCACCATGGTGCTCTCCATCGCCGAGCTTTCCACCGCACTGCCCCACGCGGGGGGCTTTTATTCGTTTACCCGCAGCGCCTTTGGTCCCAACTGGGCCTTCCTGAACGGGGTCACCGACCTGATCGAGTACGTGATTACCCCGGCAGTAATCGTGGTGGGCATCGCCGGATATATGAACGCGCTGATCCCCGGCGTGCCGGCCTGGATCTGGTGGGCGGCCTTCTACGCCCTCTTTGTGGGCATCAACATCCGGGGTACGGCCCTTACCCTGCGGGTCTCGCTGATCGTAACCCTGCTGGCGCTGGCGGTGCTGGTGGTCTTTTACGTAGCGGCAGGGTTCTCCGGTGCCTTTAGCTGGGATAAGGTCTTCAACATCGCCCCGCAGGAAGGGGGCTCGAGCTTCCTCCCCTTTGGCTGGTATGGGGTCTTTGCGGCGCTGCCGTTTGCCATCTGGTTTTATCTGGCCATCGAGCAGCTCCCCCTGGCCGCCGAGGAGTCCCACGACGTGGTGCGGGACATGCCGCGGGCCCTCATCCTGGGCATTATCACCCTGCTGGTGCTCTCGGTGCTGACCCTCATCCTCAACACCGGGGTGGCCGGGGCCAAGGAGGTGGGTGAGTCGGGCGCGCCGCTGGAACTGGGCTTCAAGGCGGTCTTCGGCGACGCCGCTACCAGCACCTTCCTGACCCTGATTGCCATTACCGGCCTGGTGGCCAGCTTCCACGCCATCATCTACGCCTACGGGCGGCTCATCTTCGCCCTCTCGCGGGCCGGCTACCTGCCGACCGGGCTTTCCATCGTGAGCCGCTACCACACCCCGCACTTCGCCCTGATTCTGGGTGCGGTGGTGGGCTTTTTGATGTGCGTGCTGATCAGCACCTTCTCGGACAGCGTGGGCGCGGCCCTGCTCAACATGGCGGTCTTCGGCGCGGTGATCTCCTACGCCATGGTGATGTTTGCCTACATCCGCCTGGCCCGCACCCGCCCCGACCTGCCCCGCCCCTACAAAAGCCCGCTGGGCGTGCCGGGGGCCTGGGTGGGGGCCATTCTGGCCCTGGTCTGCCTGGCCGCCACCTTCGCGGTGGAAAGCTACCGGCCGGGGGTGGTGGGCACGGCGGTGTTTGTGGTGCTGATGATGGCCTACTACTGGTTCTATAGCCGCTTCCGCCTGGTGGCCCAGGCCCCCGAGGAGGAAGCCGCCCTGATTGCCGAGGCCCAGCGGGAGATTCGCTAAGGCCCGGCCCGATGCCGGGTCTGTCGTATGACCCAAAAGGTGTGGGAAGAGACCCTCGAGCGCAGCAAATGTGCGCCCTCCAGGCGCAGAGGTGGTAATAGATGACGGAAAACGCCGCAAGAAATCTCAGTTGGCTGGCCGCCAAGGTTGGCACCGGCGAGATTGACACAGTTTTGGTGGGCTTCCCCGACCACTACGGGCGGCTGATGGGCAAGCGCTTCGAGGCTGAGTACTTTCTGGAAGAGGTGGCAGAGCGCGGCACCCACGGCTGCGACTACCTGCTCACCACCGACATGGAGATGGAGCCAGTGCAGGGCTACCGCTTTGCCAACTGGGAGCTGGGCTACGGCGACTTTCACTTAGTGCCCGACCTTGCCACCCTGCGGCCTGCGACCTGGCTCGAGAAGAGCGCCATCGTGCTGTGCGACCTCGAGGACGAGCGCACCCACCGCCTGGTTGGGGTGGCCCCCCGCACCCTTCTAAAACAACAGCTCGAGCGGGCCAGGGCCATGGGCTACACCGTGATGGCGGCCTCGGAGCTGGAGTACTACCTTTACCGGGTCTCCTACCGCCAGGCCCACCAGCAGGGGTACGCCGGGCTCGAGCCCGCCGGGTACTACCTCGAGGACTACCACCTGCTCCAAGGCACCCGCGAGGAACCCTTTACCCGCGCGGTGCGCCAGCACCTGAAGGCTTCCGGCATCCCGGTGGAGAACTCCAAAGGGGAGTGGGGCCTGGGCCAGCACGAGGTGAACCTGCGCTACGCCGAGGCCCTGGAGATGGCCGACCGGCACGTCCTCTTCAAGCAGTGTCTGAAAGAGGTGGCCGAGTCCATGGGCCTTTCCGTGACCTTTATGGCCAAGCCCCACCACGGCCAGGCCGGTTCTTCCTGCCACATCCACCTCTCGCTCTGGAAGGACGGCCAGAACGCCTTCGCCGGCGAGGAGGCCTTTGGACCGGTGCAGGGCTCGAAGGTCTTCGGGCAGTTTCTGGCTGGCTGGATTGCCCACATCCCCGACTTCATGCCCTTCTACGCCCCCACCGTCAACAGCTACAAACGCTACGAGGACGGCTCCTGGGCCCCCACCCGGCTGGCCTGGAGCTACGACAACCGCACCGCCGGGTTCCGCGTGGTGGGGCGGGGGGCCTCGCTGCGCATCGAGTGCCGGATTGGGGGGGCCGACCTGAACCCCTACCTGGCCCTGGCCGCCGCGCTGGCCTCGGGGCTCGATGGGCTGGAGCAGGGCCTCACCCCGCCCCCCATCTTCCAGGGCGACATCTACCAGGCCCGCCACCTGCCGCGAGTACCCTACACCCTGGGCGAGGCCGCCGAGGGGTTTGCCCGGAGTACCTTTGCCAAAGCCACCCTGGGCGAAGCGGCCCACGAGCACTACACTCACTTTTTCAAGAGCGAGTGGCAGGCCTTCAACCGGGCCGTCACCGACTGGGAGCGCAAGCGGTATTATGAGCGGATTTGAGGGAGGTCTTGCATGCAACTAGCCGACAAAGTAGCCCTGATTACCGGAGCCGCCAGCGGGATTGGCCGCGAGGCCGCGCTGCTTTTTGCCCGCGAGGGGGCCAGGGTGGTGGCGGTGGATCTCTCGGAAAAAGGCCTCGAGACCGTGGAGGCCATTCGAAGCGCGGGGGGCCAGGCCCACTTCGTGCAGGCCGATGTCTCGAAGGCCGAGGATGCCCAGCGGATGGTGTCGGAGGCCGAACGGGTCTTTGGGCGGCTGGAGATCCTCTTTAACAACGCGGGCATCTCCCACGCCGAGGACGACGACGCCATCCACACCAGCGAGGCGGTCTGGGATCTGACCTTCGCGGTCAACGTCAAGGGGGTCTTCCTGGGCTGCAAGTACGGCATCCCGGCTTTGCAGCGGGCCGGGGGCGGCAGCATCATCAACACCGCTTCCTTTGTGGCCTTTATGGGGGCCGCCACCCCCCAACTGGCCTACACCGCCAGCAAGGGGGCGGTGCTCTCCATGACCCGCGAGCTGGCGGTCATCCACGCCCGGCAGGGCATCCGGGTGAATGCGCTCTGCCCGGGCCCCTTGCAGACCGAGCTCTTGATGAAATACCTGGACACCCCCGAGAAGCGCCAGCGCCGGCTGGTGCACATCCCCATGGGCCGCTTCGGCCAGGCCGCCGAGATTGCCCAGGCCGCTTTGTACCTGGCGAGCCCGGCCTCTTCGTTCATGACCGGGGCGGCTTTGCTGGTGGATGGGGGTATCACCGCCGCCTACGTCACCCCGGAGTGAGGCCATGCAGATTCAAAAAACCATCAGCCCCGTAGACGGGCGCGTGTACGTCGAGCGAACCCTGGCCGGGCCAGCGGAGCTCGAGCACGCCCTGGCCCTGGCCGCCCGGGCCCAGAAAGCCTGGGCCCAGACCCCGCTGGACGGGCGGCTGGCCGTGGTGAACCGCATGGTGGAGGTCATGCTGGGGGCCACAGAGGCAATAGCCGAGGAACTGACCTGGCAGATGGGCCGGCCCATCCGCTACAGCCCCAAGGAGATTCAGGGGGGCTTTGCCGAGCGGGCCCGCTACATGGCCCGCATCGCCCCGGCCGCCCTGCAGGATATCCCCGCCGAGGCCCTGCCGGGCTTCACCCGCTTCATCCGGCGGGAGCCTTTGGGGGTGGTGCTGGTGCTGGCCCCCTGGAACTACCCCTACCTGACCTCGGTCAACACCATCGTACCGGCCATCCTGGCCGGGAATGCGGTGCTGCTCAAGCACTCCGCCCAGACCCCCCTGGTGGCCGAGCGCTACGCCTGGGCCTTCCAGGAGGCCGGGCTGCCGGAGGGGGTCTTCCAGTACCTGCACATGGACCACGACCTCACCGCCCAGGCCATCGCCGACCCGCGGGTGGCCTTCGTGGCCTTTACCGGCTCGGTGGCGGGGGGGCGGGCGGTGGAGCGGGCCGCCGCGGGGCATTTCAAGGGGGTGGCCCTCGAGCTTGGCGGCAAAGACCCGGCCTATGTGCGGCCCGACGCCGACCTCGAGTACAGCGCGGTCAACCTGGTGGATGGGGCCATGTTCAACTCGGGCCAGTCGTGCTGCGGGGTGGAGCGCATCTACGTGCACGAGTCCATCTACCAGCCTTTCGTGGAGGCCTTCGTGGCCGAGACCCTGCGGCTTCGGCTGGGCAACCCCCTCGAGCCCGAGACCACCCTGGGCCCCATGGTGCGCACCGAGGCCGCCGAGTTCGTGCGGGCCCAGATTGCCGAGGCCATCGCCCAGGGAGCCCAGGCCCTCATCAACCCCAAGGACTTCCCCGCCGACGCCCCCGGCACGCCCTACCTGGCCCCCCAGGTGCTGGTCAACGTGAACCACCGGATGCGGGTGATGGTGGAGGAGAGCTTTGGCCCGGTGGTGGGCATTATGCCGGTCAAAAACGACGAAGAAGCCCTGTTGCTGATGAACGACTCCCCCTACGGCCTCACCGCCTCCATCT
>Ga0209721_1001184_pt1 | contig 20060 bp, 21 predicted proteins | sample TshhotsprinmetaG_FD_184139 | JGI IMG/M metagenome (GOLD analysis project Ga0209721, IMG submission 184139) | Hot spring microbial communities from South Africa to study Microbial Dark Matter (Phase II) - Tshipise hot spring metaG (SPAdes)... | ecosystem: Environmental > Aquatic > Thermal springs...
GAAAGCTTAAGGTCCATGACCCAGACGTTCAATGTATCGCATTCTAAAAGGGTTTGAGGCATTGCCGCCCCCCTTAGGAGATAAGGTGAATTGCTCAATTTAGGTTAAATAACTTTGCTTAACCAGACTTTTGATTCACCATCAAGGAGGAGAATATGGCAGAGCTTGGATTTATTGGTTTAGGCATCATGGGCAAGCCCATGGCAGGCCATCTGGTCAAGGCGGGGCATACCGTTCACGTTTTTGATATCGTCGAGGAGTCAATCCAGCACCTGTGCGGTCTTGGGGCAAAAAGATGTGTTTCCTCGAAAGAGGTCGCACAGAAGGCGAAGATCGTCTTTATCATCGTGCCCGATACACCCGATGTGGAGACGGTGCTCTTTGGTCCAGAAGGCGTTGCAGAGGGGTTAAGGCCAGGCCAGATCGTTGTCGATATGAGTTCGATTTCACCATTGGCCACCAAAGAGTTTGCAAAGAGACTGGCTGCAATGGGCGTGGAGATGCTCGATGCACCTGTTTCAGGCGGTCAGGTCGGAGCTGAGAATGCCACCCTTTCGATCATGGTGGGTGGAAAAGAAGAAGTTTTCAATCAAATTAAACCCTACTTTGAGTTAATGGGAAAGAATATCGTTCATGTGGGCAGCAATGGAGATGGTCAGACCTGCAAGGTAGCCAACCAGATCGTCGTGGCCCTAACCATTGAGGCTGTAGCCGAGGCTTTGCTTTTTGCCTCAAAGGCAGGCGCTGATCCGACAAAAGTCCGCGCAGCGCTTTTGGGAGGATTTGCCCATAGCCGTATATTGGAGCTCCATGGGGAGAGGATGATCAAAAGGACATTCCAGCCGGGTTTTCGTGTCCGACTTCACCAAAAAGATTTAAACATTGCACTCCAATCCGCACGTAGTATGGGATTGAGCCTGCCCAATACAGCCACGGCACAGGAACTCTTCAATGCTTTGGCTGCGCAAGGAGGAAGTGAACTGGACCATTCCTCCCTCGTCCTCGTTCTTGAGAAGTTGGCCAATCATACCATCGGTGGGTAAGCCATTAGAAATGGATTTGTGCACCCCATAACAAATCGGCTGTGGCCAGATTTCTAAACTTCCCAAACCTATTTGATTCAGGCTCTGCCAGATGTGGAGGGTGAATTTTATGGAAGTGGGTCGAAAGCTCATGCTCATCAATGGTCAGTGGGTTGAGAGTGGAGTCGATGAATGGATTTCAGTTGAAAATCCAGCTCAGAAGGGTTCGATCGTAGGAGAAGTCCCCCATGCAAAAGCAGCCGATGTGGATCGTGCTGTCTTGGCTGCTGCAAAAGCCTTTGAAAGGTGGAGGCAAGTGAGTGCGCGCGAGAGGGGAAAGTTGATGATTCGGATAGGCGAGGCTATTGAAGCCAAGGCTGAGGCGATCGCAAGGATCACTGCCCTTGAAACAGGAAATGCCATTCGGACCCAATCCCGACCAGAGGCTATGCTGACAGCGGATCTCTTCCGTTACTTCGGTGGGGTGGCAAGCGAGATTAAAGGAGAGACCATCCCTCTTGGAGAACAGCTTCTCAGTTATTCGCGAAGGGAACCCATTGGTGTTGTGGGAGGGATTGTTCCCTGGAACTCCCCAGTCGGCCTCGCCGCACTGAAGATCGCCATGGCCATCACAGCCGGCAATACCTTGGTTCTTAAACCCTCCTCAGAAGCTCCCCTTGCCGTTCTCGAATTGGCCCGTATCTGTTCCGAAATTCTTCCGAATGGTGTTCTCAACGTAGTCACTGGAACTGGATCAGAATGTGGCATTCCTTTAGCCAGACACCCGTTGGTGAGAAAACTCTCCTTCACTGGCTCCTACGAAGTCGGCCGAACGATCATGGAGGCGGCAGCCGAGCGCATTGTGCCGGTTACCCTTGAACTGGGTGGAAAGAGTCCACAGATCGTCTTTCCAGATGCCGATGAGCCCCAGGTGGTGGAGGGAGTTTTACTTGCCATGCGATTCACCCGACAAGGTCAATCCTGCACGGCAGGCTCACGCCTCTTTCTTCACGAGTCGATCTATGATTCTTTCTTAGAAAAGCTGGTCAAAAAGCTGAAGGCGCTTAAGATCGGTGACCCTCTGGATGAGTCCACAGATATGGGAGCGCTCATCAACCAAACTCAATTGGATAAGGTCTGTGCATTTGTGCAAGAAGGAATCCAGCAGAAAGGAGCGATCCTTCTCACCGGAGGCCTTCCTCCCCAAGAGGGGCCACTCAGTTTGGGTTATTTCATGGAGCCCACCATCATTGGAAATGTCAAGAATGAGTGGCGAATTGCACGGGAAGAGATCTTTGGGCCTGTGCTCGTTGTCATTTCTTGGAAAGAAGAGGAAGAGGCGATTCGTATGGCTAATGAAAGCCATTACGGTCTAGCCGCCTTTATCTGGACACACGATATTGGGAAAGCCCTTCGGACAGCCCATCAGATTGAATCAGGATGGGTTCAGATCAATCAGGGTGTGGGCATCGTGCCGGGGCAGTCATACGGAGGATTCAAACAGAGTGGTATTGGAAGGGAATATTCTCTTGAGGGGATGCTCGAAAGTTTCACTCAGAGAAAAAGCATCACGATCAACCTTCAATTCTGAATCCATTCTTACGGACTGGGTCGATCCTTTATCTCCTCTGAATCATCTGATCCAAAATCTCGACTGCCCTTTTCGCAAAATCAGGATCACTGATATGGAAGTCAATTTCTTCAATGGGGATATTGGGATGGATCATCCGTTTTAACTCTTCGATAAAGATTCGATTCGTTTCTGGATCATAAAGCTCCATTCCCATCTTGTCTGCTTCAGACCATCCTCCTTTGGGAATGAGGACCCAGGTCGATCCCTTTGATTGATTCAATTTCTCTCCAACGATTTTTGCAAACTTTCTCATCTCCTCAGGTCCCATCCGCACACAGAAACGGATATCATGGGGATGGATCTTTCTTCCCTTTAATTGCTCTGGCATGGGATAGTATGGGCTGAAGACCGCATTATCCAATCCTCCCGGAACGACCACCTGAGGTATGCCCAACTTTCCGGCGGTTTCTAATCGTGAAGGACCAATGCCCTTGCAATAACCACCAAACATCTCATCAGCAATCTCATGGAGCGTAAAATCGAGCACTCCTGCCACTAACCCCTGTCCAATTAGTTCTTCCATGGCCATGCCGCCACACCCATTAGCATGAAAGGCGATCATCTCATAACCCTTTTCGAGAAGAAGGGGCTCCGCGTGAAAGGCACAGACCGAATTAATCCCATAGGCGGTTACGGCCACCATCGGTTTTCCCTGGGACAGGCGACTTCCCCTTTCGATCATTCCGCAGATGGCATGGGCTGCCTGACCGAAGATAAGCCGCATAAAATCATTCAATCCCAGAATATCAGCGACGGAATGAAACATGACAATATCTTTGGTGCCCACATATTCTCTAATGTCACGGGAGGCAACCGTGGAGAGGGCCATCTTGGGAAGACCGAAAGGAAGGGCGCGCATGATATGGGTGACAATCGCTGTCCCTGTGCCACCCCCCATACCGAAAACACCATCCAATTTCCCCTCTGCATAGAGACGGGCTGCCAGAATTGCTCCCCCTTCTTGGACAGCCTTGACCGATGTCGAACGATCTTTTTTCGCCAGATCTTTCATCTCATATCCGGCGGCTCTGACCACCTCTTCACGGGTAATGTCCGGAGGTGTGAGAGGATCTCCTTTGGTTCCAACGTCCATCAAAATAGGATGGACTCCCAGCCCTTGAACACAATCCTTCACAAAGGCGGTTTCTTTTCCCTTCGTATCCAGGGTAGCAATAATGAGAAGCTGTTTTTTCATATTGGATTTCATCTCGAACCCTGAATCTTTCTCTTTTGTCAATCTTAGGGAGATTCTTTAATAATTTTCCGCCAAAATCTCGTAGAAGGCACGGGGGTGTTTGCACACTGGGCACATCTCTGGAGCCTCTTTTCCTTCGAATACATAACCACAATTGCGACAGTGCCACTTGACCGAAGATTCTTTTTTAAAGAACTTTCCTTCCTTCACATTCTTCAGAAGAGCTCGATACCTCTCTTCATGGAACTTCTCCACTTTGGCGACCCAGGAGAAGGTCTCTGAGATTTCGAGAAACCCTTCTTTTTGGGCGGTTGCAGAAAAATCGCTATAGAGGGTGGTCCATTCGAGATTTTCTCCATCGGCCGCTGCTTTTAAATTGGCTGCGGTATCTCCAACAGGTCCTGCAGGATAGGAGGCCGTAATCTCAACCTCTCCTCCCTGCAGGAGATTGAAAAAGAGTTTTGCATGTTCTTTCTCATTTTCCGCGGTTTCCAAAAAGATAGCAGCAATCTGTTCATAGCCCTCTTTTTTGGAAGCGCTGGCAAAGTAGGTGTAACGGTTCCTTGCCTGGGATTCCCCTGCAAAAGCAGCCAATAAATTCTTTTCGGTCTGACTTCCTTTTAATTCCATAAAGATTCCTCCTCACGTTTAATTTTTTTCCGTCTTTTTGCGGGTGAACTGCTCAATGACCTGCTGATATTGATAGAGGGTGGCTTCATAATAGGCCACCTTTTTTTCAAGTTTTGCGATATTCGACTTTAATGTTTCGTTCTCGCCTCGGATTTCGATTCCGACAACAAAGAAGGCGATCAACAGCAGGATCAGGAGGGCGAAAAGGGGTTTAGTGAAATCTTTCTTGATGTCTGCCTGGAATTCCAAAGCGCAGTGAGGGCACTTCATCTCTTCCTCCTAATCTTTTCAGCCACCTGAAGGATGGTCTCTCCGTAAGGTTCACTACGGTTATAATGCCAGAGAAGTTTTTTCTGCTGGGATGTCGAAAGACCTCTTTTCCATCCATGCGATTTTAAAAAATTTCCAATACTAAAAATGGCTGCTTCTGGATCGTAAAGCCATTCTTTAAAGCTGTTCTTGTTCTGGGCATAGGCCTTATAACTTGAAGGGATGAACTGAGGCATGCCCAATGCGCCGGCCATGGAACCATAGACTTCGAGTGGATCCATTTCCTCGAGCCGGACGATTTCAAGAAAATGTTTTAATTCTTTATAGGCCCAACCTGCCCTCCGTTTGGCCAGGTTTTCGATGAGGTCGAATGGAATTTCAGGACTAGTTTCCCAAATGGTTGAATAGTTTTTAAGTAGGTTTTCCGAAGAGTCCATAATGGCGAGACTTGCCAGCGTGGGGATGACTCTGTGTTTCCCGATATTCTCACCGAATCGAGACTCGACCAGAAGGATTGCCACGGCAATCTCCTTTTCCACATCGAACCTTCTCTCCATCTCATTTAATGTTTTGAGGTTTTCACGGAGAAAATTTTTTGCAAGGAGGACTGCTTCAAAAGAGAGGAATTTGGTGTAGATTTCAGGAACCTCTCTGGTCATCAGCGAGACCGTCAATCTGTTTGGGATGAATTCTGAGCGAGGGTCAAGAAACAGCGACAATAAAAATTCCTTATTCAGGCCATCTTTGATGAGCCGATCAACCAGGTTTTGATAATGGGATGGAATCCCCTGGAGGTCACTGGCAAGGCCAGGAGAAGATGAGCCTATCAGCAGTAGGACCAGGATCAGCATCAGCATGAGAGGCTTCAAATCCCATCCTCCTTTAAAGAGGCAGTGCTCTCGCTGTCATCCTGAGTTAGAAGGACCAATCTTTTTTGATCCATAAAAGAAATATTAACCTCTCTAATCCCTTTTTTCAACGGAAAACCATACGGATAATGATAAAGATAAATAAATCGGTTCATCCGGGTATTGAGTGGGTAACCTCCCCTTAAGATAAGGGGAGGTGTGGAGGGGGGGTGATCGTTCAGAGGAGAAAAGCGCCCATACAAAAGCCGGAAGAACCAATAAATCGAATAAAATGCTCATAGGACCCGAACCGACTTTATGTCTCATTGGTTGAATGTGCCAATTGGATGCGATCGAGACGGACCTGTCAAAACTTTTCATCACAATTGATAATATGGTATAAAATAATCATCATGAAACTCCTGGGGATATCACTTGGTCTTTTCTTGATGATCGCTCAACTCCCCCCTTTAGGTTCGCCACCGGAAACCCCTGAAGAGCCGAAATCACCCGTCAAGGGCTGGTGGGAGGTGAAATATTTTCCAGTTGCTCCCACGCGATATTCTCCAAGTGGCAAAGGGATCATCAAGGCAGAGAGTGTAGGGAGTCGGTCGTCTCTCTTTAAAACCGTAGAGAAGAAGGAAAGAAACCTTCCAATATTGGCCTGGGGATGGAAGGTGTCCAATGTAGTCCGGTCTGCCATTGAGACAAGAAAAGATCGATTCGATGCCCCAGCACGGGTGATCGTCATTTTCGGAAAAGAAGGGATTTTTAAAAGAATTGGAATCGGAGAGCCTTCCGGACTTAAGATCGAATATATCTGGGCAACGCGCCTGCCCAAAGGACATCTCTTTGATCATCCCGGAGAGTCGAATTGTAAAGTTTTTGTGCTTGAGTCAGGTGAAGGCAAAGTAGGGCAGTGGGTCTATTTTAAACGTAACATCCATCAAGATTTTAGATCAGCCTTCGGGAAAGACCCTCCACCCGTGTTGGCCATCGGCATCCAGACCGACACCGACCACAGCAACGAGATGGTCACGGCCTTTTATTCAGAACCTCTCTTAAAGAGAAAATGAATCAGAAGAACGTTTTGTATGCGACCGATATAAAGATAAGAGAGAGAAGGGAGATGAGGATTAGACGTAGGTGTTCAATGTGGGTCTTTCGACTCACATAACCTCCCAATAAAGCACCGAGAACCGATCCCGAGGTCACAAGCAATGTAATCATCAAATGGATATGCCCAACTCCGTATTTGGCTCCAAAGGTTCCCAGCGATGAGATCATAATGATCATGAGAGATGTCCCAATCGTTACGCGCAGGGGTATCCTGAGAATATAGACCATTAGGGGGATAAGGATAAATCCTCCCCCCACCCCCAATAATCCGTTCAATAAACCGCATCCCAGACCGATGAGGATACCTACGATCCTGTTACCCCCCCTTCTGTAAGTTTCATTATTGGACCTAATTGGGATGAAAAGAAGAAAGATAGCCGATATAACCAGAAAAAGAAAAATGAGGTTGAGAATATGTGTTGACATTGGAACGGAAAAAAATGAGCCGAGGAGCCCTCCTGCAATACCAGCAATTCCCAAGATGAAACTTGCTTTGACATCTACCATTCCAGCACGAAAGTGAGATAATGTGCCTGCGGCGGCAGCCACCAATACGTGCACCAAACTGGCTCCGGTTGCGAGTTTGAGAGATATTCCACCCGCGAGGGTGAGAAGAGGAAGCATTATCACCCCTCCTCCCAGACCGAGCAATCCCGATAGGAATCCACCTGTCAGACCAATCAAGGGCAGAAGAGGCATGGAGACATTATTCATCTTTTTTATAGAGTCCGGTAATAATGGGCCAGGATATTGAGAACTTCAGGGCGGCTGAACTCTTTAGGTATAGAATCTCCATCGGTCAGTTTCTTGCGTAATAACGTCCCGCTCAATATTAAATGATCTTCTTCAGGATGAGGACAGGTTTTATAGGAAGCCATTCCCTTACATTTGTAGCAATAGAATGTCCAATCTATTTTCAATGGCTTAATCTTAAGGGCATCCGAAGGAATCTGGTCGAAAGCCTCTTGAGACTCAAAGGGAGCATAATAATTTCCCACCCCTGCATGATCCCTTCCCACAATGAGGTGGGTAGCTCCATAGTTCTGTCTAAATATTGCATGAAGCAAAGCCTCCCTTGGGCCAGCATAACGCATCTCGAGAGGATACCCTTTCTGAATCACTCTCTCTTTCGGGAAATAATGCTCCACAAGAACCTCAACACATTTTACCCTGATGTCTGCTGGAATGTCGTCCTCTTTCAGGTTTCCAATAAGCTGGTGGATGAAAAGGCCATCGCAAATCTCTAAAGCAATTTTGGCAATATACTCATGGGACCGATGCATCGGATTTCTGAGTTGCAGGGCTGCAATGCTATTCCACCCTTTTTCTTGAAAGAGATTTCTGGTCTCTTCGGGGGTGGCATAGATCCCATCAAACTTTTTTGGATATTCACCTTCGCTTAGCACCTTAACCGGACCGGCGAGATTGACTTCTCCCTGGGCCATCACCTTGGCCACTCCGGGATGGCGGAGGTCATTGGTTTTAAAGACTTGTTTACACTCATAAGCCTTATCGATCTTGTATCTTTCTTGAACCAGCAGGATGCCCATGAGTTCGTCATTTTTGCCATCGAACAGAGCAACTTCCTGACCTTCCTTCAAGCCCTTAGCAATAGCTTCGGGCACAGAAAGGGTGATGGGAATTGGCCAGAAGGTTCCATCGGTCATTCTCATTTCATCGCATACACCCTTCCAGTCGGCCTTGCCCATGAACCCTTCAAGAGGACTAAAAGCCCCAATCCCCATCATGATCAGGTCATCCCTTTCCCGGGTTGTCATCCAAATCTTCTGAAGAGTTCTTGCCTTCTCTACAATTTCCTTCAATTCTTCTCCATTAAGGAGCAAAGGTTTTAATTTCCCACCATGAGGGAGAATAAGTTCTGACATTCCTAACAAACCTTCATTTTCATTTTTTTAGGTTCTTGGATCATTGGGTTTTTTGGATTTTGTCTGCCGGTGAGCATGGAGTTATGAAATTAGGATTTCACACATCTGTGGCATGCATTACATATATCCAAGCTGTCGCATTCGCTCCATGGCTTTCTCTTTGTCCGGTCGCCTACCGGCTCGCTCTTCGGTATTTTCCAGGTCCTGCTTCCAGGCAGGAACCCCCTCCACCGAGATGAGGCTTGTTGTCTTTGCCCCTAAGGAACGATATCCTTGTTCATAAAGAGGGCAGTATGGAATTTTGAAAGCGGCGTAAGTATCCCAGAGGTCCTTCTCCGTAAAATGGAGAATAGGGCGGATGCGTGTATGCTCCGGCATCAAGTGCCCTCCTTCCTTAAACTCGAAATATGGATCATCAAATCGGGCTGGATGTTCATCCCACCGAAGTCCTTGAAAAATTCCCTTGATCCTGTTCCGTTCCAGAAATTGATTGAAGACGACGGTTTTCATCAAGTGATTGCCTACATAAGATTCTGCCTCAAAAGGGAATTCATCTCCTTCAAAGCCGATACGAATTAGCTCTTCACGATTCCTTTCATTTAAGTCCTTTACCCTTACCAGGGCGTTCAAGCGGTAGTCTGCCGCTTTTAAAACATCTTCATTTCGGCAGACCTCTAATGGAACGTTCCACTCCTTTTTCATCCTTTCGACAAACGCTTCGATTTCCTCAAACTCATCCCCTTCTCCGATAATCATGGTCTTGGGGAGGGGAATATTTTTCTCCTGGCAAACCTGACGAATAATCCAGAGAGTTAAACCACTATCTTTCCCACCTGTCCAGGTGATCCCCAACTCTTCTGGCTTAAATTTGTTAAAAGCCTGTCTCACAATATCTTTGGAAATCTCAATTAGTTTTGCACATTGCCTTTTCCGCTTCTCGCTGATGATTCTGTCAAGTGCCATCCGATATTCTCCTTTTATTGTTATGTGTCGTTGAAAGGGATATTTATATGGGGTTCATCATGATGTTTCTTACAAAGACCTTGCCGCTGTTGTTAATCGATAGACGGAGCTCCGCATAGGTGGCTCGGGGGGGTACTCTGACATCAAAGATATCATGCGTCCAACCATTTGTTCCGGTAAAAAATTCTCCTGACGGCATCAAACTTATATCACGATAAAGACTTGCTCCATAGCTATCAAAAAAATCTACCATTAAACAAGCCTCTCCTTTTACATCTATTGTCTTAATATCACCGCCTATTCGGTAAGTAGACCCTGGTTTTACAGCAATGTCCTGCTGGAGGAAGAGTGCTCCTGGTCTATCGAACTCCAACCCGGGGCAAGGGTATGGCTTATTTTCGTTATCCCAAATCACCTTCCCCCCACCTTCCGACAGTCTTCTGGCCAACACCCAGTGTAAGGGGTACCGATCCGCCCCCACCTCTTTAAAGAATCCATTGGTTAACCTCGTATAAATCGGAGTGGGTCTTCGATAATTCCGGAATAACCACACAATATTCCCAGCCAAATCAACCTCAACCACCTGATGGTAACCTGAACAGGCTATTAGGAAGGTACCTTCTTTAGTGGCATGAGTGATATAAAATTTATCCACATACTCCGTTTGAAACATCCAGATAAACTTCCCCTCAGGGGACACCTCGATTATCCGGTGATTCCTGCTGTCTGTGATCATTGTATTCCCATTTTTCAATCGAATAGCACTCCTAGGCCACCATAAAGTTTCAATGGAACCATCTCCATAAGACCATATGATTTCTTTTTCTCTGTTAATTTCCAAAATTCTATTTCTGTCAGAATCGGAAATCAGGAAATTTCCATTGGGAAGAGCATTCGCATTATGGGGATGTTTTAGCTCTCTTTCAAAAGCCCAGATCACCTTTCCATTTCGGTCCACCTGTATACAGCGGTCGTTGTTCCGATCAGTGACCAAAAAAGTTCCATCTTCCAGTTCAAAAGCCTCGTTGGGATAATGAAGATGGGAGCCGTCTGAAAGTTTGCCTGTGCCACTACCCCACTCATCTGAATTCATCACGATCTTTTTATCGGGAGTCACCTCGATCAACCGATTATTGGTTGTATCTGTAATTAAGGTGTTTCCATTTTTTAATCGGCGACCGCTGTGGGCAAATCGTAAACCTTCATTATAATTCCATACGATATTTCCCAAATGATCGATTTCAACAATTTCACTTCCAAACCCCGCCTCATCACCTCCATCGGCAATAAGTGTATTACCATTGGGTAAACGTTCCACTGAGAGGGGCATTTCTACATTTCCAGGAATCCCCCTTTGACATCCTGGACTAATAATCTCTGCCATAGGTGCACCTCCGTCAATAGCCTGCTAAATGTATGTATGTTATGATCCATTCATTTTCACTCGACTCCTCCGACCTCTAATAGATTGGATCAACGAATGGAGAAGGAGCGTAAAAGTGATAAGAAGCGAAAAGCCTGCAATCGGGCGATAGATGAATATCGAGAAACTTCCACCTGAAATAATTAGGGACTGGCGGAAGGTACGTTCCATAATCGGCCCAAGAACGAAAGCTAAGACCAACGGAGCCAATTCAAAACCCGATCGCCTCAAAAAATAACCAAGGACACCAAAGAAGATCATCAGGGTGACATCGAAAAGGCTGTTGCTGACGCTATAAACACCGATGAGACAAAAGAGGAGGATCAGGGGAAACAGAATTTTGTAGGGAATCTTTAGAACGCGAACCCATAAGGGAATCAGAGGGAGATTTAAGATGAGAAGCATACCATTCCCAATATACATGCTTACAACTGTTCCCCAGAAGAGCTCAGGATATTTCTTAATGAAAAATGGGCCGGGAAATATCCCATGGATCATTAAAGCGCCCAGGAGAAGGGCCATCATAATGTTGGGTGGAATACCGAGAGAGAGCAGGGGAATGAAGGCACCTCCAGAAGCTGCGTTATTGGCAGCTTCTGGCCCAGCCACTCCTTCAATCGCACCCGTTCCAAATTTCTCCGGAGACTTCGATAATTTTTTCTCAAAAGCATAGGAGATTAATGGAGAGGTAATCGCCCCTGCTCCTGGTAGAATTCCTAAAAAGAAACCCAAACCCGTGCCTCGGAGGATGGGCATGATGGACTGCTTCCAATCTTTGAGGTTTGGAAAAAGGTTGTGGATCTTTGTCTTTAAGATTTCTTGCGGGACTGGAGCGCCGATATTTATCAACACCTCAGAGATTCCCAAAAGGCCCATGACGAGGGGGATCAATCCGACACCATCCATCAGTTGGGGGATTCCAAAGGTAAACCGCTGTTGAGCAGTAAAGATATCCATTCCAACGAAACTCAATATTATTCCAAAGATTGCCATGATGAGGGCCTTGATCATTGAACCTCTGGCGAGATAAGTAACAAGGATTAGCCCAAGGCACATTAAGGCGAAGAATTCTGGGGGACCGAATCGAAGAGCTACATTAGCCAAAGGGTGGACTAAAAACATTAATCCAATGACGCTAAGGGTGCCTGCGATGAAGGACCCAAAAGCGGCTATTCCCAATGCAGGGCCTGCCCGGCCTTGTCGTGCCATTTGATATCCATCCAAACAGGTAATGACGGACGTGGCCTCCCCTGGAATATTAACCAAGATGGAAGTGGTAGATCCTCCGTACATCGACCCATAATAGATGCCTGCTAACATAATAATCGCTGAAACAGGAGGAATGTGGAAGGTGACAGGCAAAAGCAAGGAGATGGCACCTGCTGGACCGATACCTGGAAGAACTCCAACCAATGTCCCGATCAGGACCCCCATAAAACAATACAAAAGATTGATAGGCTGACCAGCGACTTGAAAACCGTAAAGAATATTTTCAAAAAATCCCATAGGGCAGTCTTATTAAAAGGAAAGAATTCCTTCAGGGAATAAAGTTTTTAATGCGACACCAAAAAGTAGATAAGTTAGAATGGTGGAAAGAAAGGCACCCAATAGCGCTACCCACCATTTTTGAGGCTCAATAACCTTATAGAGTAAAAGCATGACCAGGAAGGTTGTAATGAGATATCCAAGAATAGGAAGCAGGATGGTGAAGGCGAAAAGAATAATAATAATGAGAAAGAGCCGACTCCACCTCGCCCCTTTGAATCCAATCTCCTCTCCTTTGAGTCCGCAAGCATTTCTTAATATAAGATCAGCCAATGAGAGTATTCCTAAAAGGATACCTCCTCCTAAAGGCATCAAGCCCGGACCCGGCTCACTTAGTTTCCCTATCCCCATTTTTACCGAGCCCAGGCAGATGAGAATAGATAAAATTAGAAATAGGATTGACACCTATTTCGACTCCTCTTTCATTCTTTTGAAATATTTTACATCTTCTTCAATGATCTTTTTAAATTCCTCCCTGCCAAAAAATTCAATTGGCTGTTTTAGCTTTTTCATTGCCTCCTGAAATCCATTCGAGAAAACGGCTTCTCGGACTGATCTTTCTAATAGATCTAAGGTTTCCTTTGGTGTCCCCTTTGGAGCAAAGATCCCATTCCATATCTTCGGCAGCGCCTTGACCCCCAGTTCCTCAGAAGAAGGGACATCTGGGAATTCTTCCCATCTCTTTTTTGCAAAGAAAACAAGCAACCGAATCTTATCACCCTCCATATAAGGGACAATTTCACCGATCGATGCGGGACCGGCATCGACATGTCCCCCAATCATATCCATGACCGCCTTGCCCATTCCAGGATAAGGGACCGCTTTAACGATCTTAATTCCTTGGACAGAAGCAAAGGATACCAAAGAGAAATATGGGACCGTCTTATCCCCCGGATGGTGGTAAATGACCTTTTCCGGATTTTTCTTGTCAAATTCAATAAATTCCTGGACGGTCTTGTAAGGCGTATGGCTACCACAGATCAAAAACAGAGGGAGATAAGAGAATTGACAGATGGGCTCTAAATCTGTATGGACATAAGGTGTCTTTTCAAAGATGGGTTGAGTTACAACTGGCCCTATAGGAATGGAGCCCAATGTATATCCATCGGGTTTGGATGTGACGACAGCATGAGCCCCCACAGTTCCCTGAGCTCCAGGCATATTGTGGACTAAAACGGCTTCTTTAAGAATGGGTTTAAGATGGTCTGCCAAGGCATGAGCCATAAAAGTCGTTATCCCTCCGGTTGCCCAAGGGACAATCAACTTGATGGGTTTGGTAGGATAATCTGCACCCAAGGAATTAAATGGATTACATAGTATGAATACCCCCAAAATCAAAAAAACAACCATGTTCCTTTTCATAACTTCCTCCTTTCTATCTCATTCTGAGATAAAGATCATTTTTAATTACCAATCTTCAAGGATTTAATAATATCTCCATACTCCATATCTTGGCGCTTCTTAGAATAAAAGATTCAGCAAGTGAAAGTCGTCTTAAAAAAGAATATCTGTCTCAAGTGGCACCAAACCTGGGCTCGGCTCGTTCAGCTTTCCGATACCCATTTTCACCGAATCCAGACAGATTAAAACAGATAGAATTACGAAAAGAATCGACAATTATTGGGCTTCCTCTTTCATTCGCTTAAAAAATTTCACATCTTCTTCAATGACCTTTCTAAACTCCTCGCTACCTAAAAATTCAATGGGCTGTTTATATTTTTTCATGACTTCTTGAAATCCCTTCGAGAAAACAGCCTCTCGGACTGATCTTTCCAATAGATTTAAAATCTCCCTTGGTGTCCCTTTCGGAGCAAAGATTCCATTCCATACCTTCGGGAGCGCCTTGACCCCCAGCTCCACGTAAGAGGGAACATCTGGGAATTCTTCGAATCTCTTCTTCCCAAAGAAAACAAGCACACGAATCTTATCTCCCTCTAAATAGGGGACGATATCAACAATCGATAAAGGGCCAACATCCACATGTCCCCCGAGCATATCCATGAGAGCCTTACCCGTACCACGGTAAGGGACTGCCTTGACAATTTTTATTCCATGAAGCGTGACAAACGTTTTTAATGAAAAATAGGGAACGGTCTGATCTCCAGCATGGCAGTAAATGACCTTATCCGGATTCTTCTTGGCAAATTCTATTAGCTCCTGAGCCGTTTTATATGGAGTGTGGCCACCGCAAACTAAAAAAAACGGGAGATAAGAGAATTGGCAAACTGGTTCTAAGTCGACATGGGTATAAGGTATCTTTTGGAAAATGGGCTGAGTCACAATGGGGCCAATCGGAATTTGCCCTAATGTATATCCATCAGGTTCAGCAGTGGCAACCGCATGAGTACCCACTGTCGCTTGACCTCCAGGCATGTTTTGGACAACAACAGGTTGTTTAAGAATCGGTTTGAGTTGATCAGCCAGGGCATGAGCTATAAAAGTAGTTGCCCCTCCAGTTTCCCAAGGGACAATCAATTTGATGGGTTTGGTTGGATAGTCAGCCCCAAAGGCGACGAACGAATTTCCTGATATGATGAAACATAACATAAAACCGATCAATAAAATCTTTTTCATAACCCCTCCTTTCTTCTTTCATTTGATGACAGGTTTTTTCTCCTTTTACCTCCCAATGGTTAAAACCTTAATAATTTCCCTTTATTCGAAGTCATCGATATGGAAATGAATGTCCGTGAGAAAGCCTCTTTGGGTAAGAAATTCTTCCCAAGTCATCACTATCGTGTATCCGTCATTTCTCCATTTCTTGACCTCCATCACCCCTACAACCTCCCAGATTTGGTTATATTAAGAAGGGATTGGCCGAGATATTTCTGAAAGACTTCATTCAGGGCACGAACAAGCGTCTCACCTGCACCTTCCGGCCCTGTGGATCTGATGAGGGCCAAAGGTTTTTCAATATATATTTTTCAGCAGTACTATCTATCTCTTGGGCCACCAGAGAGAGAATGTATCCTCGTTTTATCCATCATCATTCCTTTCTTTTACGATTCACTTGGGGTATTAAATATTGAATTGCATATCAATAGACAACCCATTTGATCTCTTTCTCTTTCAGCTCTCGTCCCAAATGGACTGAGAATTTGAAGTATTCTGCGCGGGCATAAGTCATTTGAAAAAGGATGGGATGGCCTGTCTCATTATAAAAATTTCTTTCCATATAGAATAACGGAGAGCCCATCTCCACTTGAAGGAGAGAAGCGATCCGCTGATCGGCGATTGAAGACTCGATGGTCTGTGTTGCCTCTTTCAAGACAAATCCTTTTTTTTGGGTCATGATAAGGTAAAGAGATTTTATGGATTTCTTATTTTTGGATAGGTTTCCAATCAATGATTGAGGGACATATTCCTCTACCACCATGCAGGGTATTCCTTTCCAATATCTCACTTTTTCTATAAAAAGAATCGGATCTGTTTCCCCTAAGTTTAGATTGCGGATAGGCTTATCAAATCCTTGAATGACCTCTGAGCGGAGAACCACTGTCTCCGTCTCTTTACCAATTGAGAGAAGTTCATCCATTTTCCCTGAAAGTTCTAATATGATCTTTTCATCGAGATTCTTCTTAATTATGGTCCCTATTCCCGGTTTCCGATCTAGAAGCCCTTCCCCTACCAGGGAGGATAAGGCTTGTCGGACCGTTAATGGGCTCACACCGAATTGATTTGAAAGCTCGTTCTCAGGTGGGAGGCGATCCCCTTCTTTCAATTCCCCTGTACGGATTTTCGATTTAATAATGGTTTCAATTTGAATGTAGAGGGGTACCTTCTTCCGCAATGGCATGCTCACTATATTACTATATTTATATATAGAAATAAATAAATGTCAAGAAAAAAACACGGGTCTGACGTTTAATGAAATTTTTATTATCCTCTCTCAGCCTCGTCCTCCTTTTGGCCCAGATTCCCTTCTTTCCCCAGGAGCCAGAAAAATCTAAGGGGGAAGAGTCACCGGTCAAAGGATGGAAGTTGGCGGCCTACTTCGGTGTTCCGCCGACTCAATATTCAAAAGCTGGCAAAGGGATCATCAAGGCAGAGAGTGTCTGGAGTCGTTCTTCTCTCTTTAAAACCGTTGAGGAGAAAGAGAAAAACCTTCCTCTACTTACGTGGGGATGGAAGGTGTCCAATGTAGTCCGATCAGCCATTGAGACCAGGAAGGACCGGTTCGATGCCGCAGCCCGGGTGATAGTCATCTTTTGGAAAGAAAGGACCTATGGAATCTTCGGGCGGGGAGAACCTGTTGAATTAAAAATCGAATACATCTGGGCCACGCGTCTTCCGGAGGGACATATCTTTGACCATCCAACTCAAAAGAACTGCAAGGTCTTTGTCCTCGAATCCGGAAATGGGAAGGCCAGTCAGTGGGTTTACTATAAGCGAAACATCCACAGAGATTACAAGAAAGCCTTTGGGAAAGAGCCTGAGGGTGTGTTAGTCGTTGGATCCAAACCGACACCGATCACAGCAACGAAATGATCACCACATATTACTCGGACCCCTTCCTCAAAAAAAATAAAAACTTTTTGTCTTGACAATAAAAAGGGCCGTGGTTAAAATATTGTTATACCATAGGGGGGTATAGTATGAAGGTTGAGCGACCTAAGAAAGAGGTGGTGATGAGACTAAAGAGAATCGAGGGTCAGATCCGCGGGCTTCAAAGGATGGTGGAAGAGGGCGTTTCGTGCCCGGATGTCCTGACCCAGGTGGCTGCTGTTACGGCAGCAATCAAGAAGGTGGGGGCGCTTATCGTCCAGACATATATGGCAGAGTGTTTAGAGAAGTCAGAGGAGGTGGGGAGCCAAAAAACTGACAACCTGAAGGATTTTCATAAGGCCATCTCCAGGTATATAGATTGGGCGTAACTGGTAGTACGCAGAGAGCATAGAGCATGGCGCAAAGCGTGATTGATCAGGAGATCAATTGATGAATGAGACGAAGGGGTTAACGAGAAGGAACTTTCTTAAAAAGGGAGCGATGTTCACAGCCATTGGTGCGGCCTGTAGCGCTGGAATGGTCGAGATGGCCTCAGCGAAAGACGGGACATACGCTACCCTAATTGATCTGACAAAATGTGATGGATGCAAGAACGAACCCATGCCCAAATGTGTTGAAGCATGTAGGGAGGAGAATAAGAAGAAGTTTCCCGAGCCCAAAGAGCCGATCAAAGACCTCTGGCCCCAAAAGAGCCATGACGACTGGTCGAAAAAGAGGGATGTGACAGATCAACTTACCCCTTATAACTGGACGACCGTCCAGAAGATTGATCTGGAGGGAGAAGAAATCTACATTCCCAGACGGTGTATGCACTGTGATAATCCGCCCTGCGCTAACCTTTGTCCTTTTGGTGCGCTTAATAAATATGGCGACGGTTCGGTTGTGATCAATCCCGATCTCTGCATGGGAGGTGCAAAATGTAAAGTGGTTTGCCCGTGGCATATCCCCCAGAGGCAGAGCGGTGTGGGGTTTTATCTCAAGCTTCAGCCCTTACCTGCAGGAGGCGGGGTAATGTATAAATGCGATCTTTGCCATGATCGGATTAAGAAGGGCCAGATACCAGCCTGCGTGGAGGCATGCGAAAAGAGGTTGGGAGCAAAGAAACCCCTCTATTTTGGAGGAAGAGAGGCCATCCTGAAGATGGCTCATAAAAGAGCCAACGAGATCAATGGCTTCATCTATGGTGAAGAAGAGAATGGCGGGACGGCTACTCTATATGTAAGTAAGATTCCCTTTGAGAGGATTGATTCCAGATTAAAAGAGGCGAAATCGAACCTCCTCATGGGAAAGGTTCTCAATCCGCTCCGTCAGGTCAATGCATGGGCAAAAGGTTTTATTATGGGTCCGCTCATCAGCACCTTGGGTGCCATTGGCCTTGCCATCTACCACCGAAGAGAAGAGAAAAAGAGGAGAAGTGATGCAAGAGAGGATCATCGAGAATAAAGAAGTGGTGGTGCGGCACAGCATCATTGAACTGGCCGAACATTGGATCCTTGCAATCTCTGGCCTCCTTCTGATCTTCTCTGGGTTTGGAGAGTTACCGATGTATAAGAGATTTATGGTAACTCAGATTCCAGGGCTGGGTTGGGCAGGAGATTTTTTCATCAATTTGAAAATCCATTATCTTGCTGGAATCGTTTTCGTCTCGGTCATGGTCTTTCATGTGGTTTATCATGGATGGCTCGGCCATCAAGGGCTTCTACCTAAAAAGGGTGATCTGAAGTCCTCGATCAAGACAATCCTCGCCATGTTCGGCATTGGTGAAGAACCTAAATCGCATAAATATCTTCCCGAACAGAGGCTGGCCTATGCCTATTTAGGCGGGGTAGGGTTGATTCTGGTTTTGACAGGTTTAGTGAAGGTCATTAAAAATTTACCCAGTGTCTATCTGCCGCCAACTTTGATTACGACAATGACATTGATCCATACCTTTGCCACGGTTTTCTTCCTTTTAGGAGTTTTCGCCCATTTGGCCGCATTGATCTTTAAAGTGAATCGGCCTCTCACCAGATCGATCTTTACTGGCAAGGTGGATTTGGATTACATTCGAGAACGCCATACCCACTGGTACGAGGATTTAGTGCAGAGTCAGTTCAAAGTGAGAGTTAAGTCCGAAGCTGAGGTTGAAGTGAAAGAGGAGGTTTCTGAAGAGATTGAGGTCAATAAAGAAGTTGGGGAGATTGATGTAGCCAGAAAGGAGGGGTCCCAAGTGGCTACGATCTTAAAAGTGAAAGGGATGAGCTGTCAGCATTGTGTCATCTCAGTGACAAAGGCACTCAGCCAATTGGATGGAATAAAGAATATACAGGTGGACCTTGCCAGGGGAGAGGTTCAGTTTGATAATACAAAGGCAGTGGCTTCAGATCAGATCGAGAAAGCCATCATGGATGCAGGATATGAGGTGATTCCGTCATAGCACGGAACACTTAAACTCGAAGCACGAAATCAGAAATCCGAAACAATTTCAAATGACCAAAATACGAATTCTGGGCAAAAGAGTGTTCAATGTTTTGAAAATTTAAATTTAGGATTTGTTTCGAGTTTCGATATTCGAATTTCGGATTTATCATTAAAGGGGAGAAAAAGATGCCTATCTACGAGTATCGATGTCGAAAATGCGAAGAAGTTTTTGAGAGGATTCAAAGAGTGAACGAAGGAGCAGAGTCAATCGCCTGCCCCTATTGTGGAGAATGGGAACCGGAGCGACTGCCTTCCTGCTTCTCTTCTGCAAAGAGTTCTAAATCTTCATCTTCCTGCGGATCATCCAGACCTAAAGGGTTTACTTGATGTTAATTCACCACGGTGGTCCACCGGGTTTACCCCATATCAAGATTTCTGAAAAAATCCAGAAGTCTCAGCAGTCCTATTTCTAAATCTGCGTCATCAAAGAGTGAAAAGCAGCTTTCAGAGCTCTCTAAATGAGATCTCTGAAAAAGTATTTAAAAAAGTATTTTAGACTGGGGAGGTGGGGTGAAAAAGTCTTCGAGCGGATGCCTTCAATAGTTTGGCACTATCGATTA
>Ga0209721_1001191_pt1 | contig 20022 bp, 20 predicted proteins | sample TshhotsprinmetaG_FD_184139 | JGI IMG/M metagenome (GOLD analysis project Ga0209721, IMG submission 184139) | Hot spring microbial communities from South Africa to study Microbial Dark Matter (Phase II) - Tshipise hot spring metaG (SPAdes)... | ecosystem: Environmental > Aquatic > Thermal springs...
AAACGATTTAAAAAACTCACGCAACAGTGGATCGATTTAGCGATTCAACTCTCGCAGATGAAAATCACACTTGCAAAGGAAGGCAAAATTAAGCTATCTTGATCGTTAAGAACTCGGTACTCTCAAGTCATTTAGACTACGCGACTATGTGACTATGTGGCTACAAAGACTAAGCAACTACTTGTTAAAGAAGTCTTTCACCCGTTTAATGGCGCAAAACTCTCCGCACATGGTGCAGACATCCTTCTCCCCTGACCTTCCCTCTTCGTGATAGCGCCTCGTCTTCTCCGGATCTATCGAAAGCTCGATCTGTCTCTCCCAGTCGAAAGCCTTCCGGGCTTTTGACATTTCGATGTCCTGCTCAAGGGCTTTCTTATTTCCCCGAGCGATATCTGCGGCATGGGCGGCAATCCTGCTGGCGATCACCCCTTCCCTCACATCCTCCACGGTGGGAAGTTTTAGATGTTCCGATGGTGTCACATAGCACAGGAAATCGGCTCCAGCTCTGCCAGCAAGGGCTCCGCCAATCGCACATGCGATATGGTCATATCCAGTCGAGACATCCGTCACCAATGGCCCGAGAACATAGAAGGGAGCTCCCCTGCACAATCTCTTTTCTAACAGAACATTTGCTTCGATCTGATCAAGTGGAACATGGCCGGGACCTTCAATCATCACCTGAACCCCTTCTGCCCAGGCCCTTTCCGTCAATTCCCCGAGAATGATCGTCTCCAGCACCTGTGGCCTATCTGTCGCGTCCATCAGACATCCGGGCCTCAATCCATCGCCAAGGCTCAGTGTGACATCATATTTTTTAGCAATCTCAAGAACTCTGTCGAAATGCTCGTAGAGCGGATTCTCCTGACCATTATAAATCATCCATTCGATGAGAAAGGAACCGCCCCTGCTCACAACTCCTAAAAGCCGATGCGCTCGCTTCAACCGTTCCACTGTATTTAGGGTCACCCCGCAATGGAGGGTCATAAAGTCAACACCCTCTTCTGCCTGACGCTCGATGACCTCGAAGAGATCCTCGATCCTCATCTTGGCGAGACCATCTCGGCGCCTTGCCGCCTCAATCGCCGCCTCATAGACGGGAACCGTTCCCACCGGGATGGGAGCGTGTCGAATGATCTCCCTACGGATGGCATCGATGTCTCCACCTGTGCTCAGGTCCATTACGGAATCGGTTCCAGCCTGAATCGATACCTCCAGTTTCCTCAACTCTTCTTCGAGATCGATGTGATCGGAGGAAGTTCCAAGGTTTGTGTTCACTTTAATGCGGAGCCCCTCGCCAATCCCTACAGGTTTCACTCCTCGATGATTTCGATTGACCGGAATGACAATGCGACCGGAGGCCACCTTTTCCCTAAGCCATTCCGGAGAGACCCGTTCTTCACTGGCAACGAATTCCATCTCGCGGGTAATGATTCCTTTTTGAGCTTCTATCTTCTGTGTCATAAAACCACCTTCCTTATATAAAATAATAAATCATTTTAGCGCTTCAATCACTCGAAACTTCTGTCACCTTTAGTATCTTCTCAACAACCTCCATCGGGTTTCTACCCAGGACCCGGATCATGGGCTCTTTGCCGACATCGCCTTTATCGCAGATAAAGTCCGGAATTTGTTTCATCTTTCTCAAAACCTCGCCAACGCCCCACTCCAGAGAAGAACCTTCTTTCTCTTTGATCTTCTTTGGCTCGCTTTTCCGGTCGAAATGGCCGACCACAAATCCTTTCGTCTCCAACTGGGCCACGAACTCCTCCGAATATCGAATATTCATGGCAGAGCGATACCCCGGATGAAATCTCATGACCGTCAGGATGATATTGGAAACATGCCTGGAGGCACCGAATTCAGGAGAACCGATTGTAGCAATCGAATCTCCATAGCGAACAATCCTTCCTGGAAAAGCAGCCACATCCTCATTTCTCGAAGCATAAGGGAGTGCATACCCCAGATTGGAAGAAACTTCTGGGATGAGATGCCCCACTTTCCTCTCCTTTAATGCCTCCAAGGCCTTCTTCAATTCCTGCACCACATCATACCGCTCCATCTCTCTCAGAACATACGCAGAAGGATTGGTTGGCCCTGTACCTTTTCCAAGGTTCAAGCCAAATTGGATAGCCATGGAGATAAAGTTCTTGGCTTTTCCCACTGCCTCTGGGATAGATTCCCCTCTGGCCAGAAGCGTTGCAATGGCCGAGGCAAAGGTACACCCAGTCCCATGCGTATTCTTCATCCTGATCCGTGGCCCTTCAATCTCAGCATAATTTTTCCCATCGTAGAGGGTGTCAATGGCTTTCCCTTTTAAGTGGCCTCCTTTCACCACCACATTCTTTGCTCCCATACTCCAGATTTGAACCGTAGCCTCTCTCATCCGATCAATCGAATTGACTTCGATGCCGGTGAGGATGGAGGCCTCATAAAGGTTTGGAGTAACGACCGTGGCAAGGGGTATCAATTGATGGATTAAAGCCTTTCGGGCATCCTTTCGAAGCAAAGGGGCACCACTCTTGGAGACCATCACCGGATCAACGACAACGATCTCCACCCCATACTGCTTAATCTTCTTTGCCACCACCTCGATGATTTCTGCATTCAAAAGCATCCCCGTCTTAATGGCGTCTGCCCCGATGTCCGAAAGCACCGAGTCAATCTGTTTTTCAACAAAGGAAGTGGGCACGGGATGGATGCCTTGAACGCCAACTGTATTCTGGGCAGTAAGGGCTGTGAGCACGCTCATCCCATACCCCCCTAAAAGCGTAATCGCCTTCAGGTCCGCCTGAATTCCTGCACCCCCTCCTGAATCCGATCCGGCAATCGTCAATACTCGCTTCATTTCGATCTCCTTAACTCTTCTGTAATCATTCCAGCTACCCTTTCACCTGAAAGGAGCATCCCTCCGAAGATAGGACCCATTCGATAGGACCCAAAGGTGGCGTTGGCCGCCATGCCGCATACATAGAGTCCTGGAAAGACCTCTCTCGTATTGGCCATCGTGTCTTTCTCCGCTGCCTCAGCCCACAAGGATTTTTCACCCATGATCTTACCTGTCTCGGTAAAAAGTTTTATATCATTCTTTTTCTGGAGGATGGCAACGACCTCCGTAGCATGACCTGTGGCATCCACAACGAATTTCGATTGAATGGTCAAAGGATCAACGTGCAAATTTGCCATTTCCACGGCTGTCCAGTTGAGGACCAAACCAGTGACTCGATTTTCCCGGAGGATAAGATCCTCAAAACTGATCAGATTAAAAATAGTCGCTCCTGACTTCACCGCTTTTGAACAGAGTGTTGAAATGGCTTCAATCGAATCAGCCGTGTAGTAACCCTTGTTGTAGGGGCGGGATCGAATCCCAAACTCATCGAGGATTCTCTTTCCCTCTTCCTGCACCACGATCTCATTAAACATCATTCCCCCGCCCCACATTCCTCCTCCGACTGAAAGCTTCCTTTCGAAAAGGCTGACTTTAAACCCATCTCTGGCTAAATAATAGGAACAGACCAATCCAGAGGGACCTCCTCCAACAATTGCCACATCGACGGAGAGGTTTTCCTTTAATTTCTCGTAGTATCGATCAATAATCGCCTGGGTGATAATTTTTTCATCGAGTACCATGTTTCCTCCTCAGTAGTATTCCGTCATTCCCGTGTAAACGGGAATGACGGAAATTGGTTTCCTAAAAAGATGCGGGTTCCTGCTGGAGTTTATCCCGTACTTGATACGGGGCAGGAATGACTTTTCTAATCAAAAAAAGGCCGTAATTCCAATGAATGGTATTACGGCCTTTTTTATTTTTTCCGCTTCCCTTCGCTGGAATTACCCAAACAGGTTCGGAGGGTCTCCCTATCCCGCCATAGCAGGACAAGGACTCTCAGCCCAAATGAGCTCCCCTAGCAATCGTTTTCTATATTTTGACCAAAGGATTTGAAAAAGTCAAATCGTTGTGCTCGCAAGGTTGCGATGTGATTGAAGCCGGTCAAAAGATGGCGGATGGAGATCTCGCCCGGGCGGCGGATGCGTTTTTTCTCCATATTTAAAAAAACACTTTACGGATACTGCAAATCGAAGGCGTTTCGGATGAGTTCGATCTCTGGACCTTTGGGGCTAAGAAGAATGGCCACCACATCAAACCTTGCTTTTATCCTCTCCAATCTCTTTTCTTTCAGATAATGTAGAGCTACTCTTGAGAGTTGTTCCTGTTTTCTTTGATCCACTGCCATCTGTGGAGGACCAAAGGTGGTCGTTTTTCTTGTCTTGACCTCGATGAAGGCAAGGATATCTTTTTCTCTTGCAACGATGTCAACCTCGCCCATTTTACAGGTGTAATTTCTTTCAATGAGGCGATAGCCGTTCTTCTTTAAAAAACGAAGCGCCAGTTCCTCACCCTTTTGACCAAGCTCTTTCTTCTTCATGGGACAATTTTTAAGTTGCTGGCTTCAGGTTTGTTTTAAACTTGAAACATATGACCTTAAACATGAAATTAAAGGTATTCTTTCACGCCCTTGAAGGTCTTTCGGTGAAGCTCACAGACACCGAATCTTTCAATCGCCCTTCGGTGCTCCTTGGTCCCATAACCTTTATGCCTTGCAAAATTATACTGAGGATACTTCTGGTGGCACTCTAACATCATTCGGTCCCGGGTCACTTTGGCCACGATGGAGGCAGCCGCAATGGAGTTGCAAATCCGGTCACCTTTACGGATGGGCCTTTGCGGGAGTGGGAGTTGAATGAATTGATGACCATCAATCAGAATAAAGTCAGGGGACAAGGAAAGATTCTGAACCGCCAAAACCATCGCTTTCAAAGTCGCCTGGAGGATATTTAACTGATCGATTTCCTCATGGCTGACGGTTCCGATACCCACCGCCACGGATTTTGATAGGATGATTTTGTATAGTTCTTCTCTTCTCTTAGAAGGGATCTGTTTGGAGTCGAAGAGCTCCTGTCCAATACCATTTTTTGGAAGGATGACAGCCGCAGCCACGACTGGCCCGGCCAGAGGGCCTCTTCCTGCCTCATCCACACCAGCAATTCGCCGGTAGCCCTGACCATAGTACAACTTCTCAAAGTAGTCCATGGGCTGAGTAGGAAGAGAAGGGAAAAGCATAGCAAAACCGATTGGAATGGTGTTATGGAACCATCATTCCACTATTCCAATATTCTCATTAGTTTTCTTGTTTCTTTTCGCCCCGGATCCGCGCCGCTTTGCCTTTCAGTTTTCTCAAATAGAAGAGTTTGGCTCTTCTCACTTTGCCACGGCTGATCACATCGATCCGATCAATTCGGGGAGAATGCATGGGAAAGATCCTCTCTACACCAATCCCATAAGAGATCTTCCTCACGGTAAAAGTGGAGCGGATTCCTCCGGCCTTCTTCCCGATCACCACGCCCTCAAAAGGTTGGATTCTTTCCTTCTCTCCCTCCACAATCTTCACATGGACCCGCACCGTATCTCCCACTTTGAACGGCGTCAGGTCCGTGCGTAACTGTTCTCTCTCGATGAGCTCCAACGTATTCATCTGACACTCCCTTTTTAGATTTTTGATTTTAGATTTTTGATTTCAGATCTCAGATTGAATTTTTCAATCTTAAATCTGCGATCTGAAATTAATTACGATCCCCTAATAACCGATCCAGGATGATGGCCACGGCAGACCGAACTGAGAGGTGATTATAACCTTTTCCTTCGATGGGTGCCAATACATAGTCTGAACTTTCTTTGACTTCCTTTGTCAATCCCCATCCAGTTCCAAAGAGGAGGAAAAAAGGAGTTTCCCAGTCTTTTAGCAGTCCTCGCAATTTCTCATATCCGATGCAACCAGGATGAGGAGAGGCTCCTGTTGCAACCCTCTTTACCTTTTTCTGATGGAGGCGAGCGATCTCATTGTCTGCTTCATCAATGCTTCGACAAACCCGGACAAGCGAGAGGGACTCTTTTCTCGTTGGGTTGTAGATCGAACCCTCTCCTTGCCTCCAGTGAGCGACAATCTTCTCCACCAACGCCACCTGGCTTTCAAGAGGAGTGATGATGAAAAAACCTCCTAATCCGAACGTCCGCGCACATCGTGAAATATCGTGAATATCGAAGTTGGTCACCGCTGTAGCGATCACTTCCTTATTCCGACCGTAGACAGGATAATGAACCAATCCTATATAAAGGTTGGAGGACATCGTCTAAAAGCATTGGGTTACGGTAAGGGTAAGGAGGCCAGTTTTGTTTTTGGGTAATGGCAATAGTTTTAATAAATGATTAGCCTTCACCCTTTCTCCTCTCACCAAACTGGCTTCATAACCCTAACCTCCTCACCTTGCCGAAAACATCACTGTCATCGTTTATGTGAATTGTCCCCGTTAAGAGACATCTGCTTGGATATCTCTTCCAAAAATTTTTTATCTTCCTCAGAAAGTTCTGCCTTCTTTAACAGATCCGGTCTTCTCATCCATGTCCGCTTTAAGGCCTCCCTTCTCCTCCAAAGAGAGATCGCCTGATGGTTTCCTGAAAGCAGAACCTCCGGAACCTCGTGTCCCCTGAAATTTGCAGGCCGGGTATACTGGGGGTATTCAAGCAAAGAATCAGAGAAGGAGTCCTCCATCGCTGAGCGGTCCGAACCCAACACACCGGGCAGTAACCTCGAAACCGCATCAATCAGGACCATGGCAGCCAATTCCCCTCCGGTCAGCACATAATCCCCAATCGATATCTCCTCATCAACAAAAAGCTCCCTTACTCTTTCATCCACTCCTTCATATCTGCCGCAAAGAAGGATGAGATGGGAGCGGAGGGAGAGCTCTTTGACCCTCTCCTGTTTCAAGGGCTTTCCCTCTGGTGTCAGGTAAATCGTCCAGGCAGAGGGATCTTTGGACTTTATCTGTTCAATGACACGAGAAATGGGCTCCACTTTCATCACCATTCCCTGTCCTCCTCCGTAGGGAGCATCGTCAACGACCTGGTGCTTATCCGTAGCAAAGTCCCGGATATTGATGATTCGGATCTCAATCAGCCCCTTTTCGATCGCTTTGGCAAGAATGCTCTCTTGAAAAGGAGAATGAAACATCCCAGGGAAAAGGGTGAGAATCTCAAACCTCATCTTCCTCCTCCCATAGTCCCTCCAGGCGGAAGACGCTCATGACTCTCCTTTGACGGTCAATCCTCCGGATCACTTCTTCGGTTGCTGGCACTAAAATCTCCCCTCTCTTTCCCTTGACCACATAGACATCATTGGCCCCTGTTGGAATGATCTCCTTCACCGTACCGATCCTCCTGCCCTGTTCTGTCTCAACGGCCATCCCCAGAATCTCAAACCAGTAAAACTCCCCTTCTTCAAGCTCAGGAAGATCCTCTTGCCGGACAAGAATCTCCTTTCCGATGAGATCCTCTGTCTCTTCGACCCTTTCAACTCCTTTCAATCTTAGGATGAGGCGTGGGCGCTGAAGGGTAACTTCCAGGACTTCGTAGGATTGTGCTCTTCCCTCGCTGTCTCTGATGAAAATCTTTGGATAGATGGAGAATTGTTCGGGGTTCTCCCCGAAATAATCGATCTTGATCTTTCCCCTGACCCCATGGGACTTTACCACCCTCCCGATTGGGTAAAGAATCTTCTCCATGGGTCCTTATTCGATGATCTCTAAGACAGAGCGTTTCCCCAGATTGGCAGAGGCGGCTCCGAGGATGACACGGATGGCCCTCGCGGTCCTACCCTGTTTTCCGATCACCTTTCCCAGATCGTCCTTCGCTACAGAGAGTTCAATGACCGAAGTCTTCTCCCCCTCCACTTCAGAGACTCTGACCTGCTCCGGATGGTCAACCAATGCCTTTGCAATGAACTCTATCAATTCCTTTGTCGTCATCTTCCCACCTCCAATTCGATCAACCGTCCCTGGATAGATCCCGGAAAAGCCTCTCCGGAGGCAAAGCCACTCGACTCGTCTCTATGCCATTAGAATGAATGGTTTCCTCTGGTCTAAAGACCTTTGGGGTCGCGGATGCTACTCCTCAGGTCGTCATCGCATATTAATCATCCTGAAGGAGTTTCATGTTTCCGTTCGGTTTCGAGTCGTTACAGCCGGAGTGTCAAAAGGGAGTTAACCCTCTGCCAGTTTCTTCGTCACACCGGTTCGAATCAGAAGTTGACGGACCGTCGGAGTGGGTTGAGCTCCCTTCTTCAGCCAGCCGATTGCTTTATCTTCCTTCATTCGGATCTCTGCAGGATCTTTTCCGGGATTGTAAGTTCCTACCTGATCGATAAACCTCCCATCTCTGGGCGAGCGGCAATCTGCAACCACAATCCGATAAAAAGGCTTCTTCTTCCCCCCAAATCTCATCAATCTCATTGATACAGCCATGTCGCCTTGGATCACCTCCTTCGTTTAAAATCACAATGTCTCGTAGTCTAATAGTCGTATGGTCATATAGTCAAATAGCGGACTACAAGACTATAAGACTATGGAAAGAATGGCATTGGTCTTCTTCCCAATCCTTTTCCGCCGATTTTTGAAAACTGCTTCATCATCTTTCGGGCCTGGGCATACTGTTTTAAAAGGCGATTTACCTCCTGAACGCTCGTTCCACTGCCATTGGCTATTCTCAATCGCCGGCTTCCGTTGATAATCGTGAAATTAGCTCTCTCTTGAGGCGTCATAGAGTTGATGATGGCCTCCACCCTCACCAGCTCCTTATCATCAACCTGGAGACCTCCCATCCCCTTCATCTGTTTCGGTAATCCGGGGATCATGTTCAGGATCGATTCCAATGATCCCATCTTCCGAATCTGCTGGAGCTGGTCACGAAAATCCTCCAACGTAAAAGAATCCTTCCGGATCTTCTTTTCCAACTCCCTGGCCTTCTTCTCATCAAAAGCGGCCTCGGCTTTCTCAATCAAGGTAAGAACATCGCCCATGCCCAGAATTCTTGAAACCATCCGCTCAGGATGAAAGACTTCCAGAGCGTCGAGCTTTTCGCCCACACCGATGAATTTAATGGGCTTCTGGGTTACTGCCTTAATGGACAGGGCAGCTCCTCCTCGAGCATCCCCATCCATTTTGGTCAGGATAATGCCATCGATCCCCAACCGTTCGTTGAAACTCTTTGCCACATTGACAGCATCCTGTCCGGTCATCGCATCAGCGACAAAAAGAACCTCCTTGGGCTTGATCTGTGCTTTGATCTCTCTCAGCTCGAGCATCAATGCCTCATCAATATGAAGCCTTCCGGCTGTATCGATGAGCATCAGATCATATCCCCCTTTTAATGCCGTCTCCCTTGCCTTCAGGCAGATATCGAGCGGCATTTGGGAAGGGTTGGGTCGGTAGAAATCGATCTTCAGCTCTTCACCCAATTTCTGCAACTGCTCAATTGCCGCCGGCCGATAAACATCTGCAGGGATGAGGTAGGGCCGTTTCTTTAACCCTTGGAAGTGGCGCGCCAATTTGGCTGCTGTGGTCGTCTTCCCGCATCCATGCAGACCGACCAGCATGATCGGAACCGGTGGACTTCCGGAAAGCTGGATCTTCTGCTCCTGACCACCCATCAACGCTGTCATCTCTTCCTTAACGATCTTGATCAGTTGTTGGGCAGGGGTGAGGCTCTGCATCACCTCTTGTCCAATGGCCCTCTCCTGGATAGATTGGATGAAATCCTTCACCACTTTGAAATTGACATCCGCCTCGAGAAGGGCTACCCTCACCTCCTTCAAGGCTTCCTGAATGTTCTGCTCCGTTAACTTTCCGTGGCCCCGAAGTTTCTTAAAAACTGCCTCTAATTTGGATGAAAGATGGTCAAACATGATTCGTGTCTGCCCTTTTAAAATATTTAATATTAATAACTTTTTCTATAAATTGTCAAATTTTGCCCGGATTATTGTGAAGGGCTTCTGTCTAACTTCTGAAGAAATTGGGTTGGCTTGAATGAAAAAGATTGGAGATTACAGGAGAAATTCCTTTTCTCATTTCGTCTTGTCTAACTCTCCTCCAGGAAGGACCCTTACCTTACCTCTTCCTCCAGGCCCTCCTTTGACCTCGATGCGGTTCTTTTCAATATCGAAGATGATCTCCTCTCCGGAGACCATATTGCCTCCCTCCCATACCTTTGGATCACCTGTTAAAACCACCTTCTGCTCCCGATTAAAAAAGACTGCCTTCTGGCAATGTGCAACCCGAAGTCCCTGCTGGATCTTCACATTTCCTCCAGCGATCACCTTCTCAATGCCCTTTCCATCCTCAAAGACCAGAGCTTCCAGAGAATCGGAATAGATCATAATATCCTTCTGCCGTGCCATCACATTCCCTTTAAAGATGATCCGATTCTCTTTTGAATAGGCCTCTACCCTATCCGAAGTGATATCAATGGGCTCGGCCATATCTCCTAACTTGACCTCTTTCGACTCCGGAAGAATCTCTCTCCGCGTAACCTCCTTCTCTTTAACTTTCCCCTCCTTTCTTGGTCGAGGGGTTTCTTCTTTCAGTTCCTCTTTCTCCTTCGGCATCTCTCTGGACTCAGAGATTTCGGAAGGCTGTGGTAATGCCGCAATCCGGCCTCCGTCTTCGGGTTTCGCCTCTACCCTTACTTCCTCTTTTGGAGGAGTAGGGGAGGCTATCGGTTCTCTCTTTTCCTCTTCATATTTGATCAAGGAAGGAGAAAGCTTCTTCTCTTCGGTAGGAGAAGTGGGTTGGGTAGATCGGGAATCCTTAGGAGGTTGAATTGGCTTTTCTTTTTCCTTTTTGATTTCTACTTTCTCATCCTTAAATGAAACGGGTTGCCTCCTCTCTTCATCAAATTTAATCAAGGTAACCAGCTCGGACTCTCTGTCTCCAATGTCCGGCCTCTTCTTCGTTTCTTTGGCTTTTGCCCGGATCGCGATCTTTTCCCTTCTCCCCTGATCCAGAATCGATTTGGCCTCCCTATAATGGGAACTCTTCGGAAATTCATTCACAATCCGTGTAAAAGCCTCTTTAGCCTTCTCCCACCGATCGAGCTCAAGGTAACTCTTTCCCAAAAGATAAAGGGCTTTATCCTCATCACTTCGCTTCGGAAACTGTTCCTGAAGTCCCTCAAGGCGTGTAACAGTGGCCTCATACTTTCCCTTCTTGTAATAGAAATTTGCAATATAGAATTCGTGGTCAGCCAGCCGTTTCTTGCAGATCTCGATCTTCTCTAAAGCCTTTTCGGTAAAAATGCTGGGAGGGGTGTTCGCCACTAAGTATTCGAAGTTGGAAAGGGCTTTCTTTGTAGAAGTCTGATCTCGATCAAGGGTGCGCATCTGTTCGAAATGAGATAGGCCAATCTGATATTGAACATAAGGGATATCCTCATGGGTAGGACGGGTCTTCTTAAACTCTTCGTAAGCAGCAATGGCCTCCATGTAATCTTTCTTAAAGAAGTGGCAATCTCCAACCTTTATCTCGGCCCATTGGGTGAAAGGCGGGCTATCTGGAAAGCTCGATTTGATCTGTTCGAAGATCTTCAGGGCCTCAGAATAGTCTCGCTTATTGTATCGTTCCAATCCCTGACGATAGAGAATTTCTGGGTCTCCTTTAATCGTTTTAACATCCTTTCCCTTGCTGGCGCATCCGAAAAGCAAGGGAAACACGATCATCATCAGAATAACACTTTTGAGAACAGATCTTTCCTTCATCATAATGGTCTTCCCCAAGAGTTGTCACTAATTATGATAGGAAGGGGTGGGGATGTCAATATCAAAAACCGTAACTTCCTTTCGTTCTTGAATTTCGGCCACTCATAGGATAAACAATATTCAAATCGAGTGTGAAGGAGAAACGTATGCGCATCGAGAAGGCGAAACGGATTGAACAAATTCCCCCTTATCTCTTTGCCGAGATCGACAAGAAGAAGGAAGAGATGAGGCAGAAAGGAATGGACCTGATTGACCTAGGCATTGGGGACCCGGATCTCCCCACTCCTGAGCCGATCATCGAACGGATGAAAAAGGCCGCCGAAGACCCTCGGAATCATCATTACCCTTCCTATGAAGGTATGATCGAGTTCAGGCAGGCTGCTGCGAACTGGTTTGAGAAGAGATTCCACATCTCATTCGATCCCAAAACAGAAGTGCTCACCCTCATCGGCTCAAAAGAAGGCATCGCCCATATTCCCTTGGCTTTTGTCAATCCGGGAGATTACGTGCTGGTACCCAGTCCAGGATATCCGGTCTACCGTGTCTCAACTCTCTTTGCAGGGGGCACTCCCTATTTCCTGCCACTTCGCAAAGAGAATCAATTTTTGCCAAAGCTTTCAGAAATCCCAAAGGAAGTGGCTGAAAGATCGAAACTTCTCTTTATCAACTATCCCAACAATCCAACGGCTGCCATTGCTGAGAAGCCTTTTTTCGAAGAGGTGGTCGCCTTTGCCCGGCACTATGGAATCATCGTCTGCCATGATGCGGCCTACTCCGAATTGGCTTTTGATGGCTACCGGCCTCTGAGCTTCTTCGAGGTTGAAGGGGCAAAAGAGGTGGGCATTGAATTCCACAGCCTTTCAAAAACCTTCAACATGACAGGCTGGCGAATCGGTTTTGCTGTTGGAAATCCTGAAATTGTCTCTGGACTGGGAAGGGTCAAGACCAATATTGATTCGGGTCTCTTTCAGGCAATCCAAGAAGCTGGAATCGAAGCCCTTAACCGGTATGATACGCCCATCCCGAATATCATCCGTATCTATGAAGGACGGAGAGATGTGATGCTGAAGGGCCTTCGGGAGATCGGGCTTGAGGTGGACTCACCAAAGGCAACCTTCTATCTCTGGATACAGGTCCCACGAGGATATACCTCTGCCCAATTTGCAACCATCCTGATCGAACAGGCAGGTATTGTGGCCACTCCAGGCAATGGTTTCGGAGAGGCAGGGGAAGGATATATACGAATGGCTTTGACTGTGGACGAGTCGAGATTAAAAGAGGCGATCGAACGCCTCAAGAAGATCAATTTCTGAAGATCTCCTCCATTAAAAATGTTGGATGAAATCCCAACTCGATTTATGGTGGCTCCAATGCAGGCGTCATTAGCAACGAGGCTCTTTACGGTTGATACGATGGTTTAAAGATCGGCGAGTCGAAGATCAAATTTGCAATCTCCTCCTCCGTCTTATCTTCTTGTAACAATAAATCTCTCTTCTTTTCATCTCCTGGAATCTTGACCAATTTCCATATCCACGTAAAAAAGTCCTGACTTTTTTACGCATTTATGAAAAAAAGTCAATATGGAGAGGTTGGTCGGAAAATATATCTTTGATCCCGAGATCAGTGCCGGGAAGATGGTTTTCCTAACAGGCCCTCGCCAGGTGGGCAAGACCACTTTTGCAAAAAACTGGCTTTCTTCTGAAGGAGTTGAGGATACTTACTTCGACTGGGACGATCCGGCAGTCAGGGGTGAGTATAACCGGAACCCTCTTTATTTCCGCAATATTATCAATGCTCGGCTCAAAGATAGACCTATTCCTATGGTTTTTGATGAGATACATAAACAAAAAAACTGGAGAAACATTCTCAAGGAAGTCTACGATCCCAACAGGGGAAAAGTTCGGCTCCTAGTGACGGGGAGTGCCCGTCTGGGGCTTTATAGAAAGTCAGGGGATTCCCTTGTCGGCAGATACTTTTCCTTTCAGATGTTTCCTCTGGGGCTTCCAGAGGCTGTGGGTGATTTCTCCTGGGTTCTTGAAGAAGACTGTCCCATTGTTGACGGCGAGCTACTGCTGCAACATGTGAGGAAGGGAAGTAATAAAAACGTCGAAGAGGCTCTTAAGAACCTCCTGACTTTTGGAGGGTTTCCAGAGCCTTTCTTAAAAGCTTCGGCGAAGTTCCATCAGCGATGGATCAAGGAGTATAAAACATTGCTGACAAGGGAGGAGGTCCAGGATCTTTCAAGAATCTCTGACATCAGGGGCCTCGAAAACCTCATTGACATCCTCCCTTCAAAAGTTGGATCCCCTCTCAGCATCAATTCATTAAGAGAAGACCTGGGGTATCATCATAGTACTTTGGTCAATTGGATCAATATTCTCAAGGAACTCTATCTGGTATTTACCGTCCGCCCATGGCACAGAAATATCCTCCGTTCAATTAGGAAAGAAGTAAAGCTCTTCTTTTTTGACTGGTCCAGCCTTCCAGATCATGGAAAGCGATTTGAAAACCTTATAGCAGTAAGTCTTGTGAGGATGGCTGCCAGGTTCACAGAGATGGGTTTGGGAGTTTTTGAAATCATGTATATTCGGGACAAAGAAAAGCGCGAGATTGACTTTGTCTTGATTAAAGATAACAGACCGATGGCACTTTTCGAAACAAAGGAAGGGGATTCAGAAATCAGTCCTTCGGGGAGATATTTTGCTAGAAGACTCGGAATTCCTTTTTACCAGATCACCTACCGTTCTGAAAGGGGTGAAGCATTCCCAGACAATTGCTTCAAAATCCCTGCATCGAGTTTCCTGATGCTCACCGGATAAGCATCCCTTTATCTCGTCGTCTCCTCCCGACCGCCTACGACAATTTCCGGAATTCTCAAAGTCGGTTGAGCATCGGCAACCGGAACGCCTTGACCATCCTTTCCACATGTTCCGATCCCAAAGCCAAGATCGTCACCAACCATGTCGATCTCTTTGAGGACCTGGGGCCCATTCCCGATCAGAATGGCTCCACGGACGGCTTCGCCGATACTCCCCTTTTCGATCAGGTATCCCTCGCTCACTTCAAAGACAAAATCACCATTGACCGTGTTGACCTGGCCACCTCCCATCTTTTTCACGAACAGCCCCTTCTCAACGGAACGGATGATCTCTTCGGGCTTTCTCTTCCCAGGAAGGATCAGGGTGTTACTCATCCTTGGAATGGGCTTTAACTGATAAGACTCCCTCCTTCCGTTTCCAGTTGAAGAAACGTTCTCCTTGAGAGCACTGAGTCGGTCATAAAGATAGTTCTTCAAAACTCCTTCTTCCACCAATACGGTCCTCTGAGAGATCACCCCCTCATCATCAAACGCATAGGAACCTCTCTTTTGTGGTAGGGTAGGATCGTCCACTACTGAGATCAGAGGAGAGGCCACCTTCTCTCCGATCTTTCCTGAATAGACAGAAAGGCCCTGCTGAGCCAAGTCTGCCTCAAGTCCATGTCCAATCGCTTCGTGGATCATCGTGCCTCCGGCATCGCTTGAGAGGACGACTGCCATTCTACCCATAGGAGCTTTCCTGGCTGAAAGCATAAGAAGTGATCTCCGGGCTGCCTTCTCAGCCACCTTCTCCGGAGGAAAAAGGCCAAAGAGCTCAAAGCCAATCGTTCCGCCGACAGGTTCGTATCCGGTCTGGATGACATCCTCTTGAACGGAAACGACTTGAACCGAAAAGACCGTCCCCACTCTCTCCCCCTCAACCCATAGACCTTCTGAGTTGGCAATGGAGAGGCACTGGCTTACATCTCTGTAAAGAACCTTAACCTGGCGGACACGAGAATCGATCTTTCGTGCCACCTCATTGGCCCGATTCACCATGGAAACTTTTTCTTGAATCGGAATTCCCTGAGGATGCTTTTCAATGGGTGAGCGAGGACCATAGATCGAGGGAGCTAAAAGAGAGGTGCCCTGGGGATGAAGGAGGTTAAAGACTCCTTCCCCACGATCTTCTTTTACCGCACGATTGACCACTCTGGCCAGATCGAGAAGATCATCTTCTGTGATGCGGTTTGTAAAACTGTAAAAAGTCCTACCGTCAAAGAGAACCCGGAGGCCCACTCCAGTGTCCTGTCCCGAAATCATCTTTTCGATGCGGTCCTCCTCACAGACGACAACGACTGAATAGGTCTGCTCAAAGAAGAGATCCGCAAACTCCCCACCCTCCTTAAGGGCCTCCTTTAAAATTTTTTCATATGGAATTTGATCTATCAATCTATTCGCCTCACTCAAAATCAATGTCAAATTCCAAAGTCCAAATTTCAAATCGAATCGAAAGCCCAAATTTTAAAAATATTTGGAATTCGAGCTGGGACCTTCATTTGGCATTTGGATTTTGAAATTTGGCATGAGACACGTTTTCAATGGGGATCTCCTTCCTTAATCCTTCCAATACCTCTTCCACTTCCTTCTCCCAGCCTGGGGCCACCATCAACTCCACAATTGCCTCATGAGGGTCTTTTGTCCGCACAACGGCCATCCCCTCATGCGATTCAATGATAAATTTCAAAAAGGCAATATCCTTCCGATGAATCCTAAGATAACGTGAATGGGTATCCATGTTTTCAGTTCGGAGTTCGGAGTCAGGAGTTCGAAGTATTTCATTTTCACTCCGAACTACGAACTAATGACTCCGAACTTTTTGGATGAGCCTCCCGGTCACATCGCCGAAGAGAACCACATCTTTGATTGTTCCTTCCATGGGATAGAGATCTTTCGAAAGCCATCCTTCGATCAGACCCTCTTGGGAATGGGTAATCTCCGGATCGAGAAATAGTTTGACAAAGTAATCCTTTCCGTCCTTCACTTTTTCCGATTTTCTCCTCTTTTCTTCCTCCTCTTTCCCTGCCACTCTCACCTCGTAACTGGAAGGACCTTTCTTCGGAAAAGTGGGAACAACATATTTCTTCCCTCTCTCGATCTCTCCGTAAACACCATAACGAAAATTATAAGAGGCGGTCAGAAAATCATCGTAGGTCTTTCCAGAAGGGATCTCTTCTTCGGTCCTAACGAAAGCTCCATCCCTTTTCCGCCTTATCTGAATCCACCGCATCTTCTGGTAATCAAAAACATGGGTCCTTCTTCTCAATTTTTCCCCCACTTTGACATCCTCTTCAAAGGAAAGCGATCGGAGACGTCTTCCCCCATCCACCTCTTCCATCACAGAACGGTATGTATCCGTTCGGTACCGTGCCACAAACCCCAGAACACCCAACGTCTCTGTCTGCAGTATGGCTATGTAACGTCCCCTCTTCTCCGCCTCTTTAAAACTCAACTTCCCTAATGCGGCCCTTTTAAAAAGCCAAAACCCAACTTCATAAGAGAGCTCTTCTCCTTTAAAGAACTCGGCAATCGAGCTTTTACTCCCTTTGGGGGAAGGAGGAGAATTTGCTTCTGTTGTTCGAATAGAGAAAGGAAATAATGGGAGGCATGACACCCCCATCACCCACCTGAAAAAATTTCTTCTGGTCATAAAATGATAAGTTCGGAGCAGGGAGTTCTGGGTTCGGAGTAATTTTGTAAAATGGAAAACACTTGACAGTTTCTCAAAAACCCCTAAACCCATTGCCTCTAACTCCTTACTATCTTCCCTGTTCTCCGAACTCTGAACTCGTTACTCCGAACTGAATCCCTTTGGGGGGATTAAATATGGAGTTCAATCACATCTCCTTCGCTCACCTTATAATCACGCTTCACCATCTGGCCGTCAAATTTTCCAGATCCCCAGATCCTCGCATACCTCAACTTTGCGACAAAATCTTTATGAACGGAAAGAGCCACATCCTCAATCGTGCTCCCCTTTTTGAGAATGACAGGTTCAGTCAGGTCAGGTTCTTTGCCTGGAATTTTGGTATAGACTCTGAGAATATCCAGGCTGCGGTAGATCTCCTTCTTCACCTCTTCAACATTCATCTCCTCTTTCGCAGAAACCATGATCATCGTAAATTGGTCCTTGAAACGGTTCTCCAGTGCCCGAAATCCTTCGGCCGCTTCCTTGAGATCTGCCTTATTCCCGAGAAGGAATGCCTTCTTAAAAACCCAGCCTTCCCCCAGGATATGGGTCGTATCTTTATCTCCGAATCTGATCCTCATTCGGTTCAACTCCTCCTGAAGGATCTCCATCTGGAAAACAGGATCATCTGTCAGATCCAGTACCAAAAGAAGGGTATGGGCATTCCGGATGAGATTGGGAAATCCAGGTTCGATCCGGTCCATCTGGATCGGTGGGGTATCCACCAGTTGAATCTGGATATTCTCAAATCTCATCATCCCCGGAATAGGTCTCTGCGTAGTGAAAGGATAATCGGCTACTTCAGAAGGGGCATGGGTGAGGCAAGTAAAGAGGCTCGATTTCCCCGAATTGGGAAGGCCAAGAAGAACGACTTGAGCTGCCCCTTCTTTTTTAATATTAAAAGCCTGCTCGGCCCGGCTCACCGCAGGCCTTTTCTGAAGTTCCTCCTTTAACTTGGCCATACGGGATTTCAATTGGGCTCGAAGCTTCTCCGTCCCCTTATGTTTTGGAATGATCGCCATCATGACCTCAAGGGCCTTGATCTTTTCGGGAACGGACTTCGCCTGTTTAAATTTAGCCTCAGCTTCTAAATATTGAGGGGTCAAGTTAGCTGGCATCTTTTTAAATCATAGAGGCACGACGGATGACCGCTTCGCTAAGACGAAGGACGACTCTTACCTTCTTCGTCAATCGTCCATCCAATTACAATATATAGATCTTCTCCCTCAGGAAGACCTCCAGCACGTTCGGGTCGAACTGTTTTCCGCTGAACTTACGCAGTTCCTCAATAACATCCTGAAGAGGGAGGATTCCTCGATGGGGTCTCGCACTGGTCATGGCATCAAATGCATCGGGAATGCTGATGATCCGGGCCTCTAAAGGAATGGCCTCTCCTGCCAGTCCGTCGGGGTAACCGCTTCCATCATAATGTTCGTGATGATGGCGGATCATGGGAATTTTATCCTGAAAAAATTCAACACCCTCGACAATCTTTGCCCCGATCACTGGATGTTCCCGGATATACTGATACTCCTCCGCATCCAGCGGCCCTGGTTTCTGGAGAACCACATCTTTAATCCCGATTTTACCAATATCATGCAGAAGCGCCCCGTATTCAATGGTTTCCTGTTGGCTCTCGGAAAAACCCATCGCCTTTGCAATGGCCAGACTCATCCGCTTCACCCGGTCAGAATGTCCACGGGTGTAAGGATCTTTTGCATCAATCGCTTCAGCCAAAACTTTGACCGAATCGAGATAACTTCTTTTCAGGATTCGATAAGCATGTTGGAGTTTGGCGGTTCGTTCTTCCACCATCTCTTCCAATCGATTGTGATAGGCATCGATCTCCTCTTCGAGCCGCTTGCTTTCAAGGGCCTTCTGGACACTCATAACGATTAAGTCAAGATCGGCTGGCTTGATGATAAAATCGTAAGCTCCCATTCTCATCGCACTGACTGCTAAATCAATCTCTGGGAAAGCAGTCACCATAATCACCTTCATCTTGGGAACAATAGCCTTCACTCGCCGTAACAGTTCAATTCCGTTCATCTCAGGCATTTTTATGTCGGAGATGATGAGGGAAAAAGGATTATTATAAAAATAATGGAGGGCTTCATTCCCGTTCTGGGCTGTGGTGCAGATATACCCTTCCCTTTGGAGCCTCTTGGCAAAGACCTCACGCACTAACTCCTCATCGTCAACAATCAGTATCCGCTCTTCCCTGATGGTAGAACCTCCCCCTATTGTCTCCATGCACACCCTCCCATATGACAACTAATTTTATAAGAAATTACCAAACAGTCAACCCTATTCCTTAATCCAGCGATAAAAAGGTCATGCTGAATTTATTTCAGCATCTCCTGAGACCCTGAAACGAGTTCAGGGTGACAATAAAATCGGTATTATTAAACCCTTTTTGCTATTATTGCTGGATTAAGGGCTATTATTGTCTACATCTGTCTTTATTCCATTTGATATTGTGGAAATTTTTTGATAAATAGATTTATAAGACCTAATTTGAGCGATTCTTTTTGAAAACCTCTTTAGCTACAGGCTCCGGGCCAGGTTTAAAATCACCCAAAGGGTGTTCTGTCGCGCAAGGCATTAGCCTTGCTTCCCTGCCGCAGGCAGGCTTTAGAAGCAACCCTAAAGGGTTGCGCTCCAATGAAATTTGAGAAAATGCTCAATTTAGGCAGGAGTTTACCTATTAGAGACTGTTCCGAAAAAAATGGAAAATAGTCTTTAAAAGTCAAATGAAAGCTGGGTATAAGATGCTTTCATTACCCTTTTTACTTTAGCCTTTGTGATCGTTTTCATTTGAGCAAAGAGAAGGA
>Ga0209721_1001193_pt1 | contig 20008 bp, 20 predicted proteins | sample TshhotsprinmetaG_FD_184139 | JGI IMG/M metagenome (GOLD analysis project Ga0209721, IMG submission 184139) | Hot spring microbial communities from South Africa to study Microbial Dark Matter (Phase II) - Tshipise hot spring metaG (SPAdes)... | ecosystem: Environmental > Aquatic > Thermal springs...
CAGGGGCCGGCCCAGCCTGCGGCTGCCCTGGTCGGAAAGGCGCCACCAGATGGCCGGATGGCCCCAGTCCCCACAAGAACAGGGCCAGCAGAGTGTATTCGGGGAATACATCTGAGACTCCCGGGGGCCCGGCACCCGAGTTCAGTCTATCCGGATGGCCCTGGGGTGTCAGCCCCCCCAAAGCCTGATGGGGCCGGTGCAGAAAGCCATCCGTGTCCAGCCTGAGATACATAGCACTTCCCACCCCCATCTGGGGAAGGACATGAGATGCGACAGGTTACAGAACCGGGGTCGGGCTTGTGCTAAGGTAAGCTCTCGGTATGGTCGAGCGCGTATATCTGGCTAAGCCCCGCGGCTTTTGTGCTGGGGTGGTTATGGCCATTGAAGCGGTGGAAAAAGCCGCTCGAGAGCTGCGCGATGAGGGCGAGCTGGTGGTTTATCACGCCATCGTGCACAACGACGTGGTGGTCAAGCGGCTGCAAGAACAGCATGGAGTGCATTTTGTCGAAGATCTGGCTGAAATTGAACCGCTTCGCCAGAAGGTGGAGGAGACCGGCCGCAAACTTGGTGAAACCGTGGTCTTCTCGGCCCACGGGATTCCCCCCTGGTTACGCAGCGAGGCCGCCCAGCGCAATCTGCACCAGATCGATGCGACCTGTCCGTTGGTTACCAAAGTCCACAGCGAGGCCCGGAAGTACGCCCGGGAAGGCTACTGGATTCTGCTTATCGGCGACTCTGCCGACCATCAGGAAATCAAGGGAACCCGCGGCGAGGCCCCAGAGCAGACCATTTTGGTTGCGGTTCACACCCATGCGGGCCGGGACCCCCGCCTGGCCGACCCCCATACTGTCGAGGTTCCGAACCCCGAGAAGGTGGTGGTGTTGACCCAGACCACCCTTTCGGTGGACGACACCCTGGCCACGGTGGATATTCTGAAACGCCGCTTTCCCAGGCTGGTAGTGCCCAGCCGTCACGACCTGTGCTATGCCACCAAAAACCGCCAGGACGCCGTTAAGCAGATTGCGCCCCACGTGGACATGTTCTTGGTGCTGACCAGCCTGGCTTCCTCCAACGGTATGCGGCTGCTGGAACTGGCTCAGAGCCTGGTGAAGCGAGCCGAGCGCATCAACACCGTGCAGGACATAAAACCTGACTGGCTCGAGGGGGTGCGCTCGGTGGGCATTACCTCGGCGGCCTCAACCCCCGACGACCTGGTACAGGAAGTGGTCGCTCACTTCAAAAAGCTCAACCCGCAGCTCGAGGTCATCGAGGAGGGCGAGTGGGAAGACATCGAGTTCAGGGAGCCCCGACGACTTTCCCCGCAGGAGGTTCTGGGGTACAGGGCTTAGTTACGTAGATCATCCCTGTTGTACTGGCAGCCCAGCAGGTTTCCCGTCGTGAACCACCCATCACCACATACCCGGCCCCCAAAACCCGGCGCTTACGTGCTTTCTGTAGCACCCATGCTGGACCGGACCGACCGGCACTTTCGTTACCTGGTGCGCCTGATTACCCGGCAGACCCGGCTCTACACCGAGATGGTGGTGGATCAGTCCATCCTTTTGGGCAACCGCCCGAGGCTGCTTGATTTCAACCCCCAAGAGCATCCGGTGGCCTTGCAGCTAGCCGGTTCCTTGCCGCACAGGCTGGCAGCCGCCGCCCAGATAGGCGAGGAATGGGGTTACGACGAGATCAATTTGAATCTGGGTTGCCCCTCTGAACGGGTGCAGGGGGGCGGTTTTGGAGCCTGCTTGATGCTCGAGCCCGACCGGGTGGTCGAGTGCATGGCCGCCATCCGGCAAGCGGTGAGGATTCCCGTAACGGCCAAGCATCGGCTGGGGGTGGATGAGGTCGAAAGCTACCCCTACGTCGCGCGCTTTGTCGAGAAGCTGGCCGGGGTGGGCATCGAGGTGTTCATCGTCCATGCCCGCAAAGCGCACCTCAAAGGCCTGTCTCCCGCCGAAAACCGTACCATTCCGCCGCTGCGCTACGAGTGGGTATACCGGCTCAAACAAGACTTCCCTCAGCTGACTATTGTGCTCAACGGCGGGGTGCGGACGCTGGATGAGGCCCAGGGACACCTGGCCCATGTGGACGGGGTCATGCTGGGACGGGCCGTTTACGACGACCCCTTTGTGCTCGAGCAGGCCGACCAGAAGCTGTTTGGCCTAGCCCACGCCACCACGCGCCTGGCCGTGGCTTGGGCAATGCTGAGCTACGCCAAGGCGCAAATAGAACTGGGCACGCCGCTCTGGGCAATCGCCCGCCATATGCTCAACATGTTCAAAGGACAGCCCGGAGGACGCTCCTGGCGCCGGGTACTCTCGGAGCGGGCCCCACGGCCGGGAGCCGGGATAGAGGTGTTGCAGGCAGCCCTGGAACAGGTTGGACCGCAAACCCCGGTATCTCTGTCCACCTTTGCCTCTGACTGAGAACAGACCTGGGTTAATCTTCCACTAACGGAGGGTGGTGTCGCAAAATGTAGTCATGGATCCTTTCCGGGAGTACCAAGACTACGTCATGGCGTACCGCCTGCGCCAGGCCTTGGATTTCTATCCCGGAAAGCTGTACCCGCTCGGTGAGTATGCAACCTTGCGGCTGCGCCGCAGCGAGCTGGTGCGCAAGCTGGTTGGTCGCCAAGGTGACCCCGCGCTGCTTTCGCGAATCGAGCAGATTACCGATGAGATCAACTACGGCTTCTGGTCAAACCCTGGCATCCTGAAAGCCTTTCTCAAGCGGCTTACACCTTTGCAGTACCCGGTTTTGACCAGCCCCGAGGCTTTCGAAACCCTGCTCACCCGCTCCGAGCAGCTGCGCCTTGCGCGGCCCGGTCTGGCCGGAGCGTACTACATAGGCTGGCTGCGTTTGCCCTGCCTGCTGGAAGAACCGCTGATTTTTGAACAGGCCAGGCTCAAGCAAGAGCGCTTGGCCGATGAGCTGGGGTTGTTTTTGGATGAGTTTCACAAGGTTGCCGGTTCGGGGTAGGCAAACACCAGGCCGTAGCCAGCCACCAGTTCAATCTCGACCTGGCCCAAGACCTGGTTGGAGAGGGTTCGGGTGCTCCCCAACGGCACTGCCGACCTGTGCAGCGGCCAGCGAACCCCGCGAATGCTCAGCCCAACAAAACCGCCCAATGGCAACAAACTTAGCTTGCTGTAGGGTGGCAGATCCAGCCCCAGAACCCCTGGCAGTAGCGGATAAGCCTCTTCGTGGCCCGAGGTCAGCAGGGTGGGAATACCGCGCTGGGCAAGCCGCAGCCCCAGCAGCAGGTGGGCCAGGGTCTGGTCGGTCTGGCCGCCCATCGCGCCGACCAGAATCAGCCGGTCAGCCCCGCGTGCCAAGGCGGCCTCGATGGCCAGCTCGCCATCGGTGAAGTCTTTGTCAGTAGGGTGCTCTTCACGTGGAATTTGAGTATAAGCCGCCTGCAGCTCCGATGAGGCCGAGTCGAAGTCCCCCACCCAGAGTTCGGCCAGTAGCCCCAGGTTTGCGGCATGCTGCATACCACCATCGGCAGCAATTACCCGGCTTCCGGCGATCTGGGCTTGCAGCCGTGAGGTTGGGGTGACGTGGCCGCCGAGCAGAATGGTGAACGGATACATGGTTGAGCCTGGGTCAGGCGTGAGGATCTGTCTGTCCATCAAGAGGGGTAACTCAGTGCCCAGGGTTTGCACGTGGAGCCGGCCCCGCATCCTCCGGCCACTCCAAAGGCACCGCTTTGGACCAGTCTACCTTGAGGCGGGTTGTTTCGCCGGCCCTGAGACCCGGTTCAGATCCCTCCCAGTGAAGTTCGAGGCCGCACCAGTGGAGCTCGAGGGCCACCGTAAGACCCCTAAAGATGCGTTCGGTGACCACGGCCTCCTCGCCCTGGCCCAGATGGAAGGCCTGCTGGGGAAGCAGATGAGGCCTTGGCGGCAGCCCAAAATGGCCGCTTTGCTGCGGCGTGAGCAGGTTACGGTGCCCGAGGAAGGTGGCGACCCAGGGGTTTTTGGGATGATGGTACAGCGCTTCAGGGGACCCCTGCTGAACAATCTGCCCCCCCTGTAGGATGGCAATTTGTTCGGCAATCATAAAAGCCTCGGACTGGTCGTGGCTGACCACAATGGTCGGAACCTGGATCTGTCGCAAAATGGCCCTCAGCTCAAACAGCAGCTCCTGCCGCAGCTTCAGGTCCAAAGCCCCCAAGGGCTCGTCGAGCAACAGCACCTGCGGCCGCCTGGCCAGCGCACGGGCCAGGGCTACCCGCTGGCGCTCGCCGCCTGAGAGCTGGTCGGGACGCTTGTGGGCGTGTGAGGCCAGATGGGTCAGATCCAACAACTCGGCCACCCGCTCCCGGATAGCGGGCTGGGCCCAGCGGGCCTCGCGTAAGCCAAAGGCGATGTTCTCAGAGACCGACAGGTGCGGAAACAGGGCGTAGTCCTGGAACACTAGTCCAATCTGCCGGTCCTCTGGGGCCAGGGCGGTGATCTCAAGGTTGTTCAGCCAGAGTTTTCCAGCATCGGGTGTCTCGAGGCCAGCCACCAGCCGCAGCAAGGTGCTTTTGCCGCTGCCGGATGGCCCCAGCAAGGCCAAGGTTCGCCCCGGGCTCACCTCGAGCGAGGCCGAAAGCACAAAACCGGGGTATGCCTTGCGAATCCCTACCAGACGCAGCATGTCTCTAGCCTACGGTCCCACTGGCAGCCAGACACAGAACCTGGCGCCCTGGCCCTCCTGGGATTCCACCCAGATTCGCCCATGATGGGCTTCGACGATAGCCCGGGAGATATACAGCCCCAGGCCGGTGCCGGCAATACCCCTCGAGATCGCACTCTGCGTGCGGCCATAGCGGTTAAAGAGCTGTCCCTGCTCCTCCAACGGGATGCCGGGACCGGTATCCTCGACCTCGAGCAGTACGCCCCCATGGGATCGGGCCCGCAGCCAGATACTCCCCCCTCGGGGGCAGAACTTGAAAGCGTTGGAGAGCAGGTTGCCCACCACTTGGCCGATGCGCTCAGGGTCGGCTACAACAATGGGCAGGGAGTCAAAAACCCATCTGAAGTCAATCTGGCTCAGCCGGGCTACCCCTGCAAAGCTGCGGACCGTCTGGGCCAGGGTAGCCTGCAGATCGACCGGTTGTTTGCAGACTGCAAACCGTCCTGCTTCCAGGCGGGAGGTGTCCAGGAGGTTGTTGACCATATCTTTTAGCCGCAGACTGCTGTACTGAATATTTTCCAGGAATTCCCCAAGCTCTGCCGGGGCATAGTTGCCTTCTAGCAGCAGCTCGCTAAAACCTAGGATGGCCGCCAACGGCGTTTTCAGTTCGTGCGAAACGGCGGCGATAAACTCAGACTTTAAGCGTTCGGCCTCGCGCTCGAGCGTGATGTCACGAAATAGAATCAAGGCTACATCTCTTTCCATGGGCACCACCCGCGCCTCGAAATCCCGCCCCTCGAGGTGCACCTCGATCACCCCTGTTTGCTCGGCCTCAAGCCCGGCCCAGACAGCTTTCTGAAGCTGCTCAGACACGTTTTCAGGAAAAAGCTCGCTCAGGGTAGTGCCCAAAAATCGATCCATAGGTAGGTGGCTGTCGCTTTTACCCAGCTTGAATTCTCGGATGTTGCCCGCCGGGTCGACCAACATCAGGTCGTCGGGAATGGCCTCTAAAATGCTGCGAATGCGTTGCTCGCGCTGGTGCTCCAGCATGTTCTCCTGCATCAAAAGCAATCATACCCAGCCACCCTGCCCGCTTCATCAACACCGCCAACAATCGCCCGTGACGCAGCAGGCGGTTTTGGCACACCAATCCAGCGAACCATGCCCTCTGCGCGTTCGTACCGTTCCGCAGCCCGGAGGTTAGGCGCAAGCTATCCGGCGGCAAGGTTCAATCGTATGATGGGTCGGATGTTGATTGAAGCCAGAGCAGTTGCCAAGCGCTACGGTCGGGACTGGGTGCTGCGCGGTCTGGATTTCCATCTAGCAAAACATGAAGCAGTAGCCCTGGTTGGACCCAATGGGGCAGGCAAAACCACCTTATTGCGGATACTGGCCGGACTGGTTCGCCCAACCCAGGGTTCCATCCAACTGGGGGGAAGGGTGGGTTTTCTGACCAATCCCCCTGCTTTCCACCGGCACTTTACCGGGGCCGAAAACCTCCACTATGCCCTGCGCCTGAACGGTCAACCCGATGACCGCCACAGCGTTCGCTCGGCCCTCGAGCAGGTAGGGCTGCCCTTGGACAAGCCGGTACTCAGCTACAGCAGCGGCATGAAAAAGCGGCTGGCCATGGCCCGGCTGCGCCTGCAGAATCCCGATATCTGGCTTCTGGACGAACCAGAAGCAGCCTTGGACACAGCCGGACGGGGTTTGTTGGAAAGTCTCGTAGACTTTGCCAGGTCGAAAGGGGGCGTGGTGATCGCTACCCACGACCAAAGCTGGCTGGCCTGGGTGGATCGGGTGGTGGAGCTATCACCAGATTCGGTACGTTTGGCAACGAATGGTGGCGAACCAACCCGACCAAAGGGAGACGCTCATACCGCCGACCGCTAAGTAGACGCTTTTCTCACCGACCGATAGGCAGGGGTTTGCTCTGGGATTCCAGTTGCGCCGCGCGCTGCGCAAAGAAGCCACTGAGGTTTTTGGTTCGGATGATTATCATTTTGAATCCGGTATCAAAGGTTACTGTTTGGGCCTGGCTGCTACTTCAGCCTTGTAGGCCTCGAGCTGGCCCTGGCGGGCGTAGTCTATAGCCTCACCGAGGATACGGGCGGCCTCGGCAGGGGCATGGAAGCCCATCGAGTTTTCCGCGTTGATGTAGTCGGTACGCCACTGGGCGGAGCGGTGCAACTGGCGGGCTTTGGCCAAGGCCCCATCGCTTGCACCTGCGGCCTTGGCAGCTTCAATGGCCCGGATCAGATCCACGGTGGCAATCTCGGCTTCGTCCAGGAGCTTTTTGGTACGATTCTGGATGATATCTACCCTGGCCTTCATCTCTTCCTCAGAGGCATTGTGGCAGGTTTGACAGGCCCGCGCTACGTTGAGCATGGGGCTGCGCACCTGGTGGTCGGAAACCTTGACCGCTCCCACACGGGTATAAGGCATGTGGCAGTCGGCACAGGCTACCCCTGCTCGGGCATGGATGCCTTGGGCCCAAAGTTCAAACTCGGGGTGCTGGGCCTTGAGCATGTTGGTGCCTGCCAGCTTGTGCTCCCAGTCCTTCCAGCCCACCTGGTCGTAGTATTGCTCAAGCTGCTCCACTTTGAGCCCGTTGTGCCAGGGGAAGGTTAGGGTTTTGTTGGGGGGCGCAAAGTAATACTCTACGTGGCACTGGGCACAGATCATCGAGCGCATTTCCTGGCGGGTGGCATCGGTGTTGGGATCGTAGGGCTTGGCCCGGCTGCTCTTGCGCCAGCGTTCGATGCTGGGCAGGAAGGGTACGGGTTCTTTAGATTCAGCCAGGTTTTGAATCCCAGTGATGAAAGCCGGGCGGGTGAGGGTTACGGCCATCGTTTTGGCGTCGTGGCAGTCCACACAACCCACTGGATGCTGTACAAGTTGGGTAGCCTCAGCGTAGGGCATGGGGTTGATCACTTCAAAACCTTTGAAGATGGCTTCCATGCGATGATTTTCGTCATCTGGAACACCTGCCTTTACGCCTTCGGCCTGAAATACGGTGGCCACACTGGCGTGGCAGTTGAGGCAGGCTCCTGGCTGCTTGAACTGCTTAACCCGCTCGGTTTCTCGCTGGTCTATCAGCATGTAGGCATGACCCCGATGCTCCCGGTAGTCGGTACCGAAGGGCATACCGTTGAACAGAATTTTTAGACGAGGGTTCTCCTCGAGCTTCGAAGTAGGGAAGTTCTCCGAGCCACCAAAGCGGGTTCGCTCGTTGTCAGCGGTTTTGAGCCAGGTGTCGTACTGGTGCGGGAAGTTTTTACCCCACAGGGCCGAGTCCTGGGTTTTGTTGTCGATCTCCACTACCCGGAAGGAGGTCTGCCTTGCCTCGGCCCGGCGGGTGTTGATGTTGCCTAGCAGTGCCAGAATGCCAAAAGTGCCCAGTGCGGCAATGATTGCCACTGCAACGCTGATCCATAACCATCGTCTATTCATGGTTCCCCCTACTGGCCGTGCCCTACCCCACGGTGACAATGCACACAACCAAACTTGCCGTGAGCGTCTGCTTGGAGGTTGGCGTGTGCGTCTTGGAAAGCGGTCTGGGCCTCTAGCACCCCCCCAATCAGGTTGCGGTGGCAGCCTACGCAGTTGTGTTCCAGCACGGCTGCACTGCGTGCGCCGATGCGGATGGGCTCGTGGAAGTCCTGCATGGTGAAGGCCCTCGAGTGGTTCCAGCCATGCTCGAGTTTGGTCAGGTATTTGCCTACAAAGTCGTGGGGTACGTGGCAGTCTACGCACACCGCCACATGGTGGTGGCTGGCCTTCTGCCAACCATCATAGGCCTCGCGCATGATGTGGCAGTTCACACAGGCCTTGGGGTCGTTGGAGAGATAGGATAGCGCCTGGGCGTGGTAAGCGGTATAGCTCCCGGCTCCGCCCATCACCCCCAGCAGGAGTGCTGCCACCAGTATGATGCCTCCCCCGGTCAGCCAGTTTCGCATAGTGCGACCTCTTCCGGTTTTCTCATAGCCACCCCCAAACAAATTTCCCAAAATATTGGAACATTTCTGAAACCCAAAAATCCATGACTTAAGTCAAACTTTGTAATATGGGCAGCAAAACTGATGTTCACCGTAAACCGCAGCACCACTGTGGCAATTTCATGTTGCTTGAGCCAACTCCTGCAAGGCAACCGGGTTGGTGATATGAACTCGGCGTCTATTGATTTCAACCCAACCCTGCTGGGAGAAATATCCCAGCTTGCGGCTAACGGGTTCGGGGGTGGTTCCTACAATGGCGGCAATTTCAGAGTTGGTGGGCAGCTTAAAGCCCTGACCGTGGGTCTGTGCCATCGAAAGTAGATACTCGGCCAACCTCGAGTCCACCTCGCAGAACACCATCCGGTCGAGTACCTGCACAATCTGCCGTGTGCGCTGGGCCGTGAAGCCGAGTAGGTTGTTGGAGAGGGCGATATTCCGCTGGGCTAGATGGCAAAAGTCCCTGGCAGGTATTGCCAAAACCCGACTTGCCTCCGCTGCTTCCGCCGAAGCGGGGTACTGGGGTTGATGCAGGAAGACGGCCACTGCAGCTACCCATTGGCCAGGCAGATCGAGGTGGATGACAATTTGCCGTTCACCTCTGGGATCCAGGCGATACACCTTGATCGAGCCGCTCACGACCAGGTAAAGCCGGTCTGCTGGGTCGCCCTGGAAGAATAACGGCTGGCGCTTGCCCAACTCGAGCCACTCGCACTTTGCAGCCAGCGACTCCAGATCGCTACGGGAAACACCATCAAATAAGGGACATCGACCCAGTATTTGAGTCTTGGATTCAAATGGCTGCATTGCCATTGCAGGCTACTTGATTTGGAAAGCGGCATATGTCCCGGGGTTTAAACAGTACTCAGGTTGGGTTTAGAGCATCTACCGCTATCATCTACGCCTAGACCCAAGCGGTCTTTCCCGAGTACAGCCACCCCAGTAGCCTCAAGCGATACACCCTTCCCTGACGAGTGGCCTGCGTTCTGCTGAGCTTCTACTTCAAGATGCGCTACCGCGCCGTTGTGGAGCTTCTATGGCTGAGCCAGTCACCCGGAGGAGATGAACCGGTGGTTGCTGCAGCGCCTGGGGGTGACGCAGGAGGTGGTTGCTTTGGACAGCGCCGGTTTTCGCCCCACCCAGGCCAGCCCGGCGGGGCCACGGGGCCAGACCTTCCGAGGCTGGGTGAATGGGGGTATGCGGTGGGGACAGAGCGCCAGATGATCCTGGGGGTGGCCCCAGGGGTACCGTGCGCATCGGCGGAGGCTCAGGTGAAGGGCGGGGGCATACGGGAGGGGTGGGTGCGGGTGATCGGATAGCGCCCATGCGGCGGGGCTTTGCGAGGGCACAGGCTGGATGAGCTATTCGGGCCACGCTGGAAGAGCGAGACGGTGATATCGGTGCTCTAGCGCAAGTTGGGTGAGGGGGTGCGTTCCCGCAAGCAGCACCCGCAGATGCGGGCATGCTGGGTCAAGGCGTGGGTCTACAATGCCTACCGTTGGTGGGCTTGCTGGATTGAAGGTCACTTTGCAGCTGAGCAGTTTGTATCCGGTATAATTGGTGTTGCTAATCATTACCATGGCTTCCCGTATTCAGTGCCTGCTCCATGGATGCGCACTGTTGACAGAGGTGCTCGCAGAGCTTGAACTTGTCGCCGATGGCACCCGGCTCCACGCTCTCGAACCCGACCCTTTACGTTCTGCACCCAAGCCGATACCCTTAGCCCTGTGCAGCGGATTTTCTGGCTGGCCTGGCGCGATCTGGTGTTGGAGTTTCGGGGGCGTACGGGCATCTTGTCGGCAGTGTTTTTTCTAGCAGTCATGCTATTTATCCTGGCCATGGCCTTTGGCCCCAATCCGCAAGATTTGCAAAAAGCAGCACCGGGGGTGCTTTGGGTAGCGCTGGCTTTTGCGGGCAGCTTGTTGGCCGGACGGGCCTTTGGCCTCGAGGTCGAGGACGGTACCCTCGACGACCTGCTCCTGACCCCCGGCAGCCGGGAGTGGATCTACTTTGGCAAGCTCTTGTTTCAGTTTGCCCTGATGCTGGTGGTAGGTCTGGCCCTATTGTTGCTGACTACAGGCCTGTTTTATCTGCCCGTCAAAAATTGGAACTGGTACGTCCTAACCCTGATGCTGGGTTCCTTGGGCTATGCGGCCATCTCCACATTCTACGCGGGGATGTTGGCCCGCTTGCGGGGCCGTGAGATTCTATTGCCGCTGTTGTTGTTTCCTTTGGTTATCCCGGTCATTTTGGCGGCCGTGCGGCTGACCCAAGGGTTGGCCGAAGGCGTCCCCATTGCCGAGCTGTCGGACTGGTTGCGGCTGCTGCTGGTGTTCGATGTCATCTATGTGACCATCTGTGCTATGGTCTTTCCCTACATGCTCGAGGGCTGAACAAATTTGAATCGGCTCCCACACTTACCCCTGGGAGGTAATCTATCTTATGGTAGATGAGATGAGCTTGTAGAGGAGCGCAGTGTATTGTGATTTACCTCGCTTCATCTATTTCAAAGCACAATAGCCTAAGACAAGGGGGAAGCTAAAATGCAGCTTGCACGCACCGATCAGACGACCCGCCTCGATGCTGTAACACTGGGCATTCTGGGTTTGGGAGCGGTGGGGGCGGCGGTGGGGTTTATCATGGCCATAACCGCACCACCCGACCAGAGCCAGGGCTTTGTGGCGCGAATCTTCCATCTGCACGTTCCGACCGCCTGGATGGCCTATGTAGCCAGCTTTGCCGCACTGGCCTACTCGGTGGCCTATCTGGTGCGGCGCAGGCCGCACCACGACCGGGTGGCCGCGGCCACCGTGGAGGTTGGGCTGATCTTCATGGCCCTGGCGTTGCTGACCGGCATGCTCTGGGCCAGGCCCACCTGGGGGGTGTACTGGGACTGGGAACCCCGCCTGACCACTACCGCCATCTTATTTGCGATCTACGTGGGCTATGTGGTGGTTCGGGGCGCCATCGAAGACCCTGAACTGCGAGCCAAGGCAGCCGCTGGGGTGGCCATCCTGGGCTCGATTAACGTGCCCATCAGCTACATGTCGGTGCGGTGGTGGCGGAGCTTGCACCAGACCCAGTCCATCGACCTCACCACCGGCAAAATCAATGTGGATGCAGCCATCCTGATTCCCATGCTGGTCAATCTGGTGGCCTTTACCCTTCTGTTTGTGGGCCTGGTGCGGCTTCGCAGCATCATCGCGGCCCGCCAGGCCGCCCGGGAGGAAGTATAGATGCCCGATAACCCACTCTGGAATCCGGCCAACCCCTTTGTAGTCTGGACTTATGCTCTGGTATACGTCGCCGTATTTGGTTACCTGGCCTACCTGGTCTGGCGTTACCAGAAAGACAAGTAGACGAGACTAGAGGTCCGCATGAAACCCAAATACCTGATTGGACTCACGGTGGTGGCTGGGGCCTTGGCTTACCTGATTTTTGGGGGGCTGGGGCAAAACCTGGTCTACTTCATCACACCCAGCGAGTACTACCAGCAGATAGATCGCTACCAAAGCCGCACGGTGCGCCTGGGAGGGCTGGTCAAACCCGGCACCCTGGACTACAATCCGCAAACCCTGGAGCTGCGCTTTGTGGTTACCGACGGGGTTAAGGATGTACCGGTTCGCTCCTCGGGGGCCACCCCACCCGCCTTGTTCGGCGAAAACCGCGGGGTGGTGGTGGAGGGCCGGTTCCAAGGCGAGGCATTCGTAAGCCAGAACCTCCTGGTCAAGCACTCCGAAACCTACCAGGCCCCTAAAGAAGGCTGGACGCCCGATGAGGTACGCAAACTGATCGAGGGAACCCAATGAGACCGACCCGCGAGTTTTGGAGGTCGGCATGACCCCCGGCCTGCTGGGAGGAATTACCCTCCTGGCCGCTCTGATTTTCTCTGTTCTGGGCCTGGTGATGGGTATACTGGCCCATACACTGCGAGACGGGCGGTACCTCGAGGCCGCCAAGCGCCTCGCAGCCCTCACCTTACTGGCCGCCCTGCTGAGCTTCGGCTCGTTGGAGTGGGCCATCCTGACCAACGACTTCAGCGTCTCCTATGTAGCAGGCCACAGCTCCGCCAATAACCCCCTGTGGGTTAAGTTGGTTACCCCCTGGGCAGCGCTGGAAGGCTCGATTCTGCTGTGGGCTATGCTCCAGGCCGCCTATACCTGGCTGGTCAGTCTGCGGGTCGGCCATAGCCTGGACCTGTGGCGGGCTCCGGCAGCTCTGGGCACGCTCTTTGCGGTGCAGGTCTTTTTCTTCGCGGTAATGGTGTTCGTAGCCCACCCCTTCGATGCCGTGTCAAACCCTCCACCCGATGGTCAAGGCACCAATCCGCTGCTGCAAAACCACTGGATGATGGCTGTACATCCAGTGCTGATGTACCTGGGTTTTGTGGGCCTTTCGGTTCCATTCGCCTACGCGGTGGCAGCCATGGTGGCCCAGCGCTACCAGAGCTGGATCTTTGAGACCCGCTGGTGGACGCTGGTGGCCTGGGGCTTCCTTACTGCGGCCATCTTCACCGGCAAGTGGTGGAGCTACGAGATTCTGGGCTGGGGGGGGTACTGGGCCTGGGACCCGGTCGAAAACGCCTCCATCATCCCCTGGCTGCTGGCCACGGCCTTCCTACACACTGCCCAGGTGCAAGAGCGCAAGGGGCTTTTTAAGGGCTGGAATTTCGCCTTTATTACCTTAGCGTTCGCGGCAACGGTCTTTGGCACCTTCCTGACCCGCTCTGGGGTGATCCAGTCGGTGCATGCCTTTGCCAGCGGGCCGGTAGGGGCATGGTTTCTGGTATTTTTGCTGGGCGTTATGGCGGTTGGCCTGGGCCTGCTGGCCCGGGTCTCCTCGGAGATCAGGGAGGCCGGTGAGGTCCGGTGGAGAAGCCGCGAAGGGGCTCTCCTGGCCGGGGCCCTGTTCTTTGGCACCTTTGCATTCGTGGTGGTGTTGGGTACCCTGTGGCCGTTGCTGGTGGAGGCCCTGAGCGGCGCTAAGGTTTCGGTGGGAGCCCCCTTCTTCAACCAGGTTTCCATTCCGCTGGGCGTCTTCATGCTGCTTCTGATGGGAATCGGGCCGGTGCTGCCTTGGCGCCACACCAACGCCGAGGTAGTGCGCAACCTGTCGGCCATGCTTGTAGCCCTAGGAGTCGGAACCCTGATTGGCTTTGGTCTGGGCCTGACCCTGGGGGTCTCGCTGGCCATTGGGCTCTTCGCCTACAACCTGACTGCGGTCGGGCTGATGGTTGCGCAGGGGGTGCGGGAACGGGCTCGCTCGCTGGGCATGCCCGCCGGGCAGGCCCTGCTGGAACTGGCCGCTAGCCACAAGCGTCGCTTCGGTTCGCACATCGTACACCTCGGGATAGCTCTGGCTGCCCTGGCCATCGCCTTTAGCCAGACCTACCGGGTTACCGAGCAGAAGACCCTTCAGGTTGGCGAGGTCTGGCAAACCCGGGGAATGGAGGTTCGCCTGCTCTCGATTGGGGCCCGGGAAGAGGCCAACCGCTTTGCGGCTGTTGCCCCCATCGAGGTGCGCTCGATCAGCCGTGAGGGCTGGGGTTCGGACGGGCGTTACCAGACCCGGCTCAACTTCTACCCGCAGATGGGTTCACCGCTGGCAACACCGGTAGTCAAGTACTCTCTTTACAACGACTTTTATTTTGTCCTGATGCAGTTCGACCAGGACAAGGGCCAGTGGGCCACCCTCAAGATCATCGTGACCCCCATGGTCGGGTGGCTCTGGGTGGCAGGCCTGATTATCGTGCTGGGCACGGTGTATATCCTATGGCCCAGCCCGGCTAGGGTGGCTAGCCGCCAGATGTCGCCTACAGCAGGTGATTGATGGGGAGGTGTGGTGCTTAGGTTCTGGCCGATCTGGGTATTGTTGCTGGGAGGTCTGTTTTACTGGGGTCTGCAGCGTCCCAACCCCGACGAGCTCAAGTCGGTTCTGGTAGGCAGGCCAGCCCCAACCTTTAGCCTGCCGCTGCTGGCACCTTACCGGCCAACTTTTGGGCTCGAGATGGGCATCGGCGAGCGCCTCGAGAAACCGGTTCTGCTGAATATCTGGGCCAGTTGGTGCATTCCCTGCCGTACCGAGGCGCCGCTGCTCGAGCGCTTCTATCGGCAGCACAAGGATCAGATACTAATTCTGGGCGTCAACGTACAGGACCGGGAGGCCGATGCTCTGAAATTTGTGCAGCAGTACGGCCTGACCTTCCCTAGCGTTTTCGATGGGCGGGGGCGCATCGGGATTGAGTACGGCTATTACGGCGTACCGGAGACCTTTGTTATCAGCCGGGAGGGCACCGTGCTGGCCCGCCATGCCGGTGAGCTCAGCGAAGTCCAGTTGCGGGCTTATCTGGAGCAGGTGTTGCGATGACCAAACCAGACCAACCCAGATCCACCTACATCACAACGGCATTCTGGTGGCTTCTGCTCCTAACCTTTTCCGCCTGGGCCCAGCCCACCCCCAACACCCCACCCCCGGATTTTTCGCCCAGGGTGTTTGAGATTGCTAGAGAGCTGCGCTGCCCGGTCTGTCAGGGGGAGTCGGCTGCCGAGTCCAATGCAGGCATCGCTGTGGAGATGCGCCGCATTATCGCCGAGCAGCTGGCCCAGGGCAGAACCGAGGCCGAGATTCGCCAGTTTTTTGTCGATCGCTACGGCGACTGGATTCTGTACCAGCCCCCGGTCAGGGGCCTAACGTTGTGGGTCTGGCTTTCGCCCCTGGTTGGGCTGGCCCTGCTGGGCATCGGTCTGTGGCGTTACCTGGCCAGGGTGAGGGCGCAGGCCCAGGCAACCGCCTCCGATGTCTCAGAGGAGGAGATCGCCCGCCTCGAGTCCGAGCTGAGCCAAACCCCCGAGCGCTAACATGATAATTGCGTACATCTTTCTTGCCGTTTCGTTGGTGCTGGCCCTGGCCTACGCACTTAGGCCCTTTTTTCGCGAAGCACAGCCCTTCCCCGAAAGCCCTCGCCCCGATGAACTGCGGGCCGAGCTGGAAGTGCTCAAAGCCCAGGCCAAAGAAGCTGAGGGGGACGAGCGCAAACGCCTACTCGCCCAAGCGGTGCGCATCGAGCGACAACTGGCCGAGTTGGGCCACGAACACCCGCTTCCACGCCGTCTGAGTCCCGTCACCGTGGGCGCCGTGGTCCTGAGCCTGGTGGCTCTGGGGGCAGGCTTATGGGCCTACACGGTGCCCCGGCTGCCCGGCGAGACCATCATTACCAGTCGCAACGAAGCCCGTGAACTGGGCAGCCTTCAGCGACAGGCCGAGCAAAGCGGCCAAGCCGCGGACTGGCTGGCCTACGCTAACAAAGCCTACGACCTGCAGGACTTTGAGCGGGCGGTGCGAGGCTACCTGAAGGTGATTGAGCTCGAGCCGCGCAACCCCAGTGCCGTACGGCGCATCGGAATTCTTCTCTTTATGAGCGGACGGCCCGAGGAAGGGGCACAGGCCCTCGAGCTTGCGGTACAGGCCGAACCCGAGGTCGCCGAGGGCTGGTTGTTTCTGGGCAACGCCTACTTTCAACTGGGCCGTCCCGCCCGGGCCATCGTAGCCTGGGAGGGCTACCTGAAAGCCGGTGGAGAGGCCAGGGAACGTGTACTCAACCTAATCCGGACCGCCCGAGACCAGCTTGGTGCCTCCTCCAAGGGGCAGCAGGTCTACCTGGGCAAGTGTGCGGCCTGCCATGGTGCCCAAGCCCAGGGAGGTTCTGGCCCTCGTTTACAAGGCAATCCCATCAGCAAAGTACCGGAGGCGGTCAGGGAGATCGTCCTGAAAGGTCGGGGTCAGATGCCTGCCCAGCAGCTCAGCCTCGAGGAGCTGGACGCGCTACTGCAGTACCTTGGTGGTCTATGAGGGAACCTAGCCCGCCTGGTTTGCGCAGACTCAACCGCCGGGACCTGTTGTGGGTGGTTCCCAGCGCCATTACCGCTGGTTTTTTTGGCTGGTTGGCGTGGCGCACCTACGTAATTCATTTCACCAAAACCCAAGTTGCCGAGCCAGTCTGGCGCGACGGCCCCCGTCTAAAGGCTGCTGCACTGAGCGAGCTGGACGCACCCTGGAGGTTCCGCTACTTCGAGTATGCATACAACGGGAGTCCCCTTCAGGCCGTAGTTTTCCGTCTTTCCAACCCCGTAACGGGCGGCCTCTCGATCAACGATGCCCACTTCCTGGCCCTGTCGCGCATCTGTACCCATCACGGCTGTGTGGTCAACTATGTGGACAATCCCGAGCTGGGCTCCATAGCCTACAACTACCGCACCGACCACCCCTTCATGGGCTGTCCTTGCCATTTTGGTGCTTTCGAGCCATTGCAAGGCGGAAAGGCCGTCTATGGGCCGCCGCGCTTTCCCTTGCCACGGCTACGGCTCGAGGAAGAAAACGGAGTCCTTTACGCGACCGGCTATGAGACCCCTTTTCGCCCTTTGGAGCAGGGTTAGCAGGTGTGGTTTTTTCTTGCAGTTCCCCATCCCTACATCATCGAGATCTTGCACGTGAATGCCCGCACGCCCAGTTGGGCGGGTTGCCGATAAGGTTGCTGGCGAGTGGTTTTGGGAATCGCTTCCACCAGCGATAAACTATGGCTTGATGAGCGAGGATCGGCTGTTTGAACAGCTCAAGCGTGAAGTGGATCTGCTGGGGAGGGCGCTAGGTAAGGCCATCCGGACGCTTTCCGGCCAGCGTTTCTTTGAACTCGAAGAGCAGGTGCGCGAACTAACCAAAGCCCTGCGGCTGAGCTATTCCGAGGCCGCCCATCGGCAGCTTTTGGGAATCGTGGGTGCCCTATCGCTGACCGAGGCCGAAAACATGATCCGGGCCTTCTCGACGTATTTTCATCTGGTCAATCTGGCCGAGGAGCGCCAGCGGGTACGGGTTAACCGTGAACGGGAAAAACGCAGCACGCTGAACTCTCCTCGCGGCGAATCATTTCTGGCGCTGGTGGGGCAACTCAAGGCCCAGGGCCTGAACTACGAGCAGACTGTAGGCCTGCTTTCCCAGCTGCGGCTGCACCTGACCTTTACGGCTCACCCCACAGAGACCCGCCGCCGTACCCAGCGCTACCACATCGGCGAAATAGAAAAACTGCTCGAGCGGGGCGACGATACCGCCATAGAGCCCAGGGTAGCCTTGCTGTGGGGCACCTATGAGCTCCGCAAATCCCGGCCTACCGTGGAGGACGAGGTGAAAGGAGGTCTGTTCTACACCACCTACACCCTGTGGCAGGCTATACCCCGGCTGGTCGATGGGTTGGAGCAAGCGGTGGAGGCGCATTATGGCAAGCGCCCCGACCTTTCGCCCCCACTGGTATTTCGCAGCTGGATTGGTGGGGACCGGGATGGCAACCCCAATGTGCTGCCGAGCGTGACCGGTTGGGCCCAAAGCTATGCTCGCGAAACTGCCATTCGCAAGTTTGTGGAAGATGTAGACAGCCTGATCCGCGATCTTTCCTTAGCCGAAGACCGGGTCACGATTGGCCGTGATATGCGGCTTGCCCTGGAAGACCAGGCCCGGCACCTACAACTACCCGAACGCTTTCAGGGCGAACCCTACCGGCAGTTTGCCATGGGGCTGCGCTACAAGCTGCGTTCCTTGCTGGGTGAGCAGCCAGGCCCCGGCTACAGCGGGACTCGCGAATTCATCGCAGATTTGCAAAAGGCCGAGCGCAGCCTCCACCAGCTGGGCTTGGGCGAGATTTCCAGGGCCACCGTGCGTCCATTGCGCCTCAATGCCGAGGCTTTTGGCCTGGAGCTGGTTAGCCTGGACCTGCGCGAGGAATCCCACGCCCTAACGGACGCCGTGGCTGAGTTGTTCAGAATAGCGGGCGTCCACGAGCATTATGGCGCCCTAGACCCCCTGCAAAGGGAGGTGCTCCTGACCCAGGAACTGAACACGGCCCGCCCTCTGGCTCCGGTAGGCTACCGTCCCCAGACCAGGCCCTTGCAAACCGCCCTCGAGGCCCTGCGCCAGTGGCGGGCCCGCGGAGCGCACGTGGTCTCGATGACCCACCACGCCAGCGACCTGCTGGAGGTCGTGTTGCTGGCCCGGGAGGTGGGGCTGTACCGTCCGGGGCGGGCCTTGCCTTTTGATGTGGTGCCGCTCTTTGAAACCCTGGACGACCTGCAGCGCGCACCCGAGGTGGTTGCCCGGCTGCTGGACAACCCGGTCTTCAAGGCCCATGTGCAGGGGCGGGGGGGTCTCGAGGTCATGATCGGTTACTCCGACTCCAACAAGGACGCTGGATTTCTGGCAGCCAACTGGGCGCTCTATCAGGCCCAGGAAGCCATTACCGCCACTGCGAAGAACCGGGGCGTACAGGTCTACTACTTCCACGGGCGCGGTACTTCCACGGCCCGTGGCGGCGGCACCGCTGGCCGGGCCATCGCCAGTCTGCCGCCCGGCACGGTGGGCAGCCGGATGCGCCTGACCGAGCAGGGTGAGGCCCTGGCCGACCGCTACGCCCATCCCGAACTGGCCTACCGAAACCTCGAGCAGATGCTCTACCACATGGCCCTGGCTTCGGCCCGCGACCTGTATGGCCAAGCCGAACCCCTGCGGACTGAGTGGCGCGAGGCCATCGAACGCGCTGCCCAACGCTCCACCGAGGCCTACCGCGAGCTGCTCTTTCGGCCTGGTTTCTTTGAGTTTTACGAACAGCTCACCCCCATTCGCGAGATCGGCACGCTGAACATAGCCAGCCGTCCGGTATACCGCTCCGGGCGGGTGCGCGAAATTAAGGACCTGCGGGCCATCCCGTGGGTTATGTCCTGGACCCAGGTTAGGCTGCTGATCCCCGGCTGGTATGGACTGGCCGAGGGCCTGGAGGAAATTCCGCTGCCCCTTCGCCAGGAGATGTTTGCACAATGGCCCTTCTTTGCTACCACCCTCGATAGTGCAGCCATCGCCCTAGCCAAGGCCGACCTGCGCATCGCCCGCGAGTATCTGCGCCTGGTCCAACCCGAGCTGGCCGAGCGTTTCTTTCCCGGCATTGCCGAGGCCTTCGAGAAAACCAGGCTCATTCTAGAGCAAACCTTCCAGAACACGCTGCTCTTCAATCACCCGGTGCTGGCCCGACAGACCGAGCTGCGCAACCCCTACGTCGATCCCATCTCGCAGGTACAGGTCGAACTGCTCGAGCGCTACCGCCGCACCCCTCCCGAGGCCCCCGAGCGCACGGGTTTGGAACGCGCATTGATGCTCTCGCTGCTGGGTATTGCCGCAGGACTGCGCAACGCGGGCTAGCCCAACGGGCGCCACCTCAACGTCAGGTGGACAACTCCGGTCGGGTGGGTCCGCCACCATTCGGTGCCGAACTAACCGAGTCTGGCAAAGTCGGTCGGGGAAGCCCTGACCGAGGTGCTCGGCCCAAGGAGCCGGTAGACCCGGCTGCCTAT
>Ga0209721_1001199_pt1 | contig 19934 bp, 19 predicted proteins | sample TshhotsprinmetaG_FD_184139 | JGI IMG/M metagenome (GOLD analysis project Ga0209721, IMG submission 184139) | Hot spring microbial communities from South Africa to study Microbial Dark Matter (Phase II) - Tshipise hot spring metaG (SPAdes)... | ecosystem: Environmental > Aquatic > Thermal springs...
GTTCTGGATTACCGGGAGCAGCCCTGCGAATGCCACTGCTGCTCTCGTGAGCCCTGGCTCGATCACCGGTAGCACGTTTGCTTACCGGGAGGTGGCGGGTGCCGCCGGCGGGGATCGGTACGCTTTCTTTGGACTGAAAACTTTCGGCTCAAGCGAACAGATCTCCCGCTTCAAGGTCTTCCCCAGCGGCAACCTCTCCATCAGCGCCCCAGCCCGCTGGACTCCGGGGGCGCTACGGGTGAACACCGACCCGCACCCAGAGGTGAGCGGCCTGAGCTACACGGGCACGGTGGACGGACTCAGCGTAAAGGCTTACCAGGTGTCCCTGGGAGCGGCCTACACGGTCAGCACCGGCTGGCTGGGCGGGGCCGCGAGCTACCGGGTGCCGGATCTCTCCGGGGTGATGGGCTTCACCCCGCCAAGCGCGAGCAACCGGCGGGTAGGGGTGGGTGCCATTCTGGCGAACCAGCTGGTAGGGCTTTTTGATGACAGCGGGTTTTTCCTGCCCAACATAGACCTGGCAACTGCCAGCGCGGAGGGCCAGCAGACCGGCAGCGACCTGACCCTGCCCTGACCCCGCCCCCAGGCCGCGCACGGCGCGACGCTCACCTCAGGCTCAGCACCGGGCAGTCGTCGATCTGCACGGCCGTGGCCGGCGCGGGGGTGCGGATGCGGTACTCCCCGGCGCTGCCGGCCTCGGTGGTGCCGGCGGTCAGGTTGCCCTGGTCGGTGTAGACAATAATTTGGTTGGCTGCCCCATTGATACGCAGGCGAAGTTCGGAGGCGGAAAGGGCCACCTGTTCAATCTGGGCTTTGCAGCTGATGGTTGGTTTCGTCGCAGGTGCAGGTTGGGCTGGCTGGCTAGTAAGGGCAGTGTTAGGTTGTGCCTCTACCAGCGTCTCGTTCTGCGGTGTGGCAGCCAGGAAGATGAAGTAGAATACGATGCCGGCAAGGACTGACAAGCGTAGAGGGTTCAGTTTTTTATCGTCCATAGGTCTCCTTCAGGGTAACAAACTCTTTGGGTGAGCGACGGGTCAAGTAACAAACGAAGCTATTCGGTTGGCTCTTAATCGAAGTTGATCGGGCAGTAGAGGGCGCTACTGTCCCAAGCGCAGTGCTCTCCTAGCCGACCGGGGGTACCGTGTGCTCTAGTTCGGTTGCGCGGCGCAGAGTAACCAAAGCCTATGAGGGTGTTTGGTTAGGATGATTGCTCCAGTGAATACGGCATCAGTAGTATCGGGATGGGTCAACATAGCGAAAATTGCCATTATCATCAATAAAAATCACCCTAAACCACATCTGGTTGTTGGGAATTAGCACCCCGCCCCCGGTGAAACCGATAACCTGACCCTGACTTACTCGCTGGCCCACCGAAACCCTGGGCTCGAGCACGTTCACATACTGCGTAGCGATCTGGTCGGAGTGGCGGATGGTGAGGGTATAGCCCAGGTTGGCGATAAATAAGCTATCAATCACCACGCCGTCGGCTGCTGCAACAATGGTGCTGGATGCCTCTGCACCCTGGAGGGTTTGCCAGTCGTTGCCCTGGAACCCATACGCCTCGGCGATACGCCCCCCGCGCACCGGGAACTGCAAAGCGCCCACCAACTCCCTTGGAACTGGGGGCAACTCACGCACCGTCTCGCGCTCGCGGCGGGCTGCTTCTTCGCGCTGGCGTTGGGCCTGAAGCTCTCGTTGCCGCTGGGCTTGCAGTTCGCGTTGGCGGCGCTCTTCGGCCTCACGGCGGCGACGTTCTTCCTCGGCCCGTCGGCGCTCTTCGGCAATCCGGCGCAGTTCGGCGGCGATCCGGTTCTGTAACAGATTCAATTCTGTACGAAGCTGGGCTTGGGCTTGCAGGGTTTCGCGCAGGAGAACCTGTCTTCCGGCCTGCTGCTGGCGCAGATTGGCCACAGTAAGTTGTACAGTCTGGCGGTTTTGTGCCAGGGCTTGGATACGCTGCTGCCGTTCCGTCCGGCGCTCGGTCAGGGTGTCTACCAGCAGCCCGAGCCGCACACGCTCCTCATCAAGCTGGCGCACGGTGTTCCTGATGCGATCCATCAGGTCGGTTTGGTGTTGCCCTAGTACCCCTACCCACCTGCTGCGAACCGACAAATCGGTGAAGGATTCGGCCCGCAAGATGGGCAGATAGCGCCCGGCCCGCTCCCGGTGCAGGCTTTGCAGCAAGGCCGAAAGCCGTTCACGCAGACCCTGTAGTTCTTTTTGCAGGCTGGCAATCCGAGCCTCGGCTTGTTTTTTCTGGCCTTCCAGAAGGTCAATTTGTCGGGTTAGCTCGGCCCGTTCGCGCTCGAGGCGGGTGATTTCGGCCTCGAGGCGGCGCAGTTCCTCGAGCTGCTGCCGGGTGGCTGCATCGAGGTTGGCCAGGTCGCGGTTGAGTTGCTCGATGCGCTGTTGCTGGAGCTGTTGCAGCCGCCGGTTTTGTTCGGCTTGCTGCTGAAGCTGGTTGAGGTTGGTTTGACCCAGGGCCCACAGTTGAGAGCCGAAAGCCCCCAAGATCACCACAAACCAGAAGCTTTGCCCGATACATTGGAGGGTGCGAGAGAAGCTGGTAGCTGCCCACTCACCATTGGCCTCAGACCTGGGCCTCCCCGACCCCGGCCTCATAAATCGGCCTCCTGCAGGTTGGCCCGGCTGGCCAGATAAGCCCCGGTGGCCCCGAGCAGTACGGCCAACGTCAGCATGGCCAGGGCTGCCCTGAGCAGATCGTCTTCGGCTAGCACCGGCACAAAAGGCAGCAGGTCTTGCAGGGCTTGGGCTAGGAAGCGATAGGAGAGAACCCCCAGCCCCAGGGCCACCAGACCGGCGGCCAGGGTGAGCAGCGTGCCTTCGACGACAAAAGGCCCCTGGATAAAGCGCCGGGTGGCCCCCACCAACTGCATGACCCGCAGCTCCTCGCGCCGGTTTTCGATGGAAAGCCGAATCGTTCCCATCACACTAAACAAGGTATCCAGAAGCAGCAGCACTATCAGGATATTGACGGCGATACGCAACCCAGCCAGCACCCGCACCAGTTGCTCGGTCAGGGTTCCTCCGTACTCCACGCTCTCTACCCCTTCAATTCGAGCAACCCGCCGCCCAATCTCGCGCACCTCTTGGGGGTTCGAGAGGCGGAGCCGGATGGTGTCGGGCAGGGGATTTTGGATGAACTCACGGGCCTGAGCCAGGTAGGGGTAGTCCAGTTGGAGCGTGGCCAGGGCTTCTTCTTTGGTTTGCAGCTTGGCTTCGCTGACCTCTGGCCAGGTTTTGATCTCGTTCAGGATGGCGGTAGCCTGGGCATCGGGCTTGAGGAAAGCTGCTACTTCCAGTTCACGCTCGAGCGAGGCCACCACCCGGTCGAGGTTCCATAGGATCAGACCCAACAAGAACAGCAGTGAAAAGGAGACCAGGGCTGTAAAGAAAGTGGCCAGCGTACTGGTAAGGTGCTGACGCAGCGAACGTAAGGCCTGAGCGACGGCGTACACGGCCTTTAGTCTACCGTCTGCCCTGGGGTTTTACGTGAACTGTCCTCCACCACCAGCACCCGGAAGTCGTTTAGGTTGTGGGCTGTCTCACCGGTAATGAGCAAATCCCCCAGGTTCTGGAAAAACCCGTAGGCGTTGTTGTCTTGTAGTAATGTTTTCGGATCCAGGCCTTTTTGACTGGCCCGGCTCCAGGTGTGAGGCTCCATGAGGGCCCCGGCGGCGGGGGTGTTGCCATCAATGCCGTCGGAGTCGGCGGCCAGGGCCCAGAGGCCCTCTGGGCCCAGGTAGAAGGCCAGCCAGGCCAGGAACTCCTGGTTGCGCCCGCCCCGGCCAGGGCCCCGCACGGTGACGCTGGCCTCGCCCCCTGAGAGGAGCACCACCGGCGGGGCGAAGGGGGTGTGGTGGGCCCGGATGGACTGAATCAGGTTGGCGTGGAAGCGGGCCAGCTCGCGGGCCTCGCCCTGGAAGCGGTCGGAGAGGATTACCGCAGGGTAGCCCTGGGTTTGCCAGTAGATGCGCCCGGCCTCGAGCAGGATCTGGTTGCTGCCGATCAGGCGGTTTTCCACCCGGGCGAAGAGGGCTTCCCCCGGTTTGGGCGACTCCGGTAAACCGCCCTGGGCCCCCAGGGCCAGGTGGGCCCGCACCTGGGGAAAGTCCAGGCCGTACCTATCCAGCACTGCCAGGGCCTGGGCGAAGGTGCTCTCATCGGGTACGGTGGGGCCGGAGGCGATCACCGAGAGGTCGTCGCCGGGGACGTCGGAGAGGTAAAGGGCCAGGATGCGCGCCGGGGTGGCCGCGGCCAGCCGCCCGCCCTTGATGCGTGAGAGGTGCTTGCGCACCGCGTTGATCTCCTGGATGTCGGCCCCCGAGCGCAGCAGAGCTTCGGTCAGGGCCTGCTTGGTGGGCAGATCCACCCCCCAGGGGGCGCAGAGCAGGGCGCTGCCCCCGCCGGAGACGAGCAGCAGCAATAGGTCGCTGGGCTTCAATCGAGCGATGGCTTCCAGCACCCTTTCTGCCGCCAGCACGCTGCGCAGGTCAGGCACTGGGTGCGCTGCCGGTAGCACCTCACCCCCGGGGAACTGGGGGTGGGGCTGGCCGGCCTTGGGTACGGCGATGAACGGCACCTGGGGAAAGCGCTCCAGGGCGGCTTGCAGCATGCTCAAGGCCGCCTTCCCGACCGCCACGATGAGGGCTGGGGTTTCTTCGGGCAGGTGCTGGGTGGTCAGGAGGGTGGGGTGGGTCTGGGCCAGGGCGTGATGGAAACTCTGGATGAGCTGGGTGCGCACCCTGGGTATTTTACCTTCCTGCGCCGAAGTAGGCCCGCTCGAGCAGCTCGATGGTGTGCAGCACCGGAATCTCCCGGCCCAGCCGGCGCAGGTGGGTTTCGATCTGGGTGAAGCAGCCGATGTTGCCGGTCACCACCAGTTCGGCGCCGGTGGCCAGGATGTGGCGGGCCTTGCGCTCTCCCAGGGTGGCGGCCATCTGGGGCTGCTCGAGGTTGTAGGTGCCTGCCGAACCACAGCACAGCTCGCCCTCGGGGATTTCCACCAGCTCTACCCCGGGAATGCTGCGCAGGAGCTGGCGCGGCTCGGCTCGCACCCCTTGGGCGTGGGCCAGGTGGCAGGCGTCGTGGTAGGCCGCCCGCACCGGCTCAGCCAAGGGCGGCACCTCCCGCAACCCCAGTTCGACCAGGAACACGGCAATGTCCTTAACCTTGGCGGCCAGGGCTTCGGCCTGGGTTTGCTCCGGTTCACCATGGAAGAGCAGGGGGTATTCCTTGAGGCCAGAGCCACAGCCGGCAGCGTTGGTGAGGATGGCATCGAACTCGCCCTGAAAGGCCCTTAGATTGGCTCGGCCCAGGCGCAAGGCCCGCACCCGCTCGCCGGTGTGCATGGCCAGTGCCCCGCAACAAACCTGCTCCCTGGGGATGACCACCTCCACGCCGTTTCGGGCCAGCACCCGTAGGGAGGCCCGGTTGAAGCCCGGCTGCAAGACTTGCTGGGCACAGCCAGCCAGGAAAGCCACCCGCGCGCGTTGCTTTCCCTCTGCAGGCACTATCTCTGGAAGAGGCTCGCTGGGGGGGAGGGGGTTTGGGAGCAGCTCGAGGGGGGCCTGGAGCAGCGGGGGCAGCAGCGGTTGCAGCACCCTGCCCACCTGTCCTAGCCGGGCTGCGGCCCGGAAGCGCTTCGGGTAAGGTAGGGTCTCCTGCAGGCCCAACCGGAAGAGCTTCTGGAAGGGTGAGCGGTGGCGCTTGGGCTCACTGTAGCCACGGTAAGCGGTGATCAGCTCGCCATAGGGTACCCCGCTGGGACAGGCGCTCACGCAGCCCAGGCAGCCCAGGCACTTGTCGATGTAGGGCTGGGCTTCTTCAAGCTCGAGGTTGCCCTCGAGCACTTCCTTCATCAAAAAGATGCGGCCCCTCGGAGAGTCCATCTCCTCGCCCAGCACCTGGTAGGTAGGACAGGCTGGTAAGCAGAAACCGCAGTGGACGCAGGCCTCGATGGCATGGGCCATGATCTCGCCGTGGGAACCAAGGGATTGAGGGTCAATTTTGTGCTGCATAAACTGAGGAAGAGGCCAGCCGGCCTTCGGGGTCGAGGGCAGCGCTGACGCGGGCAGCCAGAATCTGCTCCAGGTCTAGGCCAATCTGGGGTTGCGGTGCAGCGCCTCTTAGCACCAAGCCTGCCAGACCATGGGTCCTGAGCAGTGCCTCCAGCCGTTCCAACGTGTCGTTCCAGGCCAGGTACAGGAGGTTGCCCGCGCTCAGGTAGCGGCGGGGGCTGTTCCCCAAGGCGGGCTCCAGCGAGGGAATCTGCCGGGCAGAGAGGGCTATCTTAACCAGGTAGCCTGGACCCAGGGCCTGCAGGTTACGTAGGCTGCGCCAGTACCCCTGCTCTTCGGCACCCTGCCAGACCTCGGCAGGCCGAGCCAGAAAGCCCTGTAGCCGCTCCAGGCGGGCCGAAAGGGCCTCGGCCAGGCCGCCTAGGCGCAGCACCAAGGTGGCGGGGGGCACCAGATCGAGGGCGTAGAGCTCAATGGACGAGCCGGCCAGGCGGTAGAGGGCCTCCAGCGCTTCCTCCAGCCCGGGGAAGGCCACCTCGAGGGTGCAGGTGGCTTTGGGTGCGGGGAAGACCTTGAAGGCCAGCTCGGTCAGCACACCCAGCCGGCCCAGGCTGCCCACCATCAGCTTGGGCAGATCGAAGCCGGCGGCGTTCTTGACCACCCTGCCCCCGCCCCGCACCAGACAGCCCGTCCCATCGACGAACTGCACCCCCAGGATGAAGTCCCGCACCCCGCCGTAGCGCTGGCGCATGGGGCCGGAAAGCCCTGCGGCCACCGTGCCACCCAGGGTGGCTCCCTGCTCGACCAGAGGGGGGTCGAAGGGCAGGTACTGCCCGTGTTGCGCCAGCAGGGTCTCCACCTCGGCCAGTGGGGTGCCGGCCCGGGCCACCACCACGTACTCGCTGGGGTCGTACTCCACCACCCCGCGCAGGCTGCCCAGCTCGAGCAGCACCTGGCCTTCCTGAGGGGTGGACAGGGCCGGTTTGCTTCCCCCGCCCCGGACCCGCAGCCGGGGGTAGGCCCGCACCGCTTCCTGCACCTCGGCCACGCTGGTGGGGCGCAGGGGCTGGGCCTCACTCACGGGCGATCACCCCGGCTTTCTCCAGGGGGTGGGGGCCGCTGGGGTGGGGGGGAGGGCCGCCCGGGAACATCTTGCCCCGGTTGGCCAGCTCCAGGGGGTCCAAAGCCTGTCGGATGCGCCGCATGGCCTCGAGGTCCTCCGGGGTGAACATGCTGGGCATGTAGGCCCTTTTCTCCATGCCTACCCCGTGCTCGCCGGTGATGGAGCCCCCCAGCCGCACGCACATCTCGAGGATCTCCCCGGCCAGGGCCTCGGCCCGCTCCAGCTCGCCCTCCACCCGCCCGTTGTACAGGATCAAAGGGTGCAGGTTGCCATCCCCGGCATGGAAGACGTTGGCCACCCGCAGGCCGTGCCGGGCCGAGAGCTTTTCGATCCCGGCCAGGGCCTGGCCCAGTTTGGAGCGGGGCACCACCCCGTCTTGCACGATATAGTCCGGCGAAAGCCGCCCCACCGCGGAGAAGGCCGCTTTGCGCCCTTTCCAGATCTTCAGGCGCTCCTCGCTGCTCTGGGCCACCCGCACCTCGTAGGCCCCAGACTGCCGGATGACCTCCTCCAGGTAGCGGGCCTCGGCCTCGACCTGGGGGGCCTCGCCCTCGAGCTCCACGATCAGCAAGGCCCGGGCCTCCTTGGGGTAGCCCGCCTGCACCGCGGCCTCGGCCGCCTCGATGGCCAGGGCGTCCATGATCTCCATAGCCCCCGGCAGAAGCCCCGAGGCCACCACTGCGGCCACCGCCTCCCCGGCCTTTTCCAGCGAGTCATAGGCGGCCAGCAGGGTGTGGTAGGCCTCGGGCTTGGGCAGCAGGCGCAGGGTGACCTCGGTGGCGATGCCTAGAAGCCCCTCGCTGCCCACGAAGAGGCCCAGCCAGTCTGGGCCTATGCCCTCCAGGCTCTCCTGGCCCAGCTCCACCGTCTCGCCATCGGGCAGCACCACCCGGGCGGCCAGCACGTGGTTGGAGGTCATGCCGTACTTGAGGCAGTGGGCCCCCCCGGAGTTGAAGGCCAGGTTTCCCCCGATGGTGGAGACCGGCTGGGAGGAGGGGTCGGGGGCGTAGTACAGGCCGTAAGGGGCGGCGGCCTGGGAGACCTGCAGGTTGATGAACCCAGGCTGCACTACCGCGATGCGCTCCTTGGGGTCGAGGCGCAGCAGCCTGTTCATCCGGTTCAGGCCGATCACCAGCCCCCCCTCCACCGGCAGCGAGCCGCCCGAGAGGCTGGTGCCGGAGCCCCGGGCCACGTAGGGCACCTGGTGGCGCACACACCAGCGCACCGCTTCGGCCACCTCCTCATGGCTTTCGGGTAGCACCACCGCCAAGGGCCTGGCCCGGAAGGCTGTCAGAGCGTCGGACTCGTAAGGAACCAGCTCACCAGGCTGGGTGAGCAGGCGGCCTCGAGGGAAGAGACGCTCGAGTTCAGCCAGCATGGGGTTCATGTGGCAGCCTCCATTGTGTGCAAATCCTGTCTGCGCCCCTTCTGGTTCATGCCAGCGCTCTCCTGGTATGCCTTGAAACTAGACCTAGTTGGGAGCTTTGTCAATTGATAAGACCCTTTTTTATCAGACAAAAAACTTTCTGCCCCGCTTGCAAGCGGGTTGGCTTACGACCTTTCCTCGGAAGCAGGTCTGTGGAGGTCCGTAAACCGGCTGCTGCCCTCGTATACCCGGTCGGGCTTGGGAAGGGTCTGGCCTTCACGCACGCGGTTCATCACCAGGCCCAGCGTCTGGGCTCCGACCCGCTTGAGGATCTCGAGGGCTGAACGCAGTTGGCGTCGGTCGGTATAGCCCTCCCGCACCACCATCAGCACCCCGGAAGTGTAGGGGGCCATAATCAGGGTGTCGGTGACGGTCAGCACAGGCGGCGTATCCAGGATAATGCTGTCAAACGGGCTGTTCTCGGTGAGGCTTTTGATAAAAGGGCGGAACAGTTCCGATAGCAGGCGCGGGGGATTTTCTAGCGGCTGCAAGCAGGGGATTACGTATAGATTGTTTTTCACCAGTACGGGTTCCGGCTTGATGCGGGGCAGATTGACCAAGGTGCTCACGATATCGTGGCCTCGGGCGATCCGAAACTCCTGGTGCAGGATGGGCCGGCGGGTGTTCAGATCAATCAGCAAGGTGCGTTTTCCGGCCCGTGCACTTGCCCGGGCTAGGCTAATGGCCACGCTGCTTTTGCCCTCGAGGGCCACAGGGCTGGTCACCGCCACAATGCGCGGCCCATTTCCGGAAACGGTGTGCGTGAGGTTGCGACCCCCTACCGTCCAGCCCCGATGAACATTCTTTTTAGCGGTCACCGGCTGTTGCGCTCCCTAGGGGTGTGACCGCCTGCGCGGCCTCAGACCCTCGCGGCTTCTGGCTCCACCTCAACCGAAATTCGAGCAACACCTGGAGGGCTGGCTGCCCACTGCGAAGCGGTGGATCTCGAAACGGACACACCTCACTAAGGGGGTGCGATTCCCTCGCCTGCCAGGTAATGGTCTGAGCCATAGCCGCTCTATCCCAGCCCAGGCTGGTGTTTGAGAATTTTGAGCAGATTGCCTATGATGCAGTAAGCCACTGCTCTTCTTCACAGCCGGGTTAGGTGGCAACCAGGGCACTAAACATGTCTTTGTGGCCAGCGAGCAGGGTAGGGAGGTCGAACCTATGAGGGCAGTGATTGAGATCTCCGTCATGTTCTTATTTCTTTTTGCCGGTTTCCTGATAGGACACCATCTTAGCGGTGGGGAAGTTACGAGCAGACAAGCCGTCTCTGCGGCATTTTTTGCGCTGGTAGTGAGTGCCGCTGGTTATTTCATCTTTCGCAGACTCGGTGTGTGACGGGGCCACAGGCTCTTCGGCTTGCAGAGTCAGGCCTGGCGATCCTCTGGTCTGCTAGCAGCAAGCCTGCCATCTGCGCGGTGGCGAGCCCGGGGTAGATTCCGTGGCTACTCCACGGACTTTAGTCCAGGGAGTAGTCACACAACCCTGCTCTACCGAGCCGAGAAGGGATTGAAGTTGGTGTTGCGGTCGTAGTAGTCCTCTTGTTCGTTATGTTTGAGAAACCCTACCGCCGCGTAGGTAAGGGGTGTGAACAACACCTCTATGCCCACCTTGAAGATGTAGTTGGAGACAAATACTGTCCAGAGCAGGCTGTTGTCCCAGACACCATAGAAGGCAACCAGCAGAAAAATGGCAGTGTCCAGGCCCTGCCCGACCAGTGTAGAGCCAATGGTGCGCAGGGCCAGCCAGCGCCCGTTGGTGGCCACCTTGAGCCTGGCCAGGATGTAGCTGTTGACAAACTCACCCACAAAATAGGCCACCAGGCTGGCCAGCACAATGCGCGGCACCAGGCCCAGAATGGTGGAAAAAGCCTCGGCAGACTTCTGGCTGAATTCGTCGGTGGGGGCGGGTAGGGTGTTGACTAAGCCAAAGGTGAGGGTGGATATCAGTAGCAAGAAGAAGCCAGTCCAGATCACCCGGCGGCTTTTTTTGTAGCCATACACCTCGGTAAGTACGTCACCAAAGATGTAGGCCAGGGGGAAGAGCAGCGTACCGCCGTCGAAGGTAAACGGGCCAAACAGCACCACCTTGGTCGAGGCGATGTTGGAGATGATCAGCACCACCACGAACAAGGCGGTAATGAGGTCCAAGTAACGATAGCTTTTCATCGGGTTGGTAGTCCTGGTTTGGCGCTAAGCCTGAGAAGTGATAAAAGGCAGGTTGCGGTCGTACTGGCCGCGGTCGAGGCCATAGCCGTATACAAAGGCATCCTCAATCTCGAAGCCCAGGTAATGGATGGGTACATCAATTTTTCGCCTCGAGGGTTTGGAAAGCAATGCGGCAATTTTGAGCGAGGCTGGCTGTCGGGCTTCCAACATGCGCAGCAGGTAGTTGATGGTAATGCCGGTGTCGACAATGTCCTCTACGACTATCACCTGACGACCTGCGATGGGGATGCGTAGGTCCTTTAGTAGCTCTACCTCGCCGCTGGTTTTCTCGGCGTTGCCATAGGATGACACCGCCAGAAAGTCCATGGTGACCGGCATATCTATGGCTCGTACCAGGTCAGCCATGAAGATAAAGGCCCCGTTCAACACACAGACCAGATGTGGCTCCTGGCCAGCGTAGTCATGTTTTATCTGCTCGCCCAGTTCGCGTATTCGGACGGCGATTTGCCCTTGGCTGAGTTGTACCTTGCCTTTTCCGGGTTGAAAGACGCTCACTGCTCGATTCTACGGTACTCTTTTGGGTGCGTACATGCCCTTGAGGTGATTCGGTTTCGGATGTCGATGAGTCCTCCAGCTTATTGTGGGCCTTACGCTTTCCAGTAGGGCTTGCCCGGCTGGCTGAGGGTGCTGGCTGCTGACGTAGGGTAGGCTTGCGCAACCGGGGCAGACCAGCCTTGCCATACAGTAGTTTGATTTCCTCCTGGGTCAGGTAGCGCCACTGCCCGACCTCGAGGTCGCCCAGCTCGATGGGCCCTACAGCAAGCCGCACCAGCCGTTCAACCGGATGCCCCACCTTGCTCAACATGCGCCGCACTTCGCGTTTGCGTCCCTCGGCCAGAATAAGCTTGACGCCCCCCTTAACGGGCTGGGCCTCGAGGGCTCGAGCCAACCCATCGCCCAGCATGACCCCCTGCACCAACTGCTGACAGGTCTCCTTGCTGACCCTGCCACGCTTGCTCCAGGCGCGGTAGAGCTTGGGTATCTGGTGGCTGGGATGGGTGAGGAGTTGGGTGAGGTGACCATCGGTGGTCAGCAAGAGCAGCCCCTCAGTGTCCTTGTCCAGTCGCCCTACCGAGTGCAGACCAGGGTGCTTGGGTACCAGCTCATAAACCAGTTTTTCAGCGTGCTCATCCTCGTGGGTGGTGGTATAGCCTTTGGGTTTGTGCAGAGCAATAACCACATTTTTTCGCGGCAGTCTGACCGGTTCACCGTCTAGTCGCACCACGTCACCGGCCTGCACCACTGCCCCAATACCCGCGGTTACGTTATTGATGGAAACCCGTCCAGCCCGAATCAAGTCCTCCGCTTTGCGGCGGCTGGTTATGCCTGAACGAGCTAGAAATTGCTGAAGGCGCATAAACACCATAGTAACGCAGGAATCATTGGGCATGGGAGCTCGAGCGATGCCAGGGCAAAGGCGCAAGCATTCCGTAGTACCCGCAGTGCCGGGCCGCTTGCCAATGCCGCAGGCCCTGTATGGTAACCTCATGCGCACATGCGGCTATCCGACCTGCTCTCGCTGTTTTTGTTGGCTGCAATCTGGAGGGCTTCTTTCATGCCAGCTCGGGTAGTTTCGCCGGAGATGGATGTCTTTCCACAGGTTGAAGGACGGTTGCTGTTGGCGGGACTGCTGCTGTGGCTGTACATGTGGGGGTGGGGAGCGTCGGCTCGAGTTCAGCAGGCGTTGGCTTGAGTATCTGACCTTGGGGGTTACCAATGCAGATTTTCCCTTACCCTGATCGTTTTTTCGGCGTTGCACATCCATGCCTCGATGGCGACCGTTCTCGATGCGCTGGCCTCGCTGTTTTCAGCCCTTATAGGAGTGCTCTGGCTCAAGGATTGATTTACCTATTGCCAGATGCTGCTGGGGTTGGGGTGTGTGCTCTGGTCTGCTGGAGTCCGGTAGCCCGAGGATACGCGGGCGGACGGAGGGTAGCTTTCCAATCGGGACGAGCAAAGCTCGTACACCTGACAGGGCTGGGGGATCGGGGTGTACCATCGGGGCTCAAGCAGTGCTGTGGGGCATGGGGCCTAGGTGAGGAAGGCGGTCTACATCCTGCGGTACCTCCTGCTGGCTGTGCGGGTCTTCCTCAGGCTGGAGGTCTACCGATTGCGCAGGGTAAGCTGGTACGAGGCCAAGGCGTTCGTTGTTCGTGAGGCGGTACGAAGGTATCTCGCCCATTCCCTCCACACCCTTGAACCAACTGCGAAAGTCCTATCCTGATAAGGGCTCAGAGAGGAGGCTTTTTCTGAAAACGGGGCCTGCGTTTTTCCTTGAGGGAGGCCAGACCTTCACGGGCGTCGGGACCCAGGAAACCCATGAACTCCAGGGCCAAAGAGGTGTCGAAGTTGGGCCCCATCATGCGCAGCCAGTTGTTTAGAGCGTATTTGCTTAGGCGAATGGCGGTCGCAGAGCCCTCATTCAGTTTTTGTGCGATTTTCAGGGCCTCGGCGTAGACATCGCTATCATCTACACACTTGGATACCAGCCCGATGCGCTCGGCCTCCTCACCCGAGAGCGGTTCGTTGAGCAGCAGGTAGTACTTGGCTTTACTGAGGCCACACAGCAGGGGCCAGACCATGACCGAGTGATCGCCAGCGGCGACACCGAGGCGAACATGCCCATCCACGATGCGAGCGGTCTGCCCGGCCACGCTGATGTCGGCCAAAAGCGCGACCGCCAGCCCGGCCCCCACAGCAGGACCCTCGAGGGCTGCCACGATGGGTTTGGAGCAGTTCACCACCCCGTATACCAGGTCGCGGGCTTCCTTCCAGACCCGCAGCAGTGCCTGGTAGTCCCGGATCATCTCCTCGATCATCTCAAAATCGCCGCCACTGCTAAAAGCCCCTCCTTCACCGCGCACCAACACTGCTCCGATCGAGGGATCCGCATCTATGTCGCGCCAGACGTAGGCCAGCTCGCGGTGCATCTGGCTGTCGGCCGCATTCAGCCGGCCAGGGTTTGAAAGGATTATCTCCAACACGCCTTCGCTGGGTTCGGCGAACTTCAATCGGTGGTAGTTCTCTTGCCAGGTCATGCCAAGAGTCTACGAAAAACTGCGGCCGCAGCAATTGGGCAACGCCAGCACCGGTGGGATTCTTTATTCGGGCTGGGTCTTTGTGTGGATGGATGTGGGGTTGGTTTCAGTAGCCCAACCCTACTGCGGAAACCGCCCCTGTCGAACTACCTCGGCCAGCACCTCTGGCAACTCCCAGGCCGCCAGGTCAAATGTAACCTGACCATAGTCGTAGGGCAGCTTTAGAAAACGGTGGTGGATTTCACCGTGGATGTCGTCCTCCAAGATGAGCACATCGGCCCCCGGCTCCCCTCCCAAGCTGAGCCCGACCGAGCCAGGGTCGTAGACCACCCCTTTGTGGACTGCGCGGCGAAAAGGAATGTGCCTGCCTGCCACGATCGCGTAGCGCGAGCGGATGCTCTCGAGCATCTTTAGGATTTCGGCTGGATGGGCGTCGTTGAGGTCTAGCTTTTGCTCAGGGTCCTCGGGAGAACCGTGAAATACCATCAACCGGCCCCCCGGTGTTTCGTAGCGATGGCGCGAGCGCAGGTGGCGCAAATACTGCATTTCGCGCTGGCCTAGTTGTTCGCGCGTCCAGCGAATGGTGGTCTCGGCTATACCCTCGCGAGCCGGGGAGGGGAGTGCATAAGCCACCCGCAGGTCGGCGGCCCCAGGCACGCAGGGAATACCCTCTCTGTCGAGTTTGCGTATTACCTGGCGTGGGTGAGGACCATACCCGACCAGATCTCCGACCGCCAGTACCTGGTCTATACCCTCTTTGCGCAGGGCCTCGAGGGCGGCCTCGAGCGCTGGCAGGTTGGCGTGAATTTCGGCGATGATCCCTAGCCGCATGGCCTCCCCATTCTGCCATGAAAAGTGCAGCGGCTGGGCTCATTTGGCCCCGGACGGGTTGCAAATAGTTGGTAAACACAACGCAGTCTCCTCGGCTCGAAGGATGCCATACGCATTTTCATAGACGTGGCTTATGCTTTAGCAGTGCAGGTCTGGCTTCCACTTCTTTTGGGTGTTGCCCTTGCGCTCTGTTTGCCGCCTACCCCGCTGGGTTTCCTGGTTCCGCTGCCCCTAATCTGGCTTTTGATCAGAGGGGGTTTTCGTTTTGGTCTGCTTGCCGGAATTGGCTTTTGGGGGGTGCATCTGGTCTGGCTACCGCTGAGTTTTGTGGTGCTCTTTGAAACCCCTTGGGGAGCTGTGCCCTATATACCGCTGGTCTTGATCAAGGCGGCCATCTGGGGGGTGGTGTTTGGTCTGACCCGTAGCAGACCTATTGCCAGGGCCGGATTGTGGGTGGTGCAGGAATACCTGACTTCCTTGTGGGAAATCGCTTTTCCCTGGGGTTTTTTGGGGTATGCCTTGGTGGATGCGCCGGGTCGGGTGCTGGCCGGCCTGGGTGGGGTGTACCTGCTTTCGTTGCTGGTGTTGGCGGTAGCGCTTGGCTTGTACTATGCCTGGCCACGTCTACAAAAAGAACGGGTAATCTTTTCGACCCCGGCGCTGGGTGTGCTGGGCGTTTTGCTGTTCTGGGTAGGATTGTGGGTGATGCCGCTACCAGCTACACAAGGTAGTGAGAAGGCCCTGTTGGTGCAGGGGAATATCAATCCCTTGCGCAAACTCGAGGGCGTCTCCGCCGAGCAGACCTATTTCGACCTCACGCGCCAGGGTTTGCAAACCCACCCCGAGGCCCAGGTGGTACTGTGGCCCGAGACTGCCGTGGCTGGCTTTTCGTCCGAACTGGTGGCTTTGCTGGGGAGCCGTGAACTTATCAGCGGCCTCGAGACCGGCACGACCAACCGCACCGTGCGTCTTCTAAGCGGGCAAATCACCCACTTCTACGACAAGCGTCGGCTGGTGCCTTTCGGCGAAAGCTTTCCCTGGAGCAGCGGCCTCGGACCGGTTTATGCCTTTTTCTTTCGGGCTTTTGGATTCGAAGGAGGTTTGGGCAGCCGCACCCCCGGTACCGCCTACATGCCGCTGGCTATGTACGGCGCTTTCATCTGCTACGAGTCAGTTTTTCCTGAGGTTGCCAGAGCGCTGGTGCGCAATGGGGCTGAGGTTCTGCAGCTCGGCTCAAACGACGCCTGGTATGGCCCTAGCTTTGGAGGGCTGCAGCACTTTCAGATGGGCCGGCTGCGTGCGGTCGAGACCGGGCGCTGGCTGCTGCGCGTCGGCAACGATGGAGTCACCGCCATCATAGACCCCTACGGTCGAGTTACGGCCCGCATACCCCAGCGAACAGCAGGCTTCCTGGCTGGAGAGTTCAGCTTCCTGCAAGGCCAGACCTGGTATGTACGGTTGGGCGACTGGCCGGTGTTGCTGGCTTTGGTTTTATGGATGCTTGGCTTGCGAATTCGGGCAAAAAGCAATATAGTCTAAACTTGCTGGCAAACGTGCCAGAGAACCTACCGCGTGCCGGGATGGCGGAATTGGTAGACGCACCCGACTCAAAATCGGACGGTTAACAGCCGTGTGGGTTCGAGTCCCATTCCCGGCACCAATCGGCACCCAACCGAGGAGGCACAGAGTGGAGATTCTTCAAAACATCCTTACATTTATCTATATCGCCGTGGCCGGATTCCTGGTCTACCTGGTCCTCTCCCAGGAGCCCAGACAGGGTGCGGGTGATATGTTCGGTGGCTCTACCGATCTTTTCAGCACTCGAGGCGTCACCGGTGGTTTGTACCGGATCACCGTGGTGTTGGGTACCCTCTTTGTTCTGTTGGCATTTTCTTTCCGCTTTTTCGAGCGGTAGGCTCGCCCGGCAGCTCCTGACCTGGTATGCCTCTGCTGTACGCGGCGCTGTCGACCAAGAGGGGGACAACCTCCGGCCCTGCACTTACAAAGAAAGTCGAGACGTACTCAACCCCCAAACAGAGACGTCTGATCTTTGATTAAGGTCCTCGCCCAAGCACACCCTCTACCCGTACCGGAGGGTGTTTACGTATTGGCTGCTGGAGTATCGGCCTAAGCCAATCCACCGTTCGGTGGATGTATTCCAGGTCTAAATTCACGCGCAAGCCCTTGACAGTCGCATGAAGGCTTTATAGCTTTGTACCAAGTCCACCTCGTTGCAGCGCTTCCCAAAGCAGCGAAGGTGGTGAGCTGTTCCAAATCAGGAGGCTTGAAATGAAGAAACTGTTGGTTTTAGGCATGCTGGCCCTAGCCGGGGTTGCCCTGGCGCAGCCCAAGGTCTTCAAGGGCACTGAGCCGGGACGTACTGGCGGAACGTACCGAATCTCCGCCATCTCTGACCCTCGCACCTGGAACCCCTTCGTGGCTCGAGAAACCTCCTCCACCGACATCATCAGTCTGTTCCTGCCCAACCTCACCGGTTACAGCCCCTACACCCAGGCCCCCGAGGGGAACCTGGCCAAGTCCTGGGAGGTGCGCAACAACGGCCTGACCGTGATTTTCCAGCTGCGTGAAGGCGCCCGGTGGTCCGATGGCCGGCCCATCACCGCGGACGATGTCGTCTTCAGTGCGACCGTCCACGCCGACCAGAGGGTCAATTCCAACGCCCGTACCAGCTTTATTCTGGACGGACAGCCCATCCGCTGGACCAAGGTCGACCAGTTCCGGGTGCGGGCCGACTTCCCCAAGCCCTACGCGCCGGCCCTGATCCAGAGCTGGTACATTGTGCCCGAGCACATATTCGCTCCGGCCTACCGCGCGGGTGTGCAGCAGCTACAGGCTATGTGGAACCTGGATACCCCTCCGGCCCAGGTGGTTTCGGGCGGGCCATTCAAGCTGGACAGCTACGTCAAGGGTGAGCGGGTGGTCTTGGTGCGCAACCCCAACTACTGGGGTGTGGATGACCGGAACAGCCCGGTGGCCTACCTCGAGCGCTACACTGTGCAGGTCGTGCCCGACCTGAATGCCTCGTTGGCTCGCTTCCTGGCGGGAGATACAGACACCTTCTCGGCTGCCAACGCCGATCAGGTTGCCCAGGTGTTGGAGCGCATACGGGGTAACCGCCTGCGGGCCGAGATCTTCCCCAACGTGGATGTGACCCTGGGCACCAACTTTATCGTCTTCAACTGGAACCACAAGGACCCCTTCAAGGAAAGCCTCTTCCGTCAGGTCAAGTTCCGCCGGGCTATGGCCCACCTGATGGACAAGAAGTCCATGATCGAGGTGGCCTTGGGCGGTCTGGGGCAACCGCAGTGGAGCCCCATTTCCATCCCCAACAAGGCCTTCTTCACCGACGATGTGGCCAAGTTTGAGTTCAATCCGCAACGAGCCGTGCAGCTCCTGGCCGAGCTGGGCTTCCGCAACAAGAACCGCGATGGCTGGTTGGTCAATGCTGAGGGCAAGGTGCTCGAGTTCAACCTGGTCACCAACCAGGGCAATAACGTACGCGAGCGCATTGCCCAGATTTTCCGCGACGAGGCCCGCAAGGTCGGGGTCAAGGTCGAATACCGCCCGATTGACTTCAACGAACTGGTGCGCCAGCTGACCAGCCCTGCCGCCGATGGCACCCGGGAGTTCGATGCCATCCTGATCGGCCTGACCGGTGGCATAGAGCCAGCCTTCAGCCGCAACGTCTGGGAGCTCAACGGCTCGCTGCATGCCTGGAACCTGGGCACCGGCGGTAAGAACCCCGCCAAGGTGGAAGCCTTTGAAGTGCTGATCGATACCTTGATGAAGCGTGGGGCCACTACCCTCGACCAGGCCCAGCGCCGCCAGATTTATGTGCAATTCCAGAAGGTGGTGGCCGAGAATCTGCCACTCATCTACACCGTAGCCCCGGCTTACAACCCGGCGCGCCTGACCCGTTTGGGTGGTATGTTCCCCAAGGATCAGATCAACTCCATTACCGGCCAGGCCCCCTACATCGAGACCATCTTCGCCAAAGAGTAAGTAGCTTGGGCGGGCAAGGGGTGGAACAGCCACCCCTTGCCTTGCCGTGAGGATTTATGTTTGGTTACGTCGTACGGCGTTTGCTACAACTCATCCCCACCTTTTTTGGGGCAACCTTGTTGGCCTTCCTGGTAATCCAGCTTGCGCCGGGCGATTTTGTCACCCGCCTCGAGCTTGATCCGACCCAGGACCGTGAGTCTATTGCCAACTTGCGTCAACAACTCGGCCTCGACCAGCCCTTGCCCGTGCAGTATGCCAAGTGGCTCTCGGGTATTTTGCAGGGTTACCTGGGCCTCTCGCTTTCGTATAAAACCGATGTCTGGAACGTGATCGGTCAGCGTATCCTTAACTCCATGGTGCTGGTGGTGCTGGCCACGCTGATGATCTATCTGATCGCCATCCCGATTGGGGTCTATTCTGCCATCTACAAGTACACCTGGCCCGACCGCACCTTCACGGTGCTGGCTTTTTTGGGCCTGGCCATCCCCAACTTCTTTTTCGGACTCATTATGCTATTTCTGGCAGTCTGGCTTTACGACCTTACCGATATGCGCCTGCTGCCCATTGGCGGTATGACCAACGAGTTTTTGCAGCTTGGCAATATGACCCGTGCAGCGCAGTGGTTGTTCCCCCTGGCGTTGCTGGGTACCTTAGTTTTTGCTGTGTTGTTCTGGCGGCGTGCCCAGAGGAAGCAGGCCGCCACCTTTGGCATCTGGACAGGGCTGGTCTTGTTTGGCGTCAGCGCCCTGCTGATGCTGTGGCCCCTACTGCAAGGGCCTGGACTACCCGAGCGGCTGCCTTACAGTGAATCGCCCCTCTGGGCCCGCATAACCAATGTGCTCTGGCACGCCTTTCCGGTGGTGATTGTGGTAGGCACCTCGGGCCTGGCTGGACTCATGCGGGTGATGCGGGGGCAGATGCTGGATGTCCTGTCGCAGGACTACATACGTACCGCCCGGGCCAAGGGCCTGGGGGAGCGGGTGGTGATCTACAAGCACGCCCTGCGCAACGCCGTGATTCCCTTCATTGCCGGTATTGGAGGGCTGCTGCCTGGGCTGATTGGCGGAGCGGGACTGGTGGAGGTGACCATGGCCTGGCCGGGCATAACCCCGGCCCTACTGGAGGCCATCTCGGCTATCGATATCTACGTAATTATGGGCCTGATCACCATAACCACCGTGTTGCTGATGATAGGTAACGTCATCTCGGATCTGCTGCTGG
>Ga0209721_1001201_pt1 | contig 19881 bp, 17 predicted proteins | sample TshhotsprinmetaG_FD_184139 | JGI IMG/M metagenome (GOLD analysis project Ga0209721, IMG submission 184139) | Hot spring microbial communities from South Africa to study Microbial Dark Matter (Phase II) - Tshipise hot spring metaG (SPAdes)... | ecosystem: Environmental > Aquatic > Thermal springs...
GGGGGCTGAAAACCGCCCATTTTGCGCCGCCAAGGCGATAGTCCGTCTGGCTTTTGCCCTTCCAGCGGCCTTTTCCAGGGGCGCAGCTGCTAATTTTTGTTTATAACTTAAAATTTGCCATTGTCAATACAGTTACCATAACTGAACCGATGCCTCAATGCACCAATCTACCAATCCACCGGCTGCAGGTAGTTGGCGACGGCCCATCCCTGGCGGGCTTCATCGGCGGGGTCGCGAATCAGCCACCAGGTGTAACCGCCGAAACTCCGGGGGCCGCTGATCACGATGAAGACCTCCCCTTCATACCCGATCCCCACCCGCGCGCTGTTGACGTCCGGCTCCTGCCGCAGACTCACTCCTGCCCCCTCCGTCCCACTCACCTGCACGTATCGGCCGATAGCGATCTCCGGCGATGCAGTGGGGGTGGGAACCGGCGTCTCGGTGGGTGTGGGAGAAGGAGGCAGCGTCGGCGCAGGCGTAGCGGTCCAGATGATGGGTGTGGGGCTGGCGCCGCCCGGGAAGGTGCGAAGTTGCCAGAGATACAGGGCTGATACCCCGCAGGCGATCGCTGCCAGTGCCAGCACCACTACCGCCAGCGCCCAGACAAAAGCAGGAATAGGGGAAAGCGGTCTCTGCTCTCGGGCCATCCGCGTCTATAGATGCCGTTCCAGCCATCGCTCCAGGTCGGTCAGGACCTGGTCGCGGTTCACGTCATTGTGGGGTTCGTGGTATCCCCCTTCGTACTCGTAGCGCTCTTTATCCGCAATGGGCACATTCTCAAAGAACCGGCGGCTTCCCCCCGGGGGGACCAGTCGGTCGGCGCCCCCGTGAAGAATCAGCAACGGCAACCGCCATTCAGGGGCATGCTCGTGGGTCCAGAGGGTGGCCTTCGTCATCTCCGTCCCAAACCGGGCAGTGGCTGTACTGTGGACCAGGGGATCGGTTTGATAGGCCTTCACCACCTCCGGATCACGGGATATAGACGTTGCATCCAGGCCGGTATTGGTCGCAAAGCGGGGCCAGACGCGGGAGAGGAGGCGCGCCAGCAGCATCAGGGCAGGCGAAACGCCCACCTGGGCCAAAACGGGGCCCGAAGCGATCACTCCCTTCAGTCCTTCCGGATAGTGCAGCGCGTACTCCAGAACGATCAGGCCGCCCATGCTGTGCCCCATCAGGAAGAGGGGACGCCCGGGTTCCTGAGCGGCAACCATCTGCAGGAAAGCCCGCACATCCTCGCGGAACTCGTCCCAGGAGTTGATATGCCCTCGCGGCCCGGGCGACCGCCCGTGCCCGCGGTGGTCAAAAGCGTAGACGGCATACCCTTTGGGCACCAGGTGATGGACCACGTTCATGTACCGGCCGCTGTGTTCGCCGAAGCCGTGGACGATCGCCAGCACGGCCCGGATCGCTCCATCGGGTCGCCAGCGCTGATAATAGAGTTGCAGACCACCGAATCCCTGAAAAGTGCCTTCGTTGTGGTTCATCATCATACTCCACTGACGAGGATGTGGCAAAAAAGGAAGCACCCCTTTTACGGAGACGGTGAAGATGGGGACGGAGACGGTACGACCGTTTCCGCGGGCGTTGCTGTAGGCGGTTCGGGTGTCGCCGTCGGCACCTCGGGCGTGGGCGTTCCGGAGGGGGTGGGCGTGGGCGTTTCCGTCGGCGTGGGGCTTTCGGTAGGTGTCGGGGTAGGACTTCCGGTGGGCGTCGGGGTGGCGGTCGCCGTCGGCGTCAGGGTGCCGGTCGGGGTAGGAGACGGTGTCCGAGTAGCGGTGGGGGTGCGCGTCGGCGTGGCGGTGAGCGGCGGCGGATAGGCCGGCAGGTACAGGGGCTGCCCCACCCGCAGGATGTAGTCGGTCATACAATTTGCCCGGCGAATGGCTTCTATGGAGACCCCCAGGCGGAAGGAGAGATTCCACAGCGTATCCCCGACCTGGACGATGTAGCGAACCCACCCCGGCGGCGGGCCGCAGGGGACGCGGGTCGGCGTCGCGAAAAATTGCGGCGGTAAATACAGGGTCCGTCCTACCGGTAAGGCATCTCCCACCAGACAGTTCGCCTGCTGGATCAGCAAGGGCGATGTACCCGCTCGCCAGGCCAGGCTGTAGAGCGTATCTCCTGCCCGGACCGTGTAAGGGAGCCAGCCGGCCGGCGGCGTGCAGGTGGGATAGAGCACCGACGGCGGGGTTGGTGGGAGTCCCCCGGTAGGCGAAGGCACAACGGAAGGGGAAACCTCCGGTGGAGGGGAGGTGGGCGTCACCAGGATGATGGTCGGGATGACGAGGGTGGGCAGCCAGGCCATTTCGGCCGTCGGAGTGGGCGAGCGAGGAAGTACTGCCGCCCGATCCATCGCCGTTAACCCCAGAGCGCCCAACACCAGTCCACCGGCAAGCAGCGCCAGCAGACCGCCCAACAGAAACAACTGCCATCCCGATGTGCGGGAAGAGACGGTGCTCATCTTATCTGGAAGGCTCCGGGCCGGTAACCGGGAGGATAAAATGGAAAGTGCTACCGACCCCCATCTCACTTTCCACCCAAATACGGCCGCCGTGGGCCTCTACCAGCGCCCTGGCAATCGCCATCCCCACTCCGGTCTCCCCCAGACCGGGGATGAGGGGTTTATCGGCGCGGTAGAACCGTTGAAAAACTCGCGGACGGTCTTCCGGGGCGATCCCCCCTCCGGTGTCTCTCACGGATACATGAAGGTACGGAGGCAATCCCCCATCTGCTTCCTCCAGATGACCCATCACCACGATCTCCGTGCTCGGTTGGGAGCACTCACAGGCGTTGGAGAGGAGATGCAGGATAATCTGATAAAGCGCGTCGCGGTCGGCCCGAATGGTGGGCAATTCCAGCGCCATATCCAGTCGTACCGTCAGGTCCCGTTCCCGGAAGCGGGCGGAGAGCCCCATAATCGCTTCTTCAATCACGTTGATCAGGTCCACCGGTTCCGGCACCAGTTCAATCCGGCCGGTGTCCAGTGTGGTCACCTCAATCAGGTCATTGATCAGGTTGCTCAGGCGCTCAATATTGGCCTTGACCCGTTGGAGGAATTTGCGTTGCATCTCCCCCAGGATGCCCACGGACTCACCCAGCAGAAGGTCCGTGTATCCCACAATAGAGGTCATCGGAGTACGAAGTTCGTTCGCCAGGGCAGCCAGCATCTCCCGTCGTTCCTCGTCCGGGGTGGTCTCTGGATACAAGAGTACGACATATCCGGTAAATCCTGCTGCGCTGCTCATTCGGGTCAGTTCCGCCCGGATCAACTGTCCGTCGTGCTGGACAGTGATTGCGGAGTTCGTTTCACCGGTCGTGCTGCTGGTCATCAGTTCGCTGACCACCTGGGTCCATCGGGGGTCCGGGAAGAGAGCGTTCAGGGGCACTCCCAAAAGGTCCCTGTGCTGCCTCCTCAGGATTTGCCGCGCGATCGGGTCTGCCAGCACTACATTGCCCCGTTCGTCGGCAACAACAGTCCCGCTGGCTGCTGCCGATGGCGGCGGTGAAGGCTCCGCTTCTACTCCCACCGCAACGGCCTGGAGTTCCTCCTGAAAGCGGACGACCTCTGTCTCCAGTTCCTGCAGGCGCCTGGACAGGTGGTCCCTCTCGGCTTTCAGAGCATCCCGTTCCTCGGCTACCTGGCGGAGTTCTTCCACGTAGAGGGCGACCTGAGCGGAGAGGGTGCCGGCTTCCTTTGCCTGCTCTTCCCGAAGACGAAGCAACTCGGCCAGTTCGTCGGCCCGTTTTCGCTGACGGTTGGCCTCTTCTTCCAGTGCGCCGGCCCGTCGGGCAAATTCCTGGGCTTCCTGGCGGGCCCGCTCCAGTTCCTTCTGCAGCGCGGTGGTACGTTCTGCCCGCTCCGCCTCTTGCTCTCGCAAGGCCACGGCTAACTGTTCTGCTTTGCGTTCGGCGCTTTTCCGTTGAGTGGTAGCAGTCAGCGCGCGTCCCAGGACCATCCCCACCGCGCGGGCGAGGGAGACCTGTTCTTTGGAGAAGGGCCCTGCGCCGGGGGGGTGTCCCAGCAGCAAGATGCCTGCTGTCTCCTCATCCGTTAGCGGCACCAGCAGCAATGAAAGGGCGTCCCGGAGGCCGATGCGACGCAGGATGGCTGTTGCTTCTTCCTCGGGGATCGGTTGGGGGTCCCCTGTACGTATGCCGTCTGCCAGCACGGGGTATCGGTCCAGGGGAAGGACAATGGGGAGACGAGCAGTGCCTGCCGGATGGGTCGCCACAATGCGCACTCCAGGCGTTGTACCCGCTGCAGGTACCCCCACCGCACCAGCACTGACTCCAACCTGTCGGACGATCTCGGGCAACACCGAGGATAGGGCTGCTTCTACATCCCGCGCTCGTTCCAGTTGCCGGGCCAGTTCCATAATCGGGAGCGGTAGCCCGGTAATCCGAGAACTGGCGGGAATCGCTTGCAGCGCTTCGTGAAACGCCTGCGCGGTCAGCAGGGGAAGGGCGATCAGATTTGCCAGACGGGTCGCGCCAGCCAGGTAGTCCGTAAAAGGAGGCAGCATTAACTGAACGGTGTGACCGACCGTCCACGCTACCATCGCCGCGACAACCAGCCCGGTTCCGGATTGGGGCCAGATCAGAAACGCCAGGAGGGCCAGAAAGGCCGTGAGGATACTTCCCCCCTCCCATACCATCGCATGGCGGCTGGCGTTGTACACGATGCCCACCGATGCAGCCGGTATCCAGTAGAGGGCCAGGAAGACGTAGGCCAGTGCGCTTCCCGCCAGGAAAGTGGCCAGTACCAGCCGACTGAGAAGCGGAACGCGGCGAAGGACGGGCAGAAACGCCCACGCGGCCAGAACGACCAGGATGAGGTCCATCCAGCGCTCCAGGGGAGGGAGCACCGATATAGGGGAGAAGAAACCACTGCCCGCCAGCGCGCTGGCCCCCATTAAAACGACGCGGGTGAACAACATTCCGGTCGCCGCCGCGAGCACACGGGCGCTCCCGGACCTCCTCCATTGCCCCCATGCTACGGCGAGAAAAATCTGGAGGGTAAACAGCAGCACCAGGTGATAATAGAGGTTCCCTGGCGAGGTGATAACCAGATTCAGCAATCCCTCTATCGCGCCCATTTTTCTGCTCTCTTTCAATTATACCACAATAGCATTTTTTTGCACATATTCTCATCCGGGCTTCTCTCGCACCTTGAAAAATTAATCGGGCAATACGGTCTCCCCTTGATTTGACGATCCCGGCGCTATACTTGTGCCCCTCTCCTGCCCCCTTCCCGTTGAGGGTGGACGGATCGTCCGCCTCTACGGCCGCACGGGGAGGAAAGGGCAAGGACAAGCCTTGCCCTTACGGGGGTTTCGGGGCGGGCGGCCTTCGGCCGCCCGCCCCGAAACCCCTCTTTTCCCCCTTCTCCCCCGCTGCGGCGGGGGGTTGGGGGGATGAGGGGGCGCTCATATCCGCCAACAGGTGATTCCTGGTATTGCTGGAATAATTTGTCCATTTACAACAGAAGCCATTTCAGGGGAGCGACGCACCTGTGAAAGGGAAAAGTGGGGTTTGTGGGGGGCGGCGAAGCCGCCCCCACAAATCCTCACTTCCTTTTTTCACAGGCGCGCCACTCCTTAGAATGATTTGCTGCACAAGCCCAATGCCTGGGGATTGACGATTTCTTTAAGTAGCGGTAGAATGATAATGCACTTACCTGTATGAGTCATCCAGAGGAGGTTACAAATGGAGCGGGAAGTTGGTACCGAAACGGTAAAGCGTGGTCTGGCGCAGATGCTGAAGGGCGGGGTCATCATGGATGTGACCAACGCCGAACAGGCGCGCATCGCCGAGGAGGCCGGCGCGTGCGCGGTGATGGCTCTGGAGCGGGTCCCGGCGGATATCCGCGCCCAGGGCGGCGTGGCCCGAATGGCCGATCCGGAGAAAATCCTGGAGATTATGGAGGCCGTCTCTATTCCGGTGATGGCGAAGTGCCGCATCGGCCACTTTGTGGAGGCGCAAATCCTGGAAGCCCTGGGGGTGGATTTCATTGACGAGAGCGAGGTGCTGACCCCGGCCGACGAAGAGCACCACATTGACAAGCGCAAGTTCAAAGTCCCCTTCGTCTGCGGGGCGCGCAACCTGGGGGAGGCGTTGCGGCGCATCGGCGAGGGTGCAGCGATGATCCGCACCAAAGGCGAGGCAGGCACCGGAAACGTGGTGGAGGCCGTGCGGCATGCCCGGGCCGTCCTGGGCGAAATCCGCCGCCTGACGACGATGGCCGACGAGGAGATGATGACATACGCCAAAGAAATCGGCGCCCCCTACGAACTGGTGGTGGAGACGGCGCGCCTGGGGCGGTTGCCGGTGGTCAACTTCGCCGCTGGGGGGGTCGCCACGCCCGCCGACGCCGCGCTGATGATGCAACTGGGGATGGACGGGGTCTTTGTGGGTAGCGGCATTTTCAAGAGCGGCGACCCGGTCAAGCGGGCGCGGGCCATCGTGCAGGCCGTCACCTACTACAACGACCCGAAGATTCTGGCCGAGATCAGCCGGGGCCTGGGCGAGCCGATGGTTGGCATCAATATCAGTCTGATTCCGGAAGAAGAACGACTGGCGACGCGGGGGTGGTAACTCCGATGGCGCGCGGAGAGAAAATGCGGGTCGGTGTGCTGGCGCTCCAAGGTGCTTTTATTGAACACGTCCAGATGCTGGCCCGTCTCGGCGTCCAGCCGGTGGAGGTGCGCCTTCCGGAGCATCTGGAGGGACTGAATGGGCTCATCATCCCCGGCGGAGAGTCCACCACTATGGGCCTGCTGGCCCAGAAGCGGGGGCTGCTGCAACCCATCCGGGATTTCGTCGGTTCCGGTCGCCCCCTCTGGGGGACCTGCGCCGGGATGATCCTGATGGCACGGGAGATTCTGGACGGCGTGCCCGGACAACCGGCGCTGGAACTGATGGACATCGCCGTCCGGCGCAATGCCTTCGGCCGTCAGGTAGACAGTTTTGAGGCCGACCTGGTGGTTCCGGCGCTGGGGGAGATTCCTTTCCACGCGGTCTTCATCCGCGCTCCGGTGATAGAACGAGTTGGAGCAGGGGTACAAATTCTGGCCTCTCTGGAGGACGGGACGGCGGTGGCGGTGCAACAGGGCCATCTTCTCGCCACCGCCTTCCATCCCGAACTGACGCGGGATGAGCGTTTCCATCGGTATTTTCTGGAGTTGACGAAATGATTCGGGCGCCGGAATTTATGGAGATGTTTCTGCTCCTGGAGGAGCACCCGGAATGGCGGGCGGAACTGCGCCGCCTGGTGCTCACCGAAGAACTGCTCGCCCTGCCGGAACTCGTCCAGCGGTTGGGGGAGCGGGTGGACGCACTGGAGACCGCCATTCGGGAACTGACCGAGGCGCAGCGACGCACCGACGAGGCGCTGAAAGAACTGGCCGAGGCACAACGGCGCACCGAGATGCGAGTGGAGGAACTGGCCGAGGCGCAACGGCGCACCGACGAGGCGCTGAAGGAACTGGCCGAGGCGCAACGGCGCACCGACGAGGCGATCAGAGAACTGGCTGCGCGCACCGAGGAGCGGTTTAGCAGGTTGGAGGAGGCACAACGGCGCACCGACGAGGCGCTCAGAGCACTGGCCGCGCGCACCGAGGAGCGGTTTAGCAGGTTGGAGGAGGCGCAACGGCGCACCGATGAGAAGGTGGATCGTCTTGCCACCGAAGTGGGTGCCCTGAGCCGACTGGTCGGGGCGACCGCGGAAGACGATGCCGATAGTCTGCTGCGAGTGGTCCTCCCGGAGAAGGGGTATCAGTTGCTGGGGGCCCCCTCTCTGCTCCGGGTAGACGGGGACGTGGATGTCGTCGCACCGGCGGCAAAGGACGGACAAACAGTATGGGTCGTCGTGGAGGCGAAGGTGCGCATCAGTTGGCGGCACATTGAGGATTGGGCTAACCGAATGCGCTCCGAAGGCTATCGGCAAAAACTAGCCAGCGCAGGCGTGCCCGGCCCCTATCTGGTCTACGCGTACGGCATTCGGATGGATAAGGGCGCCGAAGAGGCCGCTCGTACATTTGGAATTGGCCTCCTGACGGGACGGGGAGAACTGGTCCCCCCGGGCTCACTGATCCCTTCTGTGGAGGTGCCGAATTCGGAAAGTTGTGGATAGAGTGGAGAGAGGTTACTACAATCACATCACCGACGATCTGGACGCTTTGTTGAACGTCCTGCCGGAAGATATTCGCGAATCGGTCAACCGAATCGGACGGCGGGACGATTTGCTGGAAGTCATTCTGGACCTGGGACGGGTGCCCACCGCCCGCTACACCGACGGCGAAGTCGTGCTGCGGGAACGGGAGGTCACCCGCGAGGACATCCAGTATGTGGTGGAGCGGATCGGCGAGTTTGACGCCGATAACCGCGCCGGTATCGCCCGCACGCTCCACCGTATTGCGGCCATCCGCAACCGCAAAGGGGACATCGTCGGACTGACCTGTCGGGTGGGCCGCGCCGTCTACGGCACCATCGCCATCATTCAGGATATCGTTGAGAGCGGCAAGAGCATCCTCCTCCTGGGCCGGCCCGGCGTCGGCAAGACGACGATGCTGCGGGAGGCGGCGCGCGTCCTGGCGGAGACGAAACGAGTCATTATTGTGGACACGTCCAACGAGATCGGCGGCGACGGCGATATTCCCCATCCCGCGGTCGGGCGTGCCCGCCGTATGCAGGTGGAGATGCCCTCCCTCCAGCACGAGGTGATGATTGAGGCGGTGGAGAACCACAACCCCGAGGTCATCGTCATTGACGAGATCGGGCGGGAACTGGAGGCGCTGGCCGCGCGGACCATCGCCGAGCGGGGCGTCCAACTCATCGCCACCGCCCACGGCAATACGCTGGACAATCTCCTCCTAAACCCCACTCTCTCCGACCTGGTGGGAGGCATTGAGAGCGTCACCCTCTCCGATGAGGAGGCCCGCCGACGGGGCACCCAGAAGACCATCCTGGAGCGTCGCGCACCCCCGACGTTTGACGTTCTCATTGAAATCCAGGATCGCCAGCGGCTGCTCATCCATCCCAGCGTGGCTGAGTCGGTGGACGCGCTGCTGCGGGGGCGGCCGTTGCAGGCGGAACTTCGCCACCGGGATGCCCGCGGCGAAATCCACGTGGAGAGGGCCAAGCCGCCGTCGCTGGAAGAGCGGGAAAGCGGGCGCCCGCGGCCCACGCCCGCGGCGCCAGCGCCCGCCCCGACACCCCTTTCCCCAAAAATCCAGGAGCCGGTGCGCATCTTCCCCTACGGTATCGCCCGCAACCGGCTGGAGCGGGCCGCCCGCCGGATGCAGGTCCCGGTCTACGTCGTGGATGAACTGGCCCAGGCCGACGCCTTCGTCACCACCAAGGGGTTTTTCCGCAAACGCCCGCGGCTGATCACCGACGCCGAGCGAAAAGGCATCCCCGTCTACGTCCTGCGGGCCAACACCGTCGCCCAGATGGAGGCCTGCCTCAGTGACATCGCCGCGGAGAACCATCTGCCCGGCCCGGTGGGCGCGGCGCTGCGGGAGGCCCAGGATGCCATCCGGCAGATTCTGGACGGCTACGCCGACGAGGTGGAACTCTCCGCCCAGAACGCGTTCATCCGTCGGCGTCAGCACGAGATGGCCCGAGAGGCCGGCCTTTCCTCATACTCGGTCGGGGAGGAGCCGAACCGGCGGGTCCGTATCGTCCGGGAAGGAGCGTGAACCGTGGCGCAGCGGGCGGGGGATCGGCTCCGGCAGGCGGAGGACTCCCGCCGCGCCGAACGGCACGAATGGGCCTGCTTCGCCGCTCACCAGGCCGCCGAAAAGGCGGTCAAGGCGCTGCACCTCCATCGCCATCAGGAGGCCTGGGGACACGGGATCGCCCGCCTCCTGCGCCAACTCCCCCCGGAGGTCCCCGTCCCCGACGACCTGGTGGAGAAGGGCCGCGTCCTGGACGGTTTCTCCGTTCCTCCCCGCGACCCCAACAGTTACCCCGAGGGCGCTCCTTTTGAGCACTTCGGCCCCATCCATAGCGATCAGGCGATCCGGTATGCCCGGGAAATCCTCCAGTTCGTCCGTACTCGTATGGCCTGATGCCTCCACGGTAGTTGGCGCCCTTCGCCTCTGGGCGGGAAAGAGGGCTTGTGCTGTAAATCGTTTTGAAGGAGCGGCGCGCCCGTGAAAAGAGGGAAGGTGGGGTTTGTGGGGGCGGCGGAGCCGCCCCCACAAACCCCACACCCCACCCTTTTCCCAGGCGGGGCGAATTGCTACGCAAGCCCGAAAGACGGCGGAGATCCGGCCGGAGGTGGTGCGGGTGGGCTATGGGGGGCTCTTACAGCCGGGGCGATTGGGGTGTGGGGAGCGACCTGGACGTGGTGATCCTGGTCTCGGCCACGGATGCCCCCTGGGAGCGTCGCGCCGCGAAGCGGGACCTCCCCGACCTCCCTGTGCCAGCGGACGTGCTGGTGTACACCGTGGAGGAATGGGAGCGCTTCGGGCGGGGGGCGTCCGGCCCGTCTGCGGGAGGAAGCCATCTGGGTGTACTCACGCGAGGAAGCGCATGTTCATCACGCTGGAGGGACCTGACGGAAGCGGCAAGACGACGCAATCCCGCCTGCTGGCCGGTTGGATGCAGGAGCAGGGGTATCCGGTTCTGCTGGTCCGGGAGCCGGGAGGGACGGCCATCGGGGAGCGGGTTCGGGACATCCTCCACGACCCGGCCCACGTCGGGATGACCCCGTGGGCGGAGGTGTTTCTGTTCTGCGCCTCGCGCGCTCAACTGGTGGCGGAGGTCATCCGACCGTCTCTGGCAGCGAACCGAATCGTCCTCTGTGACCGGTACGCCGACAGCACCCTGGCCTATCAGGGGTACGGGCGTGGGCTTGACCTGGAATCGTTGCGGACGGTTCTTCGTCTGGCGACCGGGGGGCTGACACCGGACCTGACGTTCTGCCTGGACGTCCCGCCGGAAGAGGGGCTTGCTCGCCGCCTGAGGGGGGGCGGGGAGTGGAACCGCCTGGATCAGGAGGCGCTGGAATTCCACCGCCGGGTGCGGGCCGGTTATCTGGAACTGGCTGGCCTGGAGCCCTGGCGGTGGGTGGTTGTGGACGCAACCCGCCCGGTGGACGCGGTCCAGGCCGACCTGCGGGCCGTTTTATTAGAGCGCTTGCATCAGTGAATCAACGCCGGAAATGACGTCCCGTAGCGCCTATATTTCACCCAGGTCCGTGTCCGCTCCGCCCTCTTCTCCCATCAGTTCCGGTATTGCCTTCTCTATCTCCTCGGGGCTCTCTCCGGCCTCCAACCGTCCCACGACTTCCTCAAACTCCGGCCCCAGGTCTTCCCCCACTTCGTCGGCCATCCGGCGCATCATGCGCGCCAGCGAGCGGGGGTCCTTTTCGTCAAAGTCGGAAAGAAACGAATCGTCGGCCAGAGATTCCAGACGGCTCTCCTCGGAGCGGACCACCCGTACCCGGGAGATCAAACGGGTCAGGTGCGTGGACCCGCAGTTGGGACAGACCGGGGTCCCGCTCTGGGCTTCGGAAAATGTCCGCCAGAATATGGACACCCGACGGCGACAGTTGTGGCAACGGTACTCGTAAACGGGCATCGCAATTCCCTCCATCTCGCCAGTTGGGCAGTCTCCTTGTAGAGTGTTGCCGTATTTCACCGTTGAGAACGCCGAGTTCGCAGAGATGGGGTATAATTTCACCAGTACCCCATCCCCATTTCCCAATCTGCCGAGCCACGGCACTCCACAGAGAGACTACCGCCAGTTTTCAGGAGAACTATTATACCGTCCTCGTAGAAGGTAGGCAAGATGAACCCGATACCGTACGCGTTTCCCCTTCATCCTCTGCTGATTGTCATCTCCGGGCCCGCCGGAGTGGGGAAGGACTCCGTCCTCCGGCGGATGAAGGAACTGGGATATCCCCTCCATTTCGTGGTGACCGCTACCGACCGCCCCCCCCGTCCGGGCGAGGTCCACGGCGTGGACTATTTCTTCCTCTCCACCGAGGAGTTTCTGCAGTTGGAAGCGGAGGGGGAGTTGCTGGAACACGCGGTGGTCTACGGCCAGCACAAGGGGGTGCCCAAGCAGCAGGTGCGGGACGCCTTCGCCTCCGGCAAGGATGTCATTATGCGGGTGGATGTCCAGGGGGCGGCGACGATCCGCCAACTGGCCCCCGAGGCGGTGCTGATTTTCCTGACCGCGGCGTCGGAGGAGGAGTTGATCCGGCGTCTGGAGCGGCGCGGCACCGAATCGCCGGAGCAACTGGCGGAGCGGATCGGGAAAATCCGCCAGGAGATGGAGTGTATGCGGGATTTTGACTACGTCGTGGTCAACCGGGAGGGGGAACTGGACCGCGCTGTGGCGCAGATTGCAGCCATCATTGAGGCGGAACATTGCCGGGTGCATCCGCGAGTGGTGCATCTGTAAGGGCGCAGAGTCGCAGGGCGGAGGAGCGGGGGAGCGGGGGAGCGGAGGAGCAGGGGAGCGGAGGAGCGGGGGAGCGGAGGAGCAGGGGAGCGGAGGAGCAGGGGAGCGGAGGAGCAGGGGAGCGGAGGAGCGGGGGAGCGGAGGGGTAAGAGGAATCTCTTAGAAAATTCATAGAGATCTCTGATGACAAAAGAAGTATGTTGTGGTAAAATAAAGGCTATAAACCGTTGATCCGAAAGGCGCCTCCGATCCTGCCGAGGGAAGGGCCGGGATCGGCACTTCCAGCGCAGGTAAGCGGGGCACAGGTTGCCCGGGCGGAACGTTGTTGACGGGTCGGAAAATGACCCCCTATATGGTCCACTTCACAGGGAAAACCTCCTCTGGGAACCCCCGGTTTCCCGGATTTTGCGCAGAATCTCTGGTTGCGAGAACCGCGTCGTTCTTCCATTTGTGGTATACTGAAGTCAAAAACTGGAGGAATGGCGATGAATCAGCCTCCCGGTCAGGGACGAGATAACACGATCCGCCGTACAGCCCGGGTGCTGGAGATCATCCAGTTAATTGCAACGCAGCCGCACCGCTGGAGCCGCCGGGCCCTCGCTGAGCACTGCGAAATCGGCGAAAGGATGATCCAGAAAGACCTGGAAATCATCCGGTACCGCCTGGGCTTGCCCCTCCGGCACAAAGATGGTGCGTATTATTTCGAGCGCTTACCCCAACTGCCGACATCTACATTTGTTTTCTCCGAAGCACTGGCGCTACTGGTGGCGGCTCGGGCAGCCCAGGCCATCCCCGGCATCAACTCCGCAGAACTGGCTGCGGCCATCGCCCGGCTGGAATCTCTCTTCCCGGACGAGTTTCGGTATCTGGTACGGGATGCGCTGGAGCAACTGCCCCGCCGGGCTATGAAGGCTCATCGCCAGGAGATGCTCACCTTGCTGCACCGGGCCATGGCGGAACGGCGCCAGGTCCGCATCCGTTACGCGACAGCCTCCCGCGACGGCCAGCCCACAGAGCGGGTCGTAGAACCCTACCACATTATGGCCTACGGCCGTTCCTGGCACATGATCGCCTACGACCACCGTCGCCAGGAGGTGCTCCAGTTCAAGGTAGACCGGGTGCTGGAAGCAGAGATTCTGGAGACAGCCTACACCATTCCAGCGGACTTTGACGTGGACGCCTATCTGGGGGACGCCTGGGGGCTGATGCGGGGCGCGGCCGGCGAGCCGGAGCGAGTGGAGTTGCTGTTTGAGCCGGAAGCGGGCCGCTGGGTGGTGGAGGAGGTCTGGCATAAGAGCCAGGAAAGCGAAGTCCTGCCCGATGGCCGCGTGCGGGTGACATTCCACGTGGGCATTACCCCGGAAATGGTGAACTGGCTGCTGTATTACGGCGCGCGGGTGCAGGTGCTGGAGCCCGCGTGGCTGCGGGAGCGGGTGGCGGAGGAGCACACAAGAGCAGTAGATGTATCCTCAAAACGTACGCTTTCCAAAGGGGGGTGATCATGCTGAGTTACACAGGGCATCCTCTGGTAGATGTGGGTATCGCCACGATTGCTGCTTTTGCAGAAAAGCCAGATCCCCGCTTATTGACCGAGACAGACCTGAACCGGATTGCGGACTTTATGACCAGGCAGTATATCTTGGATCCTCTGAAGTCATTTCTGACGGTCGCCTTTCCGAACTCTGGCTTCACCCAACCAGCCTTTGATAGAACCCCAGAGAAGCGCGCCGAGTATGCAAATCGGATACTGCGTGGATATCGGGCGGAAGTTCCGCGTTTGGAAGAACGTTGTGTATTTACGGGGAAGCCGGCAATCGGTATTGCATTTTCCGATAAGATTCCACCGGGTCGGGCTTTTCGCCAGCATATTCCATTACTAACCGGAGAAGGTACGATCAACTTTTTTCCATGGGGGGATGCAGGGTTGCCTGTCTCTGGTGAGGCCATACTGGCTATTCAGGCATTCCCTTTAGGTTGCGCCAAGTGCGGTGGTCGGCTGCTGGCAGTTCACTCCGATAATCCGGACCTCATCTATGATTTTGCCTGGGAATTTTTGCAGGAGAATCGTCGGGCACTCCAACTGGCACAGCAAGCCGGTAGTAAAAAAATGCCCGAAGCCCGATCTTCGCCCAAAACACTGCTAATTGAAACGTTATTGAAGGTGGAACAGCGTCGAAGAGACGAGGTTTCTGAACATCGCCCATGCTCAGTCACAGCCTATCATCTGAGCAACCTGGGAGCATCTCCCTCTCTGGATATCTACTATTTGCCTCTGGAATTGATCGAATTTCTTCGGGAAATTCTCAGTCCGGACTACAAATCGGAATGGGAGGCCATTACCCGACGGGCCTGGTGGTCTTCACGCCCTGACCGTCATAAGCGGAAACGCCAAGAAGGTGAGAATAACCAGGATACACCTCCCAAGCGGAATATGGTATATGAAGACCTTTTTCTCCTGCCACAGAACGCACATGAATTTGTGCGCCGCCACTTCTTACGCATACCAGACCGTAATCGTTCTGAGGGTGATCCTCGCCGTACCTATTCATTGCGAGGCGAGGCTGACCTTGTCTCTTGGAAAATCACCGAATTATTTTTAAGGAGGGTAATGAATATGGACAAAGAACGCATCCAGCAGATTCGGGAGTTAGGTGACCGCCTGGCGGATTATGTTAGCCAGCAGAATGACAGGGCTTTCTTCACCGCTTTCTTTCAGCATCGCTACGACCGTTTCCGCGCGGCTCTCATCAAAGCCAATCTGGCCCATATACGGCATGGCAATGCTCCTCTCATCACTCTGGATCCGTACATCGCCATTTTTGAAGAGGGCAATGAGATGCCTGCATCGGATTGGCGGTTGGCGCGCGACCTGGTGCTCATTCGTATGATTGAGCAGCTTTACCATAAAGGCTGGATCAAAGGCCATCTGGAGGCAATCCCGGAAGCCTCTGAAGAGTCAGAAGCGGCTTCTTAAACCGCAAACGCAAACTATATTTTAGAGAAAAGGAGGATACCATGGCTTTCGTAACCGGACTGTTTCTGATTGATGCGCCTGCCTCAGCGCTGAACAACCTGGGTAACGTTCAGGGGCGGTTGTTTGATAACGTGGCTGGCGTAAAAGTGATCCGCACTCGCGAGGGAACTTATCCCTATGTATCTGCTCAGGCTTTCCGCTATTGGCTACGAACCACCCTGGAAAAATTCCATCCAGCCTGGAAAGCAGCACCTATTTGGCGGGAACAGAAAGTCGCCTACACGGATGCCAATCCGATCCGGTGGTGGGACGACGATCTGTTCGGCTATATGCGCGCGCCCTCCAAGAAATCTGCTGCTGCGGAGCAGAGAGAGGCAGATGAGAGTCGTGTGTCCGAAACTCCGACTTCCGATGCTGTAACTCGTGCTTCCCCTTTCCGAGTGAGCACCCTGGTTTCTATCGCTCCTGTGAACATCGTGGAAGACTGGGAAACGATGAGCCGGCATGAGGGCGACCCGGTACCTTACAGCAGCCAATTCTATCGGGCTACCCTCAAGGGACTTTTTTCTCTGGATCTGCACGCGTGTGGCACTTTCTGGTATCGGCAGAAAACAGGGTTTCGCAATCTGGACAATGTGCGTATAGAAGAAGCAAAACGTGCTGGATTGCAAGAATTGCCAAAGGAGAAAGCGTATCGGTTGTCCTTGGATGAGCGCGTTCGGCGCATCTCGGCCCTGTTTGAAGGTATGGCACTGCTTGAGGGAGGTGCAAAGCAGGCACTGCATTACACCGATGTCACCCCGGTAGTTGTAATTATGGCAGTGACCAGGGGAGGCAACCACATATTTGGTCACGTGATCGGAGCCAATGCGCGCGGCCTCCCAGAGCTGAAAGTTGAGGCTCTGAAGGAAGCATTGAGGATATTTCGTGAAGACCTCCTTTCAGAGGTTTTTGTGGGCTGGGTATGCGGCTATCTGGACGATGAACGTTCTAAATTGGAGAATTTTGCCCAGACCGAGGAGGGGCAACGGATAAGAATTAGCCACCCGCGTGAGGCATTTCAGGCCTTGGTAGATGCACTTCAAAAGCCGGAAAACGCCTATTGGCTGGATTAATTGAGCGATTGCTGTCCGAAAAGCGCTCTTACAGGAGGGTTTTGCAGCGGCTGAGCCGCTGCAAAACCCTGCTCCCATTGGTATGACCCGGAGGTATCTATGCGAGTACTGAAAGTAGTCGCAGAAGGATTGACGACTTCTTTCCGTTATCCTCACTTTATGCACGGCGTTCAACCCACTTTTGAGATGCCGCCACCCGCGACAATTTATGGACACATCTGCAGTGCTCTGGGAGAATGGGTATCGCCGGAGGGGATAGAGTTTGCCTATCACTTCACCTACCAAGGGAAATTCAACGATGTGGAGCATGTACATGTCTTAGCCCCTTCTACAGGCAAGGTGCGCGATACTCAATATCCCAAGGTGCTGGAAGGAGAAGTTAATCCTTTTCGACGCACATTGCTTTTCAAACCCAGACTGGTATTATATATCAATCGCCCGGAATGGGAAGATGCTTTTCGCAGCCCACGGTATGCGGTTGTCCTTGGGCGCTCGCAGGACCTTTTCACTTATACCAGTATTGGTGTGGTGGAACTAGTGCGAGCAAAGCGCGCTTACTTTGAGCATACGCTGGCGCCTTACCAGATGGCTCTGCAGGCAAAGCAAGGATACGTTGTATTAATGCCGCGCTTCCTGGATTATGCTCGAGGTCGTGTTCCCACCTTTGCCCGATATCTGGTGCTGAACCGCCGAGTGCAAACCTATGAGTTCTTGCAGTTCGCCGATCTTTCCCCCAAAAGCACCGAATTTTGGGTGGACCCCACGACGCCTGAGGTTAACGGCGCTCATTTGGGGCTAGCCTTTCTAACTTTTGTCGGAGAATACGATGACAACCCCCTTATGGCCTGATTGGTTGGAAGACGTACTGTGGGCGAAAAGTGCAGAGAAAGGAGCAGAAGGAAAACCTGAAAGCCTGGCACGACATACTTGGTACGTCCTTGAGCAACTGGCTCAGAGCATTCATTCGCGGCCTCGCTTGCCTGAAACTCTCGGTTTCCCAGGCCTCTGGAACTCTCTATTTTGGGCTTGTTTTCTGCACGACTTTGGCAAAGCAGCGCGCGGTTTCCAGGAGCGCCTACGCGGCGGGGAAAGATGGCCGCATCGCCATGAAGTTCTCTCCCTTGCTTTCCTTGACTGGATAGCTGACGCCCTATCTGAGGAGGAATCATATTGGAGTGCCGCAGCCATTGTCTCACATCACAGGGAAGCCAAGGAGATTATAGAGTGGTATATGGACCCGAGCGATCAGGCTGATGAGCCGTTGATCAAATTGGTTGCTGAGATCAGCGAAGAAGTCCTGGCAGGCTTATGGCGATGGCTGAAAGAATGCACACCTTCATGGGTTGAAGCGCTGGGGATAGAGGGAGCGGGAATCCCGATGCCCGCACTGCCTTCCTCTGCAGAAGCGATCCGAAGCGTTCAAAAAGAAGGAGCCTGGCGTATTCGGCACTGGTTGCAAGCCTATCGTCGGTGGCTCCGGACGCTCAACCGTAGCGAACAACGCAGCCTGATTATCGGTACCTTGGCATTACGTGGGCATCTGGTTTCGGCCGATCATATGGCCTCTGCCCATGTGGGGAAAGCACCTTTATCGCAGTTGGAGCACCCTGCGAGTCTGCTGGCTCGCCTTCAAATTGCCGAAAGCAGCCTCTATGAGCATCAGGAGGCATGCATCAGGACAAAGGGATCAGCGGTTTTGATTGCTCCAACTGGGAGCGGTAAGACCGAGTCGGCTCTATTGTGGGCATGTGCACAGGCTGATGATACACCGTCAGTCCCACGACTCTTTTATACCCTCCCACATCAGGCCAGCATGAATGCAATGTATGACCGGCTCAATGAGAAGGCCTTTCCTGGACAGGTGGGGTTAGAGCACAGCCGTAGCGTATTAGCACTTTATCGTCGCTTTCTTGACGAAGACTATACACCGCGCCAGGCGGCTCGTGCTGCGCGATGGAGTAAGAATCTGGCGCAACTGAACTATTTTCCGGTACGCGTACTCAGCCCCTATCAAATTCTGAAAGCACCCTTCCGACTGAAAGGTTACGAAGCCTTGATGAGCGATTTCTTTGACGCTGCTTTTATTCTGGATGAGGTTCACGCCTATGAGGCTGACCGACTGGCGATGATTCTGGGGACTGTAAAATATTTGCGCCAGAACTTTGGAGCGCGGTTCTTCATTATGTCAGCTACTTTACCCGGCATTTTGCGAGATCGGCTCGATAATGCGCTTGGCGAATACACGTTGATCCAGCCTCCTCCAGAACTGTTTGCTCGGTTCCGACGGCATAAACTGCACTTGATGGAAGGTGACCTACTGGCAGATCGCTGGATGAGCTATATAGCCCAAGTAGCAGCAAAAGGCGAGTCTGTACTGGTCTGCTGTAACACGGTGAAGCGCACCCAGCAGGCTTACAAACAACTACAGGGTAGGCTCCAGGGGCAAATACCGATTATTCTGCTCCATAGTCGTTTTAATGGTAGGGATCGGTTGGAAAAGGAAAAAGTCATACGGGCGGCTACAGGATCAAAATCCTCTAAAAGACAACCCGTTGTACTTGTCGCCACACAAGTGGTTGAGGTGAGCCTGGATATTGACCTTGATGTCATTTATACGGATCCTGCTCCTCTAGAAGCACTGATTCAACGTTTTGGACGGATCAACCGCCAGCGGCGGTTGAAAGATGGGGCTTCTGTGTGCGTATTTACCAACCCCGCTGACGGACAGGGAGTTTACGAAGACGCTCTTGTGACAGCAGCGCTGAAGGTGTTAAACAAAAACGCCAATCGGATGATTGATGAGGAACGAGTCACAGAATGGCTGGATGAAATATACCAGGGGCAAATCGCCGATAATTGGAGCCGGACTTACCGGGAAGCCTATGAAGAGTTTGAAGCGATCCTGCGCTCCCTGCGGGCTTTTAACTCGGATGATCTTCTGGAAGAAAAGTTCTACCAGGCATTTGATAGCATTGAGGTCCTTCCGGTTAATCTGGAACCGGAATACTTGCAACTCCTAGAAGAAGATGAACTGCTGAACGCTATGCAACTCCTCGTCCCGTTGCGTTGGAGACAGTTTTGCCGACTGCGTAAGGAAGGCAAAGTACATGACCGACCCAGGCCTGACCGGCCATGGGTCATAGAAGCAGTGTATGATAGCGAATTCGGTCTTGCGCTATAGGAGAATTATATGCACTCCTTCACCGCCCACCGTCTCTGGATTCTGGCCGAAGCGCAGGAGACCGTGGAGTTGAACGAGCACCAGGGCTCGGCCATCCGCGGCGCCTTCTTCCACGCCCTGCGGGACCGCTTCTGCGGCAACAAGGAGGCGTCAGAGTGCGCCGCCTGCCCCCTGGTCACCGCCTGCCCCGTCGCCTT
>Ga0209721_1001202_pt1 | contig 19878 bp, 14 predicted proteins | sample TshhotsprinmetaG_FD_184139 | JGI IMG/M metagenome (GOLD analysis project Ga0209721, IMG submission 184139) | Hot spring microbial communities from South Africa to study Microbial Dark Matter (Phase II) - Tshipise hot spring metaG (SPAdes)... | ecosystem: Environmental > Aquatic > Thermal springs...
CAATACCGTCGGTTGCGTGTCCGCTATGAACGTCGCAGCGACATCCATCAAGCACTCCTTACCCTCGGCTGCATCCTGATCTGCTATAAATGCCTGTGCGGTTCATTTTGTTAGAGGCTCTTAGTAAAATGCAATGCTCCTTATGAAAACAGGATGCGAAGCTGCTTATCCCACTTGTTCAACATTGGTCACGAAGTTCTTTGCTGCCCTCGGGCACCTTGCCGCCAAAGAGCTTTCTCCATCCCGCAACTTGGGCTGAATCAATGGGAAACGACATGGCCGCACCCCGGCATGCCGCGGGTTACTAGGATTTCGAGCCGAAACGATTCTCCGGGGCTTAGCGGCGGTTAAATGGCCAGAATTTCAAGTCTTGGCATCAAGGGGGACTGCGCAAAGCTCTTGAGCCCAAAAGCGTCGCACGGAGCCTCACTTACCTAACCTAAGCTATAGTGCAGGCCTAAACCAATCGAACTACTGGAGATGCATCGAGCCACGACCCCAAGCTCAAACTAAGGTATTGTAGAAGCCTCAGCAAACGTGAACCCAGAGAATTGAGCCAATCCAGTTTCAAAGTGTGCGGCCAACCGCTTCTCATCAAGCTTTTAGCTTAGCTGGCCATGGAATCTGGGGCAACTTTGCGGCTTAAGTCGGCATTGGCGGCCAGTGACTTCTGCCGTTTTAGGCCGATCGCTTTTGACTGCCGGGAAAAGTCAGCCCGAAGGTTTAGCGAAAAATTCCACCCGAGGCCGGCGGAGTTCAAAGGAACGAATCGAAACCCACTCGACGGAGCAATACCCACCAGTGAAGCAATAGCGACATCAACCAGTGGATAAATCGGCGGTCCAAACCGCCGAAAGAGATCACGGTTCTCTTCGCTGGTGCCGCCTTTTCCCCGTTCCGGCAGCGGGAACCGACGATGGCGCCAAGGTCGGTATCACCGGCAGCCATTGAACGCGGCCGAGATCTTTATGACCTGCTTAATGATAATTGCCACTTGGGTCGAGACGCCGATTCAGTCTTTTCCGTAAGCCATCTTTAATTAAGCCGGCGAATCATACCACTCATTCAGGATGGTGCTTGATTTTAGAAATCAAAAAGTGATAAAATTCGGATGCGACCGGGTTCGATACCCGACGTCCATAAATTTTTGGGCACGTTGGGTGTTCCCGGAGTCGAGTTTCTCCCGCGACGTGCCTGAGTGATTTTTTCTTCGTAGTTTTTGTTCGATTCCTCGTATGGGCTTATTTTACGCACTGGAGTTAATGATCTGACTTTTGGGCGTTTCCTTGGAGGTTTGGAGTCAACCTTTGGCATGGGGAATTCTTGCGGTCTTGCGAATTCGTGCGACTATGTCTCATTGGAAGCCGAAGATTGGAGCCGAGTCCGTACCCGGCGAGCCCGTTTTGGGCATTCGTGCGATTTTGTGTTTCTTCCAAGAGCCGGCTTGAGACCTTCACCCATTTGCTTGGGAGGTTTAGCAGTTTGGCCCGTTTAAAGCCGGAATTTGCGATTCGTAGTCCGCATCGCAGATCGTCAGTTTAGGAATCGGGATGGTTGCTGAGAGTCCATCCGGCAAAAGCGAGCCTAACTAACAAAAATGGTGAGTAGCTCTCGTGGTTAAGTTTGGCATGTTGTTTGTCGCTCGGAACGGGTGCGTGCGATGAAAAACTGCTTTATGATTTAACCTTGGGTTTGTCGAAACATTTCTGGAAACAAGAATTAACGCGGTTTGGGAAGTTGAGATCGCGGCAATTCCCGGTTGGTTAGATTTCCTGCTTGGATAAAGTATGTGTCCTATGGCCAGCGACATCGCTCAGAACCTTCGGACGGAGCCGATCGCCGGTCTCCAGATGTGCAGACCTTTATGCACGGGAAGCGAGACCAGCCTTCGTGAGGCCCTACGACTGATGAGGGACGCAGGCAAAGGCGAGATCCTCATCACGGAATCCGATCGCCTCATCGGCATCATCACCGAGCGGGACATCATGCGGGTCCTGGCAACAGACCGATCGTTAGAGACCCCGGTCCGGGAAGCCATGACTGCCAGTCCGATCTGGGTGCGAAAGTCGGAAACCATTGCAGCCGCATTGGTGCAGATGGCGCAACGAGGTTTCCGGCGACTACCCGTGGTTGATGAATCGGGTAAACCGATCGGATTGATCGGCGTTACGAGCATCCTCCATTGGATCGTGGAGCATTTCCCCAGCACCGTTTATAATTGGCCGCCGGAAGCCAGGGTGACCATGCGAGAACGCGAGGGGGCTTGATATCGTTTGTCTTCAATTCCTTGATCCGACGTCTTTGATGGCCTCTTTCCATAATTTACGTTTGTTGAATTTTTCAGTCGGGTAACGGCCGGTCCACACGTAACCAGAAGATCAACGGCGAGGCAACTCGGCAAGCCATGATTCAGGAATCCCCGCTTTCAACAGTCGGCATTGAAGACCAGAAAAAGTCCGAAAAACCCGTTGTGCCACTGGCGGCAGCTACCGTGCGATTTTGTGGGGACTCTGGCGACGGCATGCAGCTGGCCGGGACGCAGTTCGCGAATACCTCGGCACTGGTAGGCAATGATCTGGTCACTTTCCCGGACTTTCCGGCGGAAATCCGGGCTCCGCGGGGCACCAAGGCGGGGGTTAGTGGATTTCAGGTTCACTTTGCCAGTCACCCGGTGTTTACTCCCGGCGATCAACTTCAGGCATTGGTCGCCATGAACCCGGCGGCCCTGGCGACGAACCTGCAAGACTTAACACCGGGCGGAATTCTCATCGTCGATGTCGACTCCTTCGGCGAGCGTGACCTGCAAATGGCAGGTTACAAATCGAATCCGCTGGAAGACGGTAGCTTATCTAAGTTTCAACTTTACCCGGTTGAAATGACGAAATTGACCCGGCTTGCCGTCCGCGACTTTGGACTCAGTACAAAAGAGGCGGATCGATGCCGGAACTTTTTCGCCATGGGCCTCGTGTACTGGTTGTACGATCGTCCGCTGGAGCCGACGCTCAATTACATCGTGGAAAAATTTGGGCGTCGGCCGGCTGTGGCCGAGGCCAACCGTCGCGCCCTGATGGCCGGATATAACTACGGGATGACGACCGAAGCGCTTCAAACGCGTTACAGTGTAGGTCCGGCGAAATTGCCGCCGGGAACGTACCGAAGTGTGACGGGCAATCAGGCCCTGGCCTTAGGGTTAGTCGCTGCTTCGAAATTAAGCGGCTGCACGCTCTTTTATTCCGGCTATCCGATCACTCCTGCCAGCGATATTCTGCACGAGCTTTCGCGATTAAAAAATTTCGGCGTGAGGACTTTCCAAGCCGAGGATGAAATCGCCGCGTTATGCTCGGCCATTGGTGCAAGCTTCGGGGGGGCGATGGCCGTTTCCGCTTCGAGCGGGCCGGGGATGTCGCTTAAATCGGAGAGTTTGGGGCTGGCCGTCATGGTCGAGCTGCCCCTAATTTTGATCGACGTGCAGCGTGCGGGCCCGAGCACCGGAATGCCCACCAAGCCGGAGCAAGCCGATCTACTTTTCGTCCTCTTTGGCCGCCATGGGGAGTGCCCGGTCCCGGTGCTAGCCCCAAGAAGCCCCGCCGATTGCTTCCAAATCGTCCTCGAAGCTTGGCAGATTGCGGTCCGTTACATGACCCCGGTGGTTATTTTAAGTGACGCTTATCTGGCAAACGGCTCGGAACCTTGGCGGATTCCCTCAGCAAAAAGCTTGCCGAAGATTGACGTACGGCACCCGTCCCCCCAGGAAAGGGATGGTCCATTCATGCCCTACCAGCGAGATGAGAATCTTGCGCGGCCGTGGGCTTTGCCCGGAACGCCGGGCCTGATGCACCGTATCGGGGGCCTTGAAAAGGAGGATGTGACGGGGAACGTTAGTTACGACCCGGACAATCATCAACGCATGGTACGCCTTCGGGCCGAGAAGGTGGCCCGAATTGCCCAAGACTTACCCCCCCAGACCGTCGAGGGGCCGGATTCCGGAGAGCTGCTGGTAATCGGTTGGGGAAGTACTTACGGGGCCATTGCCACAGCGGTCCGACAGCTTTGGGAATATGGCGAATCGGTAGCCCATTGTCATTTGCGATACCTAAATCCTCTCCCCAAGGATTTGGGACACATCATTAGCCGATACCGTCGGATCGTTGTTCCCGAGATGAACGAAGGGCAACTGGTACGCTTGATCCGCAGCCAATTTTTGGTCGATGCCAAGCCGGTCAATAAAACGGCAGGAAAACCATTCACTGTGGGCGAACTTGTGAGCACTTTCCGAAGCCTGCTTGAGGAGAATTAGTCGCGGGGCATTGGGTTGCCTTCGAATGTATCCGATACCGATCCAACAAACGCATCTGATACGCATCTCATAATCCGAAGCGTATCTATCAATGTAATTTTTTGCGAGTCGACTCGAACGGATGAGGAACCTGCTTAAATTCGTGTGGCAGAAGTGAACAAAGCAATACGAAGTTAAAAGACGCGGTAACCGGGAACTTGACTCCCGTTTTCGTCGAAAACTGAGGGACGTCGATATGTCGCAAATTATGGAGCTTGCAACCCCGACGCCACCTGGCGTATCGAAGCCATTGACCCAAAAAGATTACGCCAGCGACCAAGAGGTGCGTTGGTGCCCAGGTTGCGGCGATTACGCCATTTTGGCGCAAATGAAGAAAACTTTGGCTTCGCTTCAGATTCCGCTGGAGCGGCTGGTCTTTGTGTCGGGAATTGGCTGCTCAAGCCGCTTCCCGTATTACATGAACACCTACGGCATACACTCGATTCACGGTAGGGCACCGGCTATTGCCACCGGACTAAAGTGCGTTCGGCCGGAGCTTTCGGTTTGGGTCATCACCGGCGACGGGGATGGACTGAGTATCGGCGGTAATCATTTGCTGCACATCCTGCGGCGAAATGTCGATTGTACAATCGTGCTTTTCAATAACCGCATTTATGGCCTGACCAAAGGGCAATATTCGCCGACCTCTCCGACGGGAATGGTCACAAAAAGCAGCCCTTCGGGCACGATTGATAATCCATTAAACATCCTGTCCGTCGCCATCGGTTGCGAAGCCACGTTCGTTGCCCGGACGATTGACGTGTACACGAAGCATCTAGGGATGGTGCTGGAGCGGGCCGCAGCCCATCGCGGCACCGCGTTTATCGAGGTCTACCAAAACTGCGTGGTTTTTAATGACGGGGCATTCTCTTACGCAACAGAGCGGGCCACGCAGGCCGACGCCATCTTGGAGCTAGAGCACGGAAAGCCGATGATTTTCGGGAAAGATCGCAACAAAGGGATCCGGCTGCGTGGGATTCATCCTGAAGTTGTGGAGTTGGGCACCGGCATTACCGAGGACTCGTTACTTGTGCACGACGAGAAGGCTCCGGAGCCCACGCTGGCGTATTTGCTGAGTCGAATGCGATACCCGGAATTCCCGGACCCAATCGGCATCTTTCGAGCCGTTGAAAGACCCGTCTACGAGGATGAAATGACCAGGCAGATTGCCCAAGCCATTGAAAAGCATGGTGAAGGCGACTTAGAAAGTCTGTTCCTCAGTGGTGACACTTGGACTGTGAAATAATCGGCAGTTAGGCGAGGAATGCGGGCAAATTCGTGAATCTGCTTTGACGATTACTTTCTCTTCGCCTTCAGGGAAGAGGGCAAGAATTGGCGGCTCGCTCCTTCAAAGGAGCCCGCTTATTTAGGCAGTGTCGAAAAATGGAGCATATGTAAGAGGAGATGCAACGGTCGGCAGGATTCAGCAAGGATCTTGTCGACTAATAAGGCCTATCGCTTAGCATTACTTCGAAAGCCGGGTCGCGAGAGGTTCTAGACCAAGAATCTTTTAGTTGTAAGAAATGGGGGAAGCTTTCAATCGCAGGAAATCTGGGGAGTTTCTTCGGATACTTGTTTGGCATCATGCGCTGCTGGCTCGAGAGCCTTATTAAGGAGTCATGTCCCGGGTTATCAAGGATCCGAGGGCCGGAATTAAAGATTTCAAAGAATTCAAGCTAAGCGTACTTCAGGCGTCCTCAGCTTCGAGCATCGTGTTAGGCATGGATCGGTCCGAGACAATAGGCATGGGTCGGTCTGGGACAAATTGATGGCGCAGAATCCCAATTGTTGACAGGTTGATTGGTAAGGGTGGGATAAATGAGTATTTGTCCGGACTGTGGGCACCGCAATTTCGAGGGGGCTGAATCCTGCGAAATCTGCCACGGCTCGCTGAGCGAATTGGGACCGGATCGGCCGCAGTCGCCCTTAGAACAGCATTTGGTGAAGGATACGATCGAGCAACTCGCGCCCCGGGAACCGCTCCTGGTACCGCCGGAAATGCCTGTCGGCGAAGTCCTTCAACGAATGGCCGCCCGCAAAGGAGGTTGCGCGATCATCACTTCCAATCGACAGGTGATTGGCATCTTCACCGACCGAGATGCTTTGATGCGTCTGAATATTGACGATCCCGGTTGGAAGGATCGGCCCATTGCTGAAGTCATGACATCCCCTGTGGAAACGCTCGAAATGCGCGATCCGATCGCCTTCGCCATGCATAAAATGGACCTCGGGGGCTACCGCCATTTGCCGGTATTAAACGAAGGTCGAATCGTCGGAATTGTCTCGGTCCGTGATCTGCTGAATTACTTAATGACAAGCCTTGTGCGGATCCCTGGCGCTTGAGCTATACAGCAAAGGTGTCCTCCGGTCATTAAAAGACCAATGACAGGAGCTGGAGCGGGGGTTTCCGGAAAGTCTGCGAAGACGCCGGAGAAGTTTCCGCTACTTGCCAGGTGGCACCTCACGCAGAAAGCAACGGGATTTCGCGGGCAGGAGTGATTGCCTGCTTTCCCGCCTCTCGGATGGCGGGGCATACGCTTTGAGTCTAATTCACGGCTTTTAGCGTGGTGAAGGTCGGAGAGCGATCACTCAGAGGAATGAAAGCTTTTTCAGTACTCAGAGCAAATTTCGCTTAAGCATGCGAGTAGGCCATGAACGGAAGGATTCAGGATAGACAATAGACCTGGAACACAGGAGCGAGTTTCATGACTTGGCTTCAACGCTTGTATTTTAGTTTAAGAGCCTTGGGCTGCGTGGCTGTGCTTGCACCCGCGGGAATGGTATGGATGCTTGTTTTCGGCTCGGCAGCCGCCGGTCAGGAACCGAAAACCCCACCGGCGGTGGGCGACCCGGCTCCCGATTTCGAACTGCCCGGGAGTGATGGAAACACATACAAGCTTTCCCAATTTCGAGGCAGCAAGTTCGTGGTTTTGGCCTGGTATCCGAAGGCTTTTACTCCGGGCTGCACCCGGGAATGCAGGTCATTCGCCGAACAGGCTGACGCTTTCAAGGATTTGCCGGTAGTGTATTTCACCATCAGTGTGGATTTTCCGGATGAAAACCGTCGTTTCGCAGAGTCCCTGGGGGTGAAGTACCCGATCCTAAGCGACCCGGAACGTTCCGTGGCTCGGGCTTACGGTGTTGTAGATAGCCCCTTAGGCTTCGCCAAAAGGTGGACCTTTATCATTAGCCCGGAAGGTAAGATCGTGCACATTGATAAAGCCGTCAAACCCGATACTCACGCGAAGGATGTGGCGAATTGGATCCGTGACTTTTTGGCAGGATCGAAGTCCTAATTTTAGCAAGTTCGTGATTTGGCAAATTTGGCAGGTATATAGGGTCTGCGTGGACTGAAAGATCTCATGTGTTTAGGTAATGAAGGATGAGCTGGATAGGCAGTTAAGGATAAGACAGCATTAAAATACAGCATTAAAACAATGATAAAAAAGGGATAAGACGGCATTAAGATTAAGTTTAAGACAGCATAAAAAAGACTCGCACTTACATCGAATCCTCGCTCCGCGAGTAGGGCAACAACAAAGGTCTTACGGCAAACGGAATTATGTCCGCGATTAATCCGCAGATTAGGCAACTTTTCGAGTTTCAAAGATTCGGCTTAACTTTCAGATTTTCGACGAAGCAGCGTATTCGCTTTTCCTTGTTTGGCAGCGTTCACGCTGTTCTCTGTCTTGCACTCTTTACGATGAGCCTCAATTTCACACAGTAACGTGCACTGTGTCCAACAGCTATTTTCTTTTGCCGTTTAAATCTTCTTTATTCCCCTGTATTGCTAGAGCATCTTCATTTCCCAAAATCGCAGTCGATCCGACATTTATCCAACCATGAAAATCAACCATGAAAATACAGCCCTTCCGCAAGAATCGTTTTCTAAAAGACAACCACGAAAGCGTCTAAAACTCGAGAAGCAGCGCGAGGCGTTCTGCCAGGAGCCGACTCTCCGTCGGAGAGGTAGAACTTTCCTACACTTTTCTATTTTCCTATTTCTTGTAGGGACATGGCACACGGTTATGTTGTGCTTTTGTTGCATTAACTCATCGCAATAGCGGCCTCGCTCCGCGTCCAGACTCCTTGCAATTTCTCCATCCTGCAACCGTCCGTCAGCATCTCTAAGTCCGGAAGAAGTGGGTCGAGGGGGTGTTGGCCAGGGCCGCAGCCCCACACAAACGCGCGGTTTCCAGGTCAGCTCACGCTCGAACCTATTTCCTCACCTTTGGGCGGTCATAACTGCGCTCGATCCCCCGGATAGTGCGAGTCGCACTCCGCCCCTTGCGGCAATAGGGAAAAACGTCTCGACACAGCGCAGAAGCAGCAGGCAGCGGGGCAACAGAGCATCGTTCCTGCCATCTACGGCAGCAGGCGCTCAGGGAATGTCATAGGCGTTAGTGGCGGCGGCAGTTCCTCCCGTTCACGGCAGAAGACGGTCATCAACGGTCCGATCGCCGCGTGGTATAGCAATTCATCCCATCCGGTAAAGAAAGCCGTATAACGTTCTGGGTACCGAGTTTTCGGCACCTTGATCTTTCATTCCGGATGGCTTGGGACTAACTTATCTGGAAATGTGTGAGAAGTCCGTGGTGCCGGCTACTGGCCGCGCTTGGTCCGTCGGGAGCCTAGGGCGTTATGAGTTTCAAAGTGTTCGATCGAACTCGCTTAGGTTTAAGGCCCCTGGCAGAGCGAGCTCATGAATTGGATCGTTCTGTTTTCATTTTTCCGGAGGGGCCCCGGGAACCGTTTGAGCACCCAGCCATCCCCCGGATCGCAGCGAGCCTATTGCGTGCGGCCCAGCAAAAGCGTGCCATTATCTTTTTTTGTGGTGCCCACGTTCTGCGGCAAGGAAATGGGCCGCTTTTGATCGATCTAATGCAGCGGAACTTACTCACGCATTTGGCACTCAACGGGGCGGGAGCGATCCACGACTTTGAGCTCGCTTTGATCGGCCAGACCTGCGAAAGCGTCGCTCGATATGTCTCCGAGGGGCAGTTCGGGCTTTGGCACGAAACTGGTCGGATCAACGAGGCGGCCAAAGCAGCGGCAAGCTCGGATATGGGTTTGGGTGAAGCGATCGGGCAAATGATCGAAGAAGAACGGTTTCCCTATCGACAAACCAGTGTTTTGGCTGCCGGCTACCGGCTGAAGGTTCCCGTGACGGTGCACGTGGCCTTCGGGCAAGATATTATTCATGAACACCCGAATTTCGATCCCGCGGCCACTGGGGTGGCAACCTATCGAGATTTTCTGATTTTCGCTGAAAGCGTAAGTCAGCTCGAAGGGGGGGTGTTTCTCAATATTGGCAGCGCCGTAGCAGGTCCAGAAACTTATTTGAAGGCGTTGGCCATGGCGCGAAATGTGGCCCATCAAAAAGGGGAAGTAATACGACATTTCACGACGGCTGTGTTCGATCTGGTTGAGTTGGGGGAGGACCTTCGGCAGGAGGCCCCGAAGTCCGATCCGCGTTATTACTTCCGGCCGTTCAAGACGGTACTTGTGCGGACGGTAGCCGACGGCGGACAAAGTTTTTTTGTTCCCGGGGAGCACCGGCACACCATTCCGGCTTTGTATGACCGGATTATCGCTTTAGCGCGCGAATCTGCTCCCTAGCAGCCGACAAAAACGAAGGGGCTCCACAGCGCCTTTGGGTTGTAATTCCCAGTTGGTTCGCCGATATGACGGAGCTACTTTCGCATCCTCTCGGCAGCCGGATCGATGTGGTTTGATCCGTAGGATGGGGACAAGTTTTGGTTGGGCTATAGCTCAAAAAGCTCTCCGGCATAAGAGGGGTGCTTCGAATCCCGCGGGTTTTGAGCGACCCGTTATCGCCTGCCGTACTAATCTTATGGCTTAACTTTGAGAAAAGTGTGCTTCGGTACGCCCATGAAACAGTTCGCCGGGATAACTGCAGAACGACTCGATCAATTGATCGCGGGATTTTCTCAGGCGCGCATTGCTGTAGTGGGCGATTTTTTCCTCGACAAATACCTGGATGTTGATCCGCAATTGGCGGAGGTCAGCCTTGAGACCGGTAAAACGGCTCATCAAGTCATACGCATCCGCCATAGCCCCGGGGCGGCCGGAACGGTGGTGTGCAATTTGGCGGCGCTGGGAGCCGGTTGTATTTTCTGCGTGGGAATTATCGGCGACGATGGGGAAGGATATGAACTTCGACGCGATCTGGCTACTTTGGGCTGTGAATTGACGCATCTCCACTCCGCAGAGGATCGGTTCACGCCCACGTATTTGAAGCCACGCGATGCGAACGATCCGACTCTTGCCGGCGAACACTCGCGGTACGACACCAAAAACCGGCAAGTGTTGCCCTCGAGTTGGGAGGCCAAAGTGCTCCAGTCCTTGAAACAACTTCTTGAAGGGGGGGTGGATGCTGTCATCATTGCGGACCAAGTGGAGGAGGCCAATTGCGGCGTCATTACCGACAAGGTCCGCGGGTGTTTGGCCGATTGGTCCTCCGCGTATCCAAACACGATATTCTGGGCAGATAGTCGCCGAAGGATCCGGGAATTTCGCCGGGTAATCACAAAGCCGAATTACGCCGAAGCCATGGGCGAACCGCCGCCGGAAAAGCCGTTAAGCCCACAGTGGGAAAAGGTGGAGAGGGCAATTCTCGATCTGCGTGCCCGAACGCAGGCTCCGGTTTGCCTGACCTGCGGCCCTTGGGGAACGGTGGTCACCGACACGGAGGTTGTGTGGATTCCTGGTCTCGAAGTGGAGGGCCCCATCGACCCCACGGGGGCAGGAGATAGCGCCACAGCCGGTGCCGTGCTCGCGCTATCTAGCGGCGGCTCGCTTCGGGAGGCAGCTTTGGTGGGAAACCTTGTAGCCTCTGTGACCATCCAACAATTGGCCACCACCGGGACGGCTTCCCCCGAACAATTACGAGAGCGCTTACCTCGGTGGCTGAAGCAACATCGGCAGTAAGAGGCTCGGCCTAAGGGAGAATCGACAAGAGGAGGCTACTACCGCTGCGCGATGAGTTGACGTGCCGTCTGAATGGCAACCGCCAGCACCGGATCTTCCTCCAACGCAACCGCTTCGCCGGATGCGGAAATCGGACGTGCGGCCTGGTGCAGCACAATGTCCGGTTCAACCCCAGTCGTGCAGTACGGACGACCTGTCGGCGAGTAAAACCGTGAGGTGGTCAGCCGGAGTCCTGCCGGATGACTATCGAGGGGAAAAATCCCTTGTACCGACCCTTTCCCGTAGGTTCGGGCTCCTAGCAAGGTCCCCCGGCGGTGATCTTGAATAGCTCCGGCGAAAATCTCAGCAGCGCTTGCGCTTTGCTCGTCCACTAAAACCACCAGGGGCACCCGCCACGTACCGCTGGGCTGAGCCAGATAGGTGAAGTCCTCCGAACTGTTACGTCCGCGTGTGGAGACAATGATGCCACGCTCGATAAATCGGTCCGCGCTTTCGACCGCACTGACGAGCAAGCCGCCCGGATTGCCGCGAAGGTCCAAAATTAGTGTTTGCATTCCTTGACGACGTAAATCCCAAAGGGCGTGGTCCAACTCTCGAGTGGTATTCTTCTGAAAGGCTGTCAACTTTAGGTAGGCAATGCCGAACAAAGGATCTAAGAGTCGGTATTCCTCGACACTCGGAACCTCTACGTTGCGTCGTCGAATGAGAACTTCGTGCTGCGGTTCTCCGGGTCTGGCCACCGTAAGCTGAGCCACGGAGCCCTCCTCTCCGTGCAACAGGTCGGCTGCATGTTCCGGCGATAAACCCGCCAACGTTTGTCCGGAAACGGCGACGATTCGGTCGCCGCGACGCAAACCGGCAGCCTCCGCGGGACTTCCAGGAATGACGCGCACCACGATCAGCGCCCCCGGCTGGGGACGCAATTCGATTCCTAAACCAACGAAATTTCCCTCGATCTGGGCGTAGATTTCCTTAAGCTGGTGCGGCGTCAGATATGCCGAGTAGATGTCTAGTAAATGCGTGACGGCACATGCGAACTCTGCTACCCAAATCGGCCGCGGCACGCCCAACCAGCGCTCGCCAGCAATTGCGAGCTCAGCAACCGCTCCGCATGTTTCTTGGCGGGTTGCAGGCTGCAGTGCGCTCAAACGCGATAACTCGGAACGAAAGCCCTCGAGCCTCACTGCGTCGGATTTACCCGCGGCTTGAGCCCACCATGCCGGCTCCGTTAAGGCTACTTCCACCCCGGTTATGCCAAGCTGCAAAAGCTTCTCCCAACGCACTCGGTCGACAAAATGGGCCTGGATTTTTAGAAGGACTTCGTCACAGGCCCCAAGGGCTTGAGCGAAAGAGAACCCACGGACCGTTTCCAAGAAACTGGCATCATGATACCGGCGACCAATCTCGTAATGAAGCCGCGAGAGCTGAAAACGGCGAATCAGCTCGCCTTCATTGGGGAAGCGGCGAATCGCCTCCTCGTAATGGGCAAGAGCCTCGCCCCAACGACGTTCCGCCTCTAAGCGGGTCCCGCGTTGGTAGCATTCCGTTAAGGGATCTTCGAGATCGGAGGAGGTCGTGCCCGGCAGTCGCAATGAGGGGAGAAGCCGGGGCGAACTGCCGGAATCCGAATCCACCGGAACAAGCGGGCCGACTAGCTGGCCGAATAGGACGATCGGCCAAACCGCAATTACAACGGGAACAATCCACCACGCCAGAACGCCCAATTGAGCCCGGTTGCGTCTCATCGAAATCCATCCCGATCGTCTGGCGTCTTCGCCTCGGCCCGCTTAAGCGGCCGCTGTTGTGTTACCTACGGTGTTCCATTTCTCCAGCAAGCCGCGCGATTATGCTCTTCTCCCCCCAAGGCACTGAGCCAAGAGCAAAACATTGATCAGTGGCTTGGGGGAATCACCCTCGATAACCGTTTCCCTTCTTCCGCTGGAGCGAATTACCCCCAGCGTTTACCCGGAGCGAATCGCCTTCGCTTGGGGCGAATCTTCGATAACCTCCTTACCGGTCGCGGCTCGCCAAAGGCGAACTTTCTAGGCGTAAAACCGGCGGTTTTCAAATAGCCGCATTCCTCTCTCAGGAATATAGCTTCCGCTTTGCGGACCGTCAAAAAAACCGGGCGTTAAGTTTGCCACAAAGCGCTCTTCGACCGCCGTCAAATTCGGCACGTTCGTTTGCGAGTCTCGCGGGCGTAATGGATTTGAGGCTTGCGGCGGGAATAACAAGAATTAAGGTAATGAGGAGGGGACGTTTGGACCCGGATGGCCGGGGCAACATTTTGTGCCGGCCAATTTCGAAAGAAGGCTTTGTAAGGAGTGTACCAGATAATTTGTTAGCCGTGTACAAGATAATCAGAAGTTGACAGAGCATACCGAACTTGCGCGGGTGCCCGTTTTACTCACAGCGCACCATCGGCGGGGAGAGTAACTTCGCAGGGCGACATCCCGGGGGGAAGAATTCCACCGGTGAAAGAACCGCGGATTGCCGACTCATCAGCAACATCGCCGGTGGGAGGATCGCTACACAAATTTCTCGAGGTGCAAACTTCCGGGGCGTTCGAGAGTGGAAAGCGGCGGGTGTGTAATGGGCTTATCATCCTGAACGATCTGATGATCTTTTTTAGTCATCCGCGGATCTTGCTCCACGAGTTGCCCCGGTGTTCCGTATTCAGTGGCCATAAACGCATTCAGTTGCCTGAAATATTGTGGGATCGCAATCGGTATGATCCGTTGACTTGTCATAAGGCAATCGTCGGGGACGAAGCGGCGACCGGCGAGGCGTGAGGGCGTGAGCCCCGAAGAACGGCGGTTGTCCTTTGAACCGTTGACGGCGGCTCAACCCCCACAAGAATGGAAAGAAGCAATCGCCGGAACAAGAACGCTAGGGGAGGAGTTTTCCGATGCAAAGAACGCAATTCTCCGCCGGAATGGTAGTCAGCCTACTGGGGCTGGTACTCACCGCTCAAGAGTGGGCTATCCGGATTGCTGTCGCCCGGGGACCGAACGTGGTGGTGTTCCTCGCTGATGACCAGGGTTGGGGTGATCTGAGTCTTCACGGAAATACCAACCTTCAAACCCCGCATATCGACTCCATCGGCAAGGAAGGAGCTTCCTTCGAGCGGTTTTATGTGTCGCCTGTTTGTTCCCCCACACGGGCGGAGTTTCTCACCGGCCGCTATCATCCTCGCTGTGGAGTTCGCAATGTGACCATCGGCGGGGAGCGGATCGACTTGGACGAATCGACGGTAGCCGAGTGGTTCAAAGCGGCCGGTTATCGCACTGGGGCCTTCGGAAAATGGCATAACGGTAGTCAATGGCCCTATCATCCTAAGGCTCGCGGTTTCCAAGAGTACTACGGTTTTACTTCGGGGCATTGGGGTGAATACTTCGATCCCCCCTTGGAGGACGGTGGCAAGATCGTTCGCGGGAAAGGCTACATCGCCGATCTATTCACGGATCGGGCGATCCAATTCATCGAGCGGCACCGTGACGAGCCGTTTTTTTGCTATCTTGCTTTCAATACGCCGCACTCTCCCTACGCTGTGCCGGAGAGTTTTTGGAACCGTTTCAAAGACAAACCGCTCGCGATGCTGGCCGATCCCGCTTTGAAAGAGGATCTGCAGGTCACGCGATGCGTTTTGGCAATGTGCGAAAACCTAGATTGGAATGTCGGCCGAGTCCTTAAGAGTTTGGAAAAATTAGGATTGCGAGAAGACACGATCGTTGTGTACTTCACGGATAACGGGCCGGCGACTTGGCGATGGAATGGCGGCCTGCGGGGGCGGAAGGGATCCACCGACGAGGGAGGGGTTCGCTCGCCACTTTTGATCCGCTGGCCCCGACGGATCAAGCCGGCAACCGTGATCAAGCCAATGGCGGCGGCGATAGACCTGCCGATCACGCTGGCCGGTTTAGCCGGTGTAAAACCGCTGGCAAATCACCCACTGGATGGGATGGATTTTTCGCCCCTCCTTTTAGGGCAAACCGATGAATGGCCTGATCGAATGATCTTTTCGCACTGGGCTGGGCGGTTAGCGGTTCGTCGTGGCCCCTATGTATTAGATGAGCGCGGTGGCCTTTACCACGTACTCGATGATCCGGGACAAAAAAACAACTTAGCAAACTCCATGCCGAAGCTTGCGCAGGAATTGCAGGCTGCGGTGGATCGCTGGCGACGCGAAGTGCTCGCCGAGATTGAACTTCCCGACACGCGGCCTTTTCCGGTGGGTTATCCGGAGCTGGCATGGACTCCGTTGCCGGCACGGGATGGGATCGCCGAGGGAAACATTCAGCGAAGTGCGAGGGCCCCGAACTGCTCATACTTCGTGAACTGGACGAGTACCGAGGATCGGATTCGGTGGGACATTGAAGTGGCTACATCCGGGATTTACGAAGTGGAACTTTGGTATACGTGTCCGGAGGATTGTGCCGGTTCGATCGTCGAGCTGAGTTTTGGCGAGCACCGCGTGCAAGGCCGAGTTTGGCCGGCGTGGAATCCTCCACTTTACACCAATCAAGACACTTTACCCCGCCCCGCCGGGGAGTCCCAAATGAAGGAATTCCGACCCTTAAAGCTCGGCAAAATCTATCTGGACAAAGGACGCGGGTGGCTGACGCTGCGGGCTGTGGAAATTCCAGGTCGCTACGTGATGGATTTGCGACTGCTTTGCTTGACTTTGGTCGAGGCAGCTTCAGCGGTAACAGGGTCGGCGGGGTAAAGAAATAGGAATGGCGAAGCCCGGGCCTCCTCATGCAGCCTTCGCGGAACTTTTCCTCTCACGAGGTGGCGCATCTTTCCATCGCCGATGGACCCACCAATATTGTTCCGGACAAGAGCGGATTGCCTGCTCCAGCTCGGTGGTGAACCATTGCGTTATCGTGGGAACATTCGCCCAATCGGCGGAGATGGTTTTCGGATCCAATACAGCCGCAATACAAAGCTCGAATTGCAGGATTCGCGGCTTTCGAATTGCATAACAAACTGCAAGCGGACACTGGTGGGTTAAGGCCAGAAGAGCAATGGCCTTAAAAGTCGAAGCTTTGCGACCGAAAAACTCTACGAAACATCCCTTGGGACCGGCGGACTGATCGGCCAAAAAGGCTAAAGGTTCGCCTGCTGCGGCCAACCGATTGACCCATTCGGTGGCTCCCTGTTTGGGAATCAATCGCTGTCCGGTAGCTGCACGTAGCTGCTGGATGAATCGGTCGAGGTAGGGGTTATCGATCGGCCGGGCCACCGTCCACGTCGGCACGCCGAGGAGTCCTAAGGCATAACCGCCGAGTTCAAAATTGCCGAAATGTCCGGTGACGAATACGACAGGCCGCCCCTCCGAGAGCATTCGGAGCGCGGGAACATGATTTACCAACCGAATGTGATCCCTCCAATTGGTATGGTGTATTTTTCGCCTTAGCATCAGCATCTCGTAACCTAGGAGGGCAAGATGCTCCCACATCTTAAGGGCCAATTGTTCGCGATCTTGTGGCCCTAGTTGGGGATAAGCGATGCACAGATTTTCTTCCACCACTTTGCGGCGGACCTTGAGCAAAGAGTGGGCCACCCATGCGAGAACCGGCGCGAATTTCTGGGCAGTTTCCGGAGCGATTGCTTGCGCCCAGCAAATCACGGAGCGAACGGCAAGATAGATTAAGAGTTGAGTGACTTTTCTTATAAACATTATAATAAATCCGTTATGATCTTCGGCGAAGGGCTCGAGCTTACTGGCGGGATGCCGACTGAAAGGTTGAACTTGCCAATAGCCGAGCCGATTCCTTGCTCGGAACTGTCACGCTGCCATGTGACTCTCCTTAATGGCTTTCGAGTCCGCCTATGCAGGATCGCCAACAGAATTCCGGAATTGATCGGTCATGCTCATGCGCATGAAAAACCTTGCCCGCCTCGCTACCGCTGTTTGCCACAACCCTCTCGCCATTCGCAATGGAGGTAACAAAACAACCTGATTGACGCCCCTAAGAAACCTCTCTCCCTGTGCGCGATTCCTGGACTAGATGAATTTACCTATTCGTAGCATCGGAGGGCTTTTTATTAGCGTTTATAATGTTTCACCGTATATTTAACTCATTTTGCGCGTGATTGGGGTGATATGGTTGATATGATATTGTCATGGAAAAATACACTATCATCGTGAATTTAATAATTCACTGTTCGTGAAATTTTCCGGAGAGGCGGTTCCAACGATTTTGGGGACGATTTTGCGGACTCGGAGTGATCTCTCCAAGAGGAGTTTTGAAACCCTTTAGCATGGCGTCAGCTCATTCATCCTCGGTGTCGAATTCGGGAAAATGCAGCCGCAAAGCCCAGTCATGCGTTAGCACGTCGCCGAAAAATGGTTTGCGAGGTTCAAGCGGACACAACAAACTACACGAGCTTATAAACTTGATAATTTTTCAGCTCGCCGTCATGCGAACCGTGATTAATATGTGGCGTTACTCCCTGTGGACCTACGCACTTGTGAACGGCTTCCACGTCGTGTTAGGCATGCATCAAACGCTTCTGCCATCGGATTTTCGGCTTTTCCGACTGAGAAAAAACTGGCACGATTAGGTCAATGACTCGCCGGTAAAGTTTTGCGAATTAGTAATCTATGCGAGTCGATAATCTGCTAGGACGCCGGTTTGCTTTTTTGGGTAAAGGTCCCCTACGGAATTCGGTTTCCGCAGATTATCGAGTTGGCAATCAAAAGCAATTTGGCGATTGCAAACGGGCGATTTTGGCTGTTTGCTGTGTGGAGGAGGCGTTGGGGTTGCACTCACGGGCGGCATCAGGTAACTATGCCGCGATGTAGCTTGCCAGCCTTGTGCTGAAAAAGCAGCCTTTGTCCCCGAGCCGATAAGATGTTTATCTCCGCTTGGTGCAAGTGAAGCCATAAAAGTATAATTAGAGGTTTGCGAGGTAGGTTTACACGGCGTTTTGACCGGCAATCCAGTTTTTTATTTCTATTTGATGGTCCGAAACGCATTGACTTCAGCTTCGTTGTTACTAAACGCGCCAACTTCAGCGGGTGAGAGGTACACAGTTATCCTCAGTGCGCTACCGGCACATTATCCGGGGAAGATGCGGCGCCACCCAAGGAGGTAACGGGTTTCAAGTAGGCCGTCCGCAAGGTGAAGTAACAACAACACTGGCTCAAAATATCCATTACTCATGAGCGTCAAGAACGATGGCTAATCAGCAACCGGATCCCAGCGTATGGCGTAACCTGATGAAGCGGCCCAAACGGGGTGTCCCCGAGGGGCTTTGGCTTCGTTGTCCCGGGTGTCAAGCGACCGTTTTCTCCAGGGAAGTGGAGAAACGCTTAGGCGTTTGTCCCGAATGTGATTACCACTGGTATGTTTCGGCCCGGGATCGGATCGCGCAATTGCTGGATGAGGGGACATTTGAGGAATGGTGGCCTGATTTGGAGCCGGCGGACCCCCTCGGATTTGTGGATCGCAAGGCATATGTCGAGCGATTGAGAGAGGAGCAAGAGCGCACCGGCCTTCGGGATGCTGCCATCGTCGGCACAGGGATGATTCGAGCCCGAAGGGTGGCGATCGGTGTGACGGATTCAGCCTTCATCATGGGAAGCATGGGATCGGTTGTGGGCGAGAAACTCACCCGGACGATTGAGCGGGCCCAGGCCGAGCAGCTCCCGCTCATTTTCGTCTCGGGGTCTGGCGGAGGGGCTCGCATGCATGAAGGGGCCCTATCCCTCATGCAGATGGCGAAGGTCACAGCAGCCATTGCCCGCTTCCACGAAGCAAATGGCCTCTATATTTCGGTACTGACAAACCCTACCATGGGCGGGGTTGCGGCGAGTTTTGCGGCCTTGGGCGATGTCATCTTTGCCGAGCCGAAGGCGCTGATTGGTTTCGCCGGTCCGCGGACCATCAAAGCGACTATTCGAATCGAACTGCCGAAGGGTTTTCAAACCAGCGAGTTCCTGCTGAAGCATGGTTTTATCGATCGCATCGTCCGCCGCACGGACTTAAAAACGGAAATAGCCCGGGCCATCGATTATTGCGGCAAGTAACTTCCGATGCTTGTGGAGAAGCAGTTTATCCGTTCTCCAGAGCGGGCGTCATTTACTTTCTTGGCATTGAGGCGATTTTAAGCCGACCTGTGCGCCGTAAGTTTCCTCGGCGGAAATACAGTTCTTCACTGTTGCGTGTGAAGGCGCAACCTGCTTAGCTTAGCTGCCGTGGGCACGTCATCGAATTCTTTCTCGCCTGTCCGGGCAGGTGGTTGGAGGCACGCTGGTGAAAATAGGGGACTGCTTTTTTCCCGTAATCTTGACAAGGTGTGGTGCTTCTGCCCCGCTATCTTTCGAAGGTGTAACGGCAGACGAACCTACCTGATGCCTAGCCGGCTAGTTATGCGAGCGTGCATGGTGTGGACAAACAGTTAGCAGGGATCGGGGGTAACCGTTCGAAGTTGATTAGGCAAATAACCCCAATCTAAATCGCGAAGGAGACTGAGGATGGTACGGGTGTTGGTATTGGATCGGTTGTCGGAGGAGGGGATGCGGATTTTGCGGGCGGCGGGAGGCTTGGAGGTGGAGGAGCGGTTGGGGTTAAAGGGGGAGG
>Ga0209721_1001205_pt1 | contig 19838 bp, 21 predicted proteins | sample TshhotsprinmetaG_FD_184139 | JGI IMG/M metagenome (GOLD analysis project Ga0209721, IMG submission 184139) | Hot spring microbial communities from South Africa to study Microbial Dark Matter (Phase II) - Tshipise hot spring metaG (SPAdes)... | ecosystem: Environmental > Aquatic > Thermal springs...
CTAAAGGAAGTATATGGCCAGACGCTATCGGTCGCTTGCTGATCCCTATCTGGCCGCTGATGGCAGTTTTGTTGATAGGTGTGGCGTTCGTAATCGTGCAGACTCCGCCTCTGCGACGCATCGGAATAGGTGTTGCGATAGTCCTGCTGGCGATACAAATAATCGGTGCTGTCCGATTCTCTCAAGCAGCAGGCGATGGTTTGGGCTTCAATGCTGATCCCTGGAACACAAGCCAGGCGTTGACGCTTGCTGCTGATTACGTGTCCGAACACCACTCGCATGAACAGGTGGCGCTGTACTCTAATTTCGCGCCAGCAGTCTGGTTGCGGACGCACATGCCGGTCAAGCGTCTCGACGGAGCACTGAATGGACGCAAGATTTGCGCATCATTCAGCGGACTTCCCCCTGGCACAACCGAATTCATGGTGGTGCTCTTTTCCCAGGTCACGCCGGCTGTCGCCGATCATTCGTGGGGTGAGGAGTTCGAGGAAGAAATAAGCAGTTGTACTGTAGACCAACCGACCTCGATCCCTCTTGCCGACGGTCTGATCGTCAAGGGAACGCCAAAGCAGAGGAAGTGATCTTTTGGTGAACGCGCGCTGCATTCCCTCCTCCCCATCCTGGCTGAACAGCTTCTACATCGGCAACCTGATCCGCGGCTTGCAGGCGGAGGGGATCACCTTCGACCTGCCGGCAGACGAGAGCGGCGACTTTTTGAGCGCGCGCTGGCTGCGCGCTCGCGCAGGCCGCGTTGAGCTGTTGCACTTCCACTGGACGCACTACCACTACACGTCGGATACCTGGCGGCGTTCGGCGATGGAGCTGGACAAGTTCATCGGCAAGATCGCGCTGGCGCGACGGTTGGGGTACAGGATCGTGTGGACCATGCACAACTACATGCCCCACGAGCGGACCTACCCACTGCTGCATTTCGCCGAGCGCTTTCTGCTGGCGCGGTTGGCCCATGCGGTGATCGTGCACTGCGAGTATGGGCGCACGCTATTGCAGCGCAAGCTGTTGCGCAGTGATAATGTCTTTGTGATTCCACTGGGCGATTACAGCCCCTACCTGCCGCCGCTGCCCGGCCGTGAAAGCGCTCGAAAGCTCCTGGAATTTGAACCCAATGACATAGTATTCCTTTTCTTCGGTATGATCCGCCCTTACAAACAAGTTCCCGAACTTATTCGAGAATTTCAGTTTGTGCCAGGGGATAACCTGAGATTGGTTATTACTGGTGTGGCACCTTTTGATGAATTACGAAACGAAATACTAGACCTGGCAAGAACAGATCGAAGAATACAGTGTGAACTGGAATACATTTCCGACGAACAGCTTGCGCTGTATCTGTCAGCTGCGAACGTGGCGGTTTTTCCATATCGAGATATTCTCGGCTCTGGATCAGCCATACTGGCACTTTCTTCCGGATTGCCAATAGTCGCACCTCGAATGGGTTGTCTTGTAGAATGGATCACGCCGGACTGCGGCGTACTCTACGACCCGAGGCCCGGCGCGCTGGCCGCTGCGCTACAACAAGTCAGTGGCCGCGACCTGCGGGCGATGGGCAGCGCCGCGCAGGCCAGGGCCAGGCGGTTCCCCTGGGAGGTCATGGTGCGAGACACAGCCCAGGTCTACCGGCGCGTGGGTGAAGGGGGAAAGGGGTGAGCACGAACCTCCGCGTTCTCACCGTCATCGGTACCCGTCCGGAAGCCATCAAAATGGCGCCGGTGATCGCCGAGCTGGCCCGACAAGACGGGATCACCTCGCGCGTCCTGGCCAGCGGGCAGCATCGCCAAATGCTTGACCAGGTGCTGGCGATTTTCCATATCACTCCGGATTACGACCTGGACGTCATGCGGCCTGACCAGGCGCCGGCCGATGTGCTGGCGCGCATTGCCGTGGGCATGCAGCCCATCCTGCGCGAGTTCGCGCCTGATTGGGTGTTGGTGCAAGGTGACACCACCACCGTGCTGGCTGCCGCGCTGGCCGCAGCTTACGCGGGCTGTCGGGTGGGCCATGTGGAGGCCGGGCTGCGCACCTACGATCGCCGCAACCCCTTCCCGGAGGAGCTAAACCGCGTGCTGGTGGACCACGCCAGCGACCTTCACTTTGCTCCGACCGAAAGCGCGCGGCAGGCACTGCTGCGCGAAGGGATCAACGAGGCTACTGTACACGTGACGGGCAACACCGTGATTGACGCGCTGCGCGTCATTGCGGCGCAAAGCCGGCCCGCTCATGAACCGCAGGTGCGCGATGGTCGCCGCCTGATCCTGGTGACAGCTCACCGTCGCGAGAACCACGGCCGGCCCATCCGGGAGATCGTCGAGGCGCTGCGGCAGCTCGCCCTGCGGAATGACGTGCACATCGTTTATCCCGTGCACCCCAATCCCCACATCTGGGAGCCCGTCCATCAGGGCCTGGGCGGCAGCGAGAACGTGACCCTGCTCGAGCCCCTGGATTACCTGGATTTCGTCCATTGGATGAAGGAGGCTTACCTGATCCTGACCGACAGCGGCGGCATCCAGGAGGAAGCGCCCAGCCTGGGCGTACCGGTGTTGGTGCTGCGCGAGACCACCGAGCGGCCGGAGGCGGTTGCAGCCGGCGTGGCGCGGCTGGTCGGCACACGCGCCGACGCCATCGTAGCCGAAGCAACGCAGTTGCTGAACGACCCGGCGAGTCACGCAGCCATGGCGCAGCGGGCCAACCCCTTCGGCGACGGCCGCGCTGCGCAGCGCATCGTAGCAATCCTGGCCGGCCGGCAGCCGCCGCCGTGGAGTCCCACTGAAACGACCGACTATGCGTAGACTTCTGAATATCTTGGTCATACCCATGGGCCTGGGTTGCATGATCGGCGCAGGGAGTGTTGTCACGCGGCCGATTCCACCCATGTCCGTTGCCGCGGGCAATCCCGCTAGGGTCATCAGGACACGCGGCAGCCCGCAGCTATCGGAGCAGCAAAGGATTGACCCCAGTGCCGAAAGTTAGCGTCCTGATCCCCACCTACAACCGCAGCGGCTACCTCATCGAAGCGATCCGCAGCGTCCAGGCGCAGACTTACCGCGATTGGGAGCTCGTCGTCGCGGATGATGGATCCACCGACGATACGCGGGCCGTGATCGAAGGTTTGGGCGAGACCGTGCGTTATCTTTATCAGCCCAACCAGGGGGTCTCCAGCGCACGCAACCTGGCCTTCCGCGAGTCGTCCGGCGAGTATGTGCTTTTCCTGGACTCCGATGACGCCCTGCTGCCCAACGCCCTGGCTGATCTTGCCGCCGCGCTGGACGCTAATGCCGACTGTGACGTGGTCTACAGTGACGGGTATGTGGTGGATGAAAACGGGACTCGCTATACCAGGCTGTCAGACTATTCGCCTCGGCCGTTCGTTGATGCGCTGGAAACCTTCATCACCGGCAGTCCATTAGGCCTGGCCGGCACGATGGTTCGGCGCACCGCCCTGCAGCACATCGAAGGGCCTTTTGATGTTCAGATGATCGGTTATGAAGACTGGGATATGTTTTTGCGCCTGAAGGCAGCAGGGTGCACGTTCCATTTTGTTCCCGGCCTGACATACTGCTACCGGTTCCATGGCGGCAACAAATCGGCCCCGAAGTCATCGCTTTCCGAGAAGCGCCGTTTGTCACTGGTTCACAGCCGACTGAAGGCCATGAACGCACCCTGGTTTGCCGGCCTGTCGTCGTCGGCCCGGTACGCGTTCTTCGCCAACCTGCTGCCCACACTCCTCTGTGGCGACCGAGCGCGGCAGGCTGAAGTGTTGGCGCACCAGGCGTTTCGCAACTTGCCCGCACAGGCGCGCTCGCAGCTGCTCTACCGCCTGACCGTGAACAACATCCTGAGCCACGGCGCCGCACGCGAAGACCGCCGACGGCTATGGACGGCCATTCGGTTGAATCCCGCCAACGTCAAAGCCTGTCTTCTGCTGGCGTTGACGCTGATGGGGCACAACTTACCCGAGAAGGTTCTTGCCCGCTGGCGCCGGGCGCATGCCGCCGCGGAAGCCGACGACCCGGTGACCCGGATCCTGCGCGCCAAGCACGTCGCCTAGCGCCCGGAGCCTGACATGCGCATCAAGCTGATCAACCTCATCCTGATGAAATGGGAACGCCGCCAGGAGCTGCTGCGGGGCTGGTGGCTCCGGCAACGGGGCGCTCGCGCGGGCGTGCGGTTCGGCGTAGGCCCCGGCCTGCGCGTTCTGTACCCGGAGTGTTTATCGGTCGGCGACGACGTCACCATCGAAGGGCCGGGCTACCTGCACTGCCTCAGCGAGCGCGGGGTACGCATTGGTAGCTACACCAGCATTGCGCGCAATGTCCATCTTCATTGTGGTGGAGAACCAGGCGACTATGCCCACGGCTATTTTGAGATTGGGGATCATTGCTACATTGGACCGAATGCTGTCATGGGCGCCGGAGGCGGCATTCGTATCGGCAGTCACGTGCTTTTCGGCCCAGATGTCTTGATCAGTTCTGAAAACCATCGATTCGATAATCCTGACGAATTGATCAGAAGCCAAGGTGTGGTGCGTTGCGGCGTAGTTATCCAGGCTGGCTGCTGGGTGGCATCCAAAGCTGTAATACTGGACGGTGTGACACTGGGCGCAGGGTCGATCGTTGCGGCGGGTGCGGTTGTGGTTCGTGATGTGCCGCCCAAGGCAATCGTCGCTGGCGTGCCGGCCAGGGTGATTCGCTATCGCGGCGACAGAACAATGTCGGTATCGAAAAGTGTGGACGTGCCCGCCCCGGAGAAGGCAACATGATGCGGGCGCTAATGATCAATCGGACTGATGCGCGAGATGTATCGGGCGGCGATGTCGTCCAACTAGAGAAGACCCGCAATAAGTTACAGGAACATGGGCTGATTGTAGATGTACGCCTGACAGACGAGCTAGACGGTTCATGGGACTATGACCTGGTTCACATCTTCAACATTCAGGCGCCAGGGAAGGCATGGCAAGCCTGTCAAGTCGCCAAGAGCAAAGGAATTCCTGTTGCACTGTCACCGATCTATTGGAACTTCACGGAATTGTGGTATTGGACAAATCCGAGACTGAAACCCATCTGGCGGATGCTCAGACGAGTGCTTGGCAGGCACGGATATCCTATCTATGCTCAGTGGCAATACATGCGATCTCAGATGTCCGAGTCCTGGCGTATTCAACGTCAGTTGTTGCTCGCTGCCGACATCGTGTTACCGAATTCATATCTCGAAACAAAGCAGATCGTCAAAGACTTCAGGCTGACGCCGGGCGACCTTCGCGTTGCGGTCGTTCCAAACGCCATAGATCGAGACTTGTTCGAGAAGGCAGCTGTTGCTTCCCTAGACGCAGGGGCCGCTTTGAACGGCATCAAAGGATTTGTGCTCGAAGTAGGGCGTCTGTCGCCGGAAAAAAACTGTTTGGCGCTGATCGAGGCATTGTGGAAAGTGGATGTCCCAATTGTATTCGTGGGTAAGGCATCCCCCTATGCGCCGGAGTACGCCACAGCATGTCATCAACGGGGCCAGCAGCGCGGTAACGTGCATTTCCTGGATTGGGTGCCGCACGAACAACTACCCGGCATCTATGCCCTCGCCGCAGTTCATGCGCTGCCGAGCTGGCGCGAGACGCCGGGACTGGTCAGCCTGGAAGCTGCGGCAGCCGGCTGCCGGATCGTTTCCACTTCGATTGGAAGTGCCTACGAGTACTTCGGCGACGATGCCTGGTATTGCCATCCGGCGGATCGCAACTCCATCCGCAAGGCGGTGGAACAGGCGCTCCGGGCCAGGCCTTCAGCAGATCTGCGCCAACGTGTCTTGCGGGATTATACATGGGACAAAGCGGCTGAAGCTACACTCGCTGCGTATCGTTCCGTGGTCGAGCAACGATGAATTGGGGTTAGACACAAACCGAATGGTACCCAATGCTCTTTTGCAGTGGACCACGCTGCCGGGGCGATTGCGCGCAGCCACCTGTGTCCGGTGGCGGGTTCACTCCTATTCATCGGCGCAAAGACTCTACGCGGCCGTGGGTTGGCTGCTCGCTGCGCAGCGCCGCTCGGCAGATGGCGGCGTGCCGGCTTACTACGACCTGCTGCGCGACACCTGGGCGCCCAGCTACCCCGAGACTACAGGGTATGTTGTGCCCACGTTACTCGCCTACGCCGCAGCCTACACCCATGAGCCGGCCCGCCGCGCGGCATTGGAGATGGCCGAGTACCTGCTGACGGTGCAGACGCCGGCAGGCGCCATCCCCGGCTGGGGCGCCGGTTCGCCCGTGTTCGTCTTCGACACAGGTCAGGTCATCCAGGGATGGCTGGCCGCCTGGAAGGCTACCGGTGACAGCCGCTTTTTGGCCGCGCTGGCCCGGGCGGCTGATTGGCTGGTCATCCACCAGGAGCCGGCCGGTTTCTGGCAGAGATACCAGTACCAGGACCACATCAAGACCTGGGACGTCCGGGTTGCCTGGGCGCTGGTGCAGGCCGGACAGGCCGTGGGCGAGCCCCGTTACACGGCAGCCGGCCGCCGCTGTCTCGCTTGGGCGCTGCAGCAGCAGGGCGACGACGGCTGGTTCGACCACTGTGCGCTGGATCCCGGCCATCCGCCTGTCACCCACACCATAGCCTACGCCATCGAGGGCCTGTTGGAAGGGGGCGCGTTGTTGGGGGAAGAAGGATTCGTCAGCGCGGCCCGCCGGGCGGCCGACGCGCTGCTCGGCCGCCAACGCCGAGACGGGAGCCTGAGCGCCTATTGGGCGCCGGGCTGGCGTCCCTGCAGCCGGTCGGCCTGCCTCACCGGCGATGCGCAGATGGCAGTGTGTTGGTTTCGGCTCTTTCAGTTGACCGGCGAACAGCGCTATCTTTCGGCCGGCCGCCGTATTCTGGCATCGGTCGCAGCGACGCAACAGGTGGACACTCCCTGGCTGCCCATCCGGGGCGCCATCGCCGGCAGCCATCCTGTATGGGGTCCCTATCTGCGCTGGCGCTATCCCAACTGGGCCGTGAAGTTTTTCCTGGATGCGCTGCTTCTGGAGCGACAGTTGGCGGCGAAGGATAGCCCATGACCGATTCGAAGGACATCCGGGCGTCTGCACGTTGGGATGCCTACTGGGAAGCGCAATCACGCACAGGCTTCATCAGCGCGCCGGCCGAGCCGTGGGAGGCGCTGTGCGCGTGTGTGGATGTGTGTGGTCTCCGCGCCTTGGACCTGGCCACCGGCACCGGCGGTACGGCCGCGCGCCTGGCTGCAGCAGGCGCGCACGTAACCGCTGTGGACCTCTCGCCGCGTTCGCTGCAGGTGGCGCAGGACACCGCCCGTCGGCAGTCGGTAACCGTTCGCTTCCTCTGCGCCGACGTCTTGCGACTGCCGCTGCCCGACCAGGCCTTTGATCTGGTGGTCAGTCTCGGCGTCATGCATTACTTCCGCAGCCCGCAATCGTTCCTGGCAGAGGTCAGTCGCGTGCTGCGACCGGGCGGCTGGGCGCTTATCGAGGCGCCGCAGAAGTACAGTCCCTTCACGCTGTACAAACGGTGGCGCATGGCCCGGGGTATGTGGGAATACGGCGATTGGGAGACCGAATATAGCCCCGAGGAGCTTAGGGCAGTGCTGGCGCAGGCCGGTTTTGTGCCCAGGCGCTATTACGCTCGAGAGTACTTTCCCTACCCCTACCATGCGTTGCGCCACCTGGCCCGGCTGGAACGCAAGCTGGGCCGCCGTGTTTTGCCCGCCTCCCTGTGGCAAGCCTATGAACGCTGCTGGCGCCGGCTCGAGCGCGGCTGGTGGGGCCTGCACACCCTGCGAGATGTGGGGATCGTGGCCCAAAAACCCGGAGGCTGATGAAGTTGGATTATCCGCGCGTTGCCATCATCGTGCTCAACTGGCGCAAGCCCGCCGAGACATTGGCGTGCCTGGAGTCGCTAGCGCATATCACCTACCCGAATGCGCACATCGTGGCCGTTGACAACGGCTCTGGCGACGATTCGGTCGCGCGCATCCGGCAACATTATCCTGCGATCACGCTGTTGGAAACCGGCGCCAACCTGGGCTACGCGGGCGGCAACAACGTCGGCATCCGCTGGGCCCTGGAGCACGGCGCCGACTACACCCTCATCCTCAACAACGACGTGGTGGTCGCGCCCGATTTCCTGGAGCCGCTGGTGGCGATCGCTGACCAGCGGCCGCACCGTGTCATTGCCACGCCCATAATCTGCGAGATGGGCCGGCCGGAGATCATCTGGACCCTGGGCTCTGACATCGAGTGGCGCACGGGCGCGCCCAGATTGCGGCACGCCAGCGAGCGCCGCGCCGCCTGGCAGGATGCCCCACCCCAGGAGGTGGTCTTCGCGCCAGGCACTGCGCTACTGGCCCCACGCACGGCCTGGGAACGCGTGGGGTTGATGGATGAGGCGTACTTCCTCTACTACGAAGAGACCGACTGGTGCTTTCACGCCGTGCACGCCGGCTTTCGCATGGTAGCCGTTCCCGCCTCCGTTGTCTGGCACGATGTCGAGAGCGCGGGAGCTCGCACCTCGCCGGCCATCACCTACTACATGACGCGTAACGCGTTGCGGTTCCTGGCGCGCAATTTCGTCGGCTGGCAGCGTCTGCGCGGCCAGGCGCTGGTTATGATAGATGCCGCCTGGCACAGCCTGGGCGACCTGAGGCTCGGGCAAAGGCTGCGGGCTCGGGCGCGCTGGCGCGGCATGGCCGACTACCTGGCCGGGCGGTTCGGACCGCTATCGTATGAGGTTACGTCACATGAATAAACTGGTCAGCATTGTGCTCCCCACCTACAACCAGGCGCACTTCCTGCCCGAAGCGCTGGACGGGGTGTTCGCGCAGACATATCCTCACTATGAGCTCATCGTCGTGGACGACGGCTCGACCGATCAAACGGCCCAGGTGCTGGCCGATTACCGCCGGAAATATGATTTCCTGATCGTGTCGCAAGAGAACCAACGGCTCCCACGGGCGCTCAATGCCGGTTTCAGTCGCGCTCGAGGAGACTACCTGACCTGGACCTCCTCCGATAACATCATGCTGCCGCGCATGTTGGAGGTATTGGCGCAGGAATTGGACGCCGATCCGAAAGTCGGTCTGGTCTACGCCGATCGCTACTTGATGGATGATGATGGCAACGATCTGGGCCGGTTGAACCTGCCGGACTACGATCCTCATTTGTTGTTGCACACCAACCTGGTGCACTGTTGCTTTCTGTATCGCCGCGAGTGTGTGGAGCGGATCGGTGGTTATGATCCTGACTTCATCTACGCCGAAGATTGGGAGTATTGGATCCGCATTTCGCAGTACTGGCGGATGAAACATGTGCCTGAGGTGCTGTATCGTTACCGGCTCCATCGCAGCAGCATGACAACCGAAGGCGTACAAGGCCGAGCTCGCAGCCTCAGCTACGCTCAGTTTGCTGACCGCATCCGAGGACGCATGCCGTTGCGCTGGTACATCGGCAAGCTGAAATGGTGGTGGTTGCGCGCATTCAGGCCAGGTCATCCGGTCGTAGCGGACCGCTCAGCCTGGCAACGGGCGGTCCGGCGCGCGGCTGGTCTGCCGGACTAGAGCAAGACAGGAAAACGCGGTGAGACTATCCCAATCCAGGCATCTGCCACAGCGGCACATACTATTGCCGATCGTGTTGTGCGCCAGCGTCCTGCTCCTGGCGTACTTTCTGGGGAAGCGCCCCTCAATGATGATAGTGGGCGCCCTGATCGGCATCGGAGCTGCGTTTGTGATCCTGCAGCGCCCTGCGCTAAGCCCGCTTGTGCTCATCGTGGCGGGCCTGGCCGTGCCGATGGGGATCGGCACAGGGACAGAGGTTCGCCTGGGTTCAGCGGCATTCGCAGTTCCGGCGCTGGTGCTCATATGGCTGCTTGACAGTCTACGCCAACGCAAGTTGAACCTGCCGTCCTCAGCCACCTCCCTACCTCTCCTGCTATTCCTGCTGATGGGGATTATCTCCTTATTGATCGGCACTGCTTTATGGGATCCGATGGTGCCGCGTCCCGGCAATCTGCTGCTGGTCCAGCTGGCACAATGGGCCATCTTTGCCTTCTCTGGCATCGCCTTTTGGCTAATGGCTGGCTGGGGGCAAAATGAAGGGTGGCTGCGGCGCATTACGCTTGGCTACCTGCTAATAGGCGGCATTCTCACCGCCATCTGGGCTTCTCCGGCTCGTCCCCTTGTCTTGCGGCTACTGGCTGTTGAACCTGGTTATCCGCCCCTGCTGGTGCTAACAGGCGCCCTGGCCGCTGCCGAGCTTCTCTACGACAGGCAGCTCTCGACGCGCTGGCGATGGTTCCTGGCGGCCGTATTGATTGCGGTCATCTATCAGACGTTCGTGGGCCAAAGAGAGAGCGTGTCAACGCTGGTTGGAGTGCTGGCAGCAGGGGGAGTGCTTACCTGGCTTCGCTTTCCACGCCTACGATGGGCGATCGTCGTCCTGATCATCGCGTTTGCACTTTCGGGAATTCTGTTTCCTGCTGCGTGGGAGTTTGCCGGCGGTGACTCTGAATGGCAAGCCAGCGGCGGGTCGCGACTGGTACTGGCAGGCCGCGTCATCGAAGAAACCATGCGCAACCCCATCACCGGGTTGGGTCCAGCCGCCTATCGCGCGTATGCGCGAATCAAGCCCTTACCGTATCAAAACGCCTACTGGAGAGAGCCCTTGGTCTCTGCACACAATAACTGGGTGGATCTCTTTTCCCATGTGGGTCTGGCAGGATTGGGCCTGTTTGTCTGGTTCATGGTTGAGGTGGCCCGGCTCGGTTTTCGCCTGCGGAAACGAACCACGGGCTTTGCCCTCGGTTATACACACGCCATGCTCGCCGTCTGGACGGCCATGATGGTCATGATGGCCTTTGGCGACTGGTTTCTGCCTTTCGTCTACAATTTGGGTTTCCCTGCATTTCAGGGCAGTGTTCTGGTATGGCTGTTCCTGGGTGGGTTGGTGGCGCTTAAGAACATGGGTGAGGGAGAGACAAGGGGACAGGGCGAGAGGGAGACTGGTGAGCGTTGATCTCTGCATCGTCATCGTGAACTGGAACACGCGCGACCTGCTGGCGGGATGCCTGGCATCGCTTCAGGCCGACGTTCAAACGTTCAAACCTTCAAACGTTGAAACGTTCGTCATTGACAACGCTTCCACCGACGGCTCCGCGGCCCTGGTGCGCGAGCGATTCCCCTGGGTCACGCTGATCGAGAACACGGAGAACATCGGTTTCGCGCGGGCCAACAACCAGGGCCTGGCGCTGGCCGGGGGGCGCTACCTGCTGCTGCTCAACAGCGACACGGTTGTCCGCCCCGGCGCGCTGGCGGCCCTGATCGGCTACATGGCGGCGCACCCCGAGGTCGGGTTCCTGGGCTGCCAACTGCTGAACGGAGACCTCACCCCCCAGGGCTCCTACGCCGACTTCCCCACGCTCCTCTCCGCGCTGCTCGGCCGCGATTTCCGGCGCCATGTCCGGCGCTGCGAGGACGGCCGGGCGGTAGCAGTGGACGCCATCAGCGGCGCCTGTATGTTGGTGCGCCGGGAGACGTGGGCGCAGCTCGGCGGCATGGACGAGGCCTATCACCTGTTTGCCGAAGAAGTGGATTGGTGCTATCGCGGCCGCCGGGCGGGCTGGCAGGTGCGCTGCCTGACCGACGTCAACGTCGTGCATTTTTTGGGTCAGAGCCGCAAGCAGCGCTCCTGGTTTGCGTACCTGAACCTGCACCGCAGCCGGCTGCTGTTCTTTCGCAAGCACTACGGGCGCGGGCAGGCGCGTCTGCTATGGCTGGGGTACATCGTCGTTGCAGCGGCCAAGGCCGGCGTCTATACGCTCACAGCGCTCCTGCGCCGGGACGGGGCCGCGCAGGCCAAGCGGGCGCAAAACTGGCGCCTGCTCAGGTGGCTGCTCCGCGAGCAGGATATCCTCACCTGAAGGGAAAGCACATGCACATTTGCATTGATGGCCGTTCCATCTCCCACCCCCAACGCGGCGGGTTCAAGACCTACAGCGAGAACCTGGTGGCCGCGCTGGCGGCGATCGAGACTGAACACACTTATACAGTGTTCTACGACCGGCCGTACAGCTTCCCGCCGGTCGCCGGCCACCCCCGGTTCCGCGAGGCCATCCTGCCGGCAAAGGCGCCGCTGGTGGGTCAGGTCTACCGCGAGCAGGTCGCGATACCGATCTACAGCCGAAAAACACACGGAGCGCTCTGGCACTTCCCCTACAACACCGCGCCCCTGGCCGGCGTCCGCTCTTACGTGCTGACGCTGCACGATGTCACGCCCTTCACCCACGCGGCGCAGCCCGACTGGCGGCGTCCACGGCAGGCGCTGAAGGAAGTGGCGCTCTACTACTATCCCCGTTTCCTGATGAAACAGGCGGCCCGGCGGGCGGCTGCCATCATCACGGTCTCGCACTACGCCCGGGGCCGAATCTGCGAGCTGTTCGGCATCGCGCCGGACAAGGTCGTCGTCACCCACCTGGCCGCCAAGCCGCTCTTTCGGCCCTTCACGGACGGGGAAAAACGGGAGGCCCGGCCGCTCGCCGCAGCCAGATACCGCCTTGACAAACCGTTCCTGCTGACCGTCGCATCCTCGCTGCTGAAGAACCCGCAGGGGACGGTGCAGGCCTATGCCGGCCTGCCCCCCGACCTGCGGGCGCGGTGCGATCTGGTCGTGGTGATGGCCTATCCCCGCTTTGCCGACACCATCCGAGCGCTGGCGCAGCAGTTGGGGGTCGCCGGCAACGTCCATCTGCTGCTTGCCCTGCAACCCGAGGAGCTTCTGACGTTGTACAACCTGGCTGAGGTTCTCGTCTACCCCTCCTTCACCGAAAGCTTTCCGCTGCCGACCGCGGAGGCCATGGCCTGCGGCGTCCCGATCGTCTGCGCCAACGACACAGGATTCCCGGAGCAGGTCGGGGACGCGGCGATCATGGTCAACCCGGCCGACACCGAAGGGATTACTTCCGCGCTAACGCGAATCCTCTCCGACGAGACCCTGAAGACACGGATGCGTCAGGCCAGCTTGCAGCGCTCGGGGCGCTTCTCCTGGCAGGCGACCGCGCATCAGACGGTCAGCGTCTACGAGTCAGTGCGCGCCCGAAGGGAACTTGCATGAGCACATCGAAGAGCGGGACGCTGCGCCCGCCCGCCTCCCGTTTGCTGCCGATCATCATCGTTGTCGCGGCTGTCCTCCGCATCGTCGCGGCCTTGCTCCTCGGCGATCGCATCGAGGCGCTGCCGGCCATCCAGGATCAGGTCTCTTACGACGCCTTAGCGCGGAGCATCCTGGCGGGCCGGGGCTATCAGTTCGATACCGGCTGGTACCCCTTCACGCCGGCTAACACGCCCACGTCCCACTGGTCGTTCCTCTATCCGCTCTACCTGGCCGGCGTCTACGGCAGCTTCGGCTACCACCCCCTGGCTGCGCGGCTCATCCAGGCGGTCGTCGCCGGTGCGTTGACCTGTTGGCTGGTCTACCGGCTGGGCTACCGGGTCGGCGGGCGCCGGGTCGGGCTGGTCGCGGCCGCCGTCGCCGCGCTGTACGGCTACTTCATCTACTACAACGCGGCGCTGATGACCGAGAGCTTTCACATCGTCCTGGTGCTGGCAGCCTTGGACCTGGCTACGCAGCTTCAGGACCGCGGCGATGAAGTCGCATCCGGCGGCCGATCCGCCCGCAGCGACCTGTGGCGCTGGGCGGCGTTGGGCCTGACACTGGGCCTGGCCGCGCTGCAGCGCCAGACGACCATGGTCTTCCTGCCGCTGGTGTATCTGTGGCTGGCCTGGTGTTATCGCCGCAGCCCGCGTCCGCTCGTGGTCGGTGGCCTGGTCTCGGCCGGCATCATCCTGCTGCTCATCCTACCCTGGACTGTGCGCAGCACCCGGGTCTTCAACCAGTTCCTGCTGCTCAATTCCAACGCCGGCCTGACGCTGTACTGGTCGAATCACCCGACGCATGGCTTCGGCGACACGTGGCCCACCAACGACGCCGGCCCCTTGCCCCCCTTCCCGGCCGCGGCCGCCGGCCTGAACGAGGCGCAGATGGATCGGCTGCTGACCCAAGAGGGCCTCCGTCTCATCCTGGCCGACCCGGGCCGCTTCCTGCGCCGCGTCGTCGGCCGCATCCCGGCCTTCTTCATGTTCTATCCGTTGCGCGAGTCGGGCCTGGTCAGCAACCTGACCCGGGTGCTCTCGTTCGGCATTACCTTGCCGTTCATGATCTACGGCCTGCTGCTGGCACGGCGCGCGTGGCGGCGGCACATGCTCACCTTCCTGTTCGTGGCCGCGTACACGGCAATCCATCTGATTTCCTGGCCGGGCCCGCGCTACCGCCTGCCCATAGACGCCGCGCTCATCCCCTTCGCCGCGCTGGCCCTCGCACATCTGTGGTCGCGCATCGCCGCGCGCCGCTTTGCTCGCCCGCCGGGAACCGAGGCTGCTACATGATGGTCATGCGCCGGCGGTTAGCCGCTGCCTACCTTGCCGTTACCGACCGCCTGCTGCGCCATGAGCGCCGGACGCTGGCCCTCTTATGCCTGTTTGCCCTGCTCCTGCGGCTGGCCTACATCGGCCTGTTCGTCGGCTTCGCCAGCCCGCCGGAGTACGATGGCATCGGCTACCACCAGCTGGCCGAGGGGCTGCTGGCCGGCCGGGGCTACGTCAACTACTGGGGCGAACCCACCGCGTTCCGGCCGCCGGTCTACTCCCTCTTCCTGGCCGGCGTCTATGCCATCACCGGCCACAGCCTGGCCGCGGTGCGCCTGCTCCAGGCGCTGCTGGACAGCGTCACCGTGCTGCTGGTCTACGGCATCGCGCGGCAGCTTTTCGGCGGCCGCGTCGCGCTGTTGGCGGGAACGGGGACGGCGCTGTATCCGCTGTTGATCTACGAGACGGGGTTGATCATCCCGGAGACGCTGTCTTACACGTTGCAGTTCGCGGCGATTGTGTTGCTGCTTCAACTGCACACAGCAGGCCATCGGGCATTGCCCCTCCTGAGCGGCCTGCTGATCGGCCTCACGGTGCTGGCCAGACCGACGGCCGCGTTGTGGGCGCCGCTGATCCTGCTGTGGATCATCTGGCCGGGCCTGATGCGCCGGAGTTGGGAGAAGCTCGCCCTGACACTCGCTGGCCTTGCTGTGGTCTTTGCGCCCTGGGTCTTGCGCAACGCCTTGGCGCTCGGCGCGTTCGTGCCCATTTCCAGCAACGGCGCGGTGAACATCTGGTGCGGCAACAATCCACTGGCCGATGGCGGCAGCGTCCAACCGACGCAGGAGACCTGGAACGGCGCTGACTACCCCACCCGTGGCTTGCACGGCTGGGCAGGATTGAGCGAGGTCGAAAGCAACCAACGCTTCGCCGACCGGGGCCTGGCATGGATACGCGAGAACCCGGCCATGTTCGCGCGCCTGATACCCAAGAAGCTGGCCAGACTATGGTCCCCCGTGTCATACAGCGTGCAGTTTGGCCGGCAGGCGTCGGGGGCCCTGGTAGCCCTGGCGCTGCCGCCCTACCTGGTATTCCTGGCGTTGGCCTTTGCCGGAATCTACCGCCATCGGCGCGCCTGGCGACAAACTTTTCCACTGCTGGCTGTCGTCATATCCGTCAACCTGATGGTCATCCCATACTACGGCGCCACGCGTTACGGCATCCCGATGGTGGTGGCATTGATCCTCTTCGCCGCCGTAGCGCTCGACCGTGCAACTCAGGCTGCCGCGCGCAATCTGGCGCAAAGGGGCTAATCGTGGCGACCGGGCCGGGCCTTTCTGTCCGTGGCCGCAGATCTTGCGCTGGCTGGCCGCGACCCTGGGCAGCCCGGTCTCGGGTGAGCTCCGCCGCCAGGCGCGGGTGTTCCGGCGGCTGATGGCGGCCCTGCCGGGGATGTGAGCGAGAGGCTGGGGTCAGGGGTCAGGGGTCAGGAGTCAGGGGACAAGGGACAGGGGTCAGGAGTCAAGGAACAGGAGGCAGCCGTCAGCGGTCAGCGGTCAGCAGTCAGGGAACCGGGGCCATGGGCGCGGGCGTGCGGCGACCGGGGCGCTTGGCGCAGGGTGGGGGTGTGCTACAATAGCTGTATGAGGATGGCATATTCAGATTAACGATGATCAGGACAGTGTCCATGCCGCTGCCGGGGCAAAATCGGTGCTGAAATGGCAGTGACCAGGTCAATCAGGTGAATCTGCGTTCTATTGTCGGGTTAATGCCGGCAAAGAGCAAATGATAAAATGAGGACTGCGATCTGGGTCCGTTGGTTCAAGAAGTCTGCTTGAGGAGCACAAACGATGGATCAGATAAGCTATGAACAGTGGTGGCGCCTGCATGTACGGGCGGCCAGGGGAGAAAGCCTGGATATGGCCGAACGGGCGGCGTATGAAGCTGGGCTGGCACATCTCGATGCCGAAGAAAAAACGACTTGGGGGGACAACGAACTGATGCTGTTGCGCCAGCTCCGATCCGAAGTGGAACGACTGGAACTAACTCATGCCCAGCTTCAGTCCAAAAGCCAACGCCTGGATCGGCAAATCTGGACGCTGGAAGGCGCCTATATGAGCCTGACCGGGCTTGAGTTGAGCAGTCAAAACTATGCGGCTTCCCCTGTTTGAGCTCGTTCGGGAACGTTACCACCGCGCCTGCGGCTACTGCGGCGTCACTGAGGTGGCGGCAGGCGGTGAGCTTACTATCATTACCAACCTCGCAGCGCGGACGGCAGCGATGAGCTAGACAACCTGGTCTATGCCTGTGTGCGCTGCAACCAGTACAAGGGCGACTTCTGGCCCGATGCGGCTGACCTTGCGCAGGGGCGGCGCGTGTTGCATCTCAGGGTTGATGATAATCGCTTGCACCTGGCCGAGGATGAGAACACCGGCTATCTTCGTCCGCTGACAGCGACGGGGCACTTCCACGCCGTTCTCTTACGGCTCAATCGCCCCCAATTGGTGGCGCACCGTTTGGCGAAACATCTGCAAGTGATACTGCACGAAAAAGTTCGCCTGCTTGAACAGCAGAACCGCGATCTGGGAGAAACGATCGCCGCCCAAGAGCGCTACCTTGCGGCGTTGCGAAGACAATCCAGAGCGCGCAGGTGAAGCAGAATCGCCTTGCACGCCGCCAGTAAGCCATTCGTGTGGCTTGTCCTGAACAGGGTCGAAGGATTCTTGGCAAGTAGCCCACATGGGGCTGGCCGCGACCCTGGGCAGCCCGTGCTCAGGTGAACTCCGCCGCCAGGCGCGGGTGTTCCGCCGGCTGCTGGCCGCGCTGCCGGGGATGTGAGGAGATTTAGCTTCCAGCGCTGACATGTCCAAAACCCTCCTTTTCATCCTGCTCCTCTCCGTGCTGCTGCGCGTCGGCGTTGCGCTCTACCTGGGCGACGAGATCAGCGACATCCGCGGGGGCACCCACGACCAGATCTCCTACGACGCGCTGGCGCAGCGGGTGGCGGCCGGCTACGGCTTCTCCTTCGGCAGCGCCTGGTGGCCCGGCGTGGCCGCGGACCAGCCCACCGCGTTCTGGTCGTACCTCTACACCCTCTACCTGGCCGGCGTCTACACCCTGTTCGGCCACAATATCCTGGCCGCCCGCCTGATCCAGGCCGTGGCCGTCGGCCTGGCCATGCCCTGGCTGACCTACCGCCTCGCCCACCGCCTCTTCTCCTCCCCCTCTCCTCCTCAGGAGAGGGGGCCGGGGGGTGAGGTCGCTGCTGCCATCAGCGCGGTCTACCTCTACTTCGTCACCTACGGCGCCTCGCTGATGACCGAGGCCGCCTACATGGCCGGCATCCTGTGGACGCTGGACGCGGCCATGCGGCTGGCCCAGGCGCTCCAGGGTGCCTCCACAAGCCGCCGGCGGCTGCGCCTGGGCGTCGAGCTGGGCCTGGCCATGGGGGTCACCCTGCTGCTGCGCCAGGTGATCGTCCCGTTCCTGGCCGTGCTGGCGCTCTGGTTCCTCTGGCTGGGCTGGCGCCGCGGGTGGCTGCGGCGGGCGCTGCGTCCGCTGGCCGCAGCCGCGCTGGTGGCCTTCCTGCTCTGCCTGCCCTTCATCGTGCGCAACTACCGGGCCTTCGGCGTGCTGAGCATGCCCAACACCAACACCGGCTTTGCTTTCTTCTGGGCCAACCATCCCATCTATGGCACCCGCTTCGAGGCGGCGCTCTCGCCCGGCCACGGCGTCTCCTACCAGCACCTGATCCCGCCGGAGCTGCGCGGGCTGAACGACGCGCGGCTGGACCGGGCGTTGCTGGCCCGCGGGGTCCAGTTCGTGCTGGACGACCCCGGGCGCTACTTGCTGCTCAGCCTGAGCCGCGTGCCGATCTACTTCCAGTTCTGGCCGACGCCGCAGTCCACCCTGCTCAGCAACGCCAGCCGGCTGCTCAGCTTCGGCCTCTTCCTGCCCTTCATGCTCTACGGCCTGATCCTGGCCGTCCGCCACCTCCGCCCGGGCGGGCCGTTGCATGCGGCCGGCGCTGACGACCTGCGGCCGGCCTTCCTGGCGCTGACCTGGCTCTTCATGGCCGTCTATACCCTGGTGCACCTGGCCTCTTGGGCCAACGTGCGCTACCGCCTGCCGGTGGACGCCGTGTGGATCCTGTATGCCGGCTATGCGCTGAACGATCTTGGGGAGCGTATGACCCGGCGGCTACAGACGTCGCTTTCCGACGCCAGGCCCACCTGCTGGATGTGCCTGGCCGGCGCACGCTGGCAGGTGTTCATGATCGGTTCAAAGTCGCGAGGAGATCGTGTCGGAAATGACGCGACAAGCGCCGGAGGCGCCGACGGGGTTGTCGCAGGACGTTGAGCCCCCCGCGGCTGACCTGGCGCCCTACGTTGACTACTGGCGTCGGCGCCAGGCGCGCGAGCGCATCCGTAATCAGCGTCTGGCGCAGCAAGCGCGCGCCGACGCGGTCCGCATCGCCGCCATGTTGCGCCGCGATTTCGGTGTCACCCGCGTCGTGCTGTTCGGCTCGCTGCGCCGAGGACGTTTTCTCCCCGGTTCCGACATTGATCTGGCGGTTGCAGGGCTGGCCCCACGCCTGTTCTTCCGCGCGCTGGCGCAAGCCGGCACGCTTAGCGAGTTCCCGGTAGATCTCAAGCCCCTGGAAGACCTTGACCCGCACTTCAGGGATCGCGTGCTGGCAACCGGCGAGGAGATTTAGATGCGGCAGATAACGCCCGGCGAGCTGCTCGGCCTGGCAGCCGATATTGACCTCGAGGCGGAGCGTCTTCGACGGCTGGCCGATGACATTGCCGCGGTCCAACGCGAGATCGAATTCGACCCGCAGCATGCCAGGCTCTTTTACGAAAACCTGGCCCTGAAGTTGCACACCTTCTACACGGGGTGCGAACGGATCTTTCAGTTCGTTGCTGCGGAGTTGAACGGCGCGCCGCCTACCGGCTTCGACTGGCATCGCCGTTTATTGGAGCGGATGGGGATTGCCTGGCAGGGACGGCCGGCCCTGTTGTCGCCTGCGTCGGTTGAAGGCTTGCGCGAATACCTGGCTTTCATCCACGTGGTGCGAAACATCTACGGCTTCGAGTTGGACATCGAACGCATCGCTGACCTGGTGGCGCGCTATCCTGCGGTGTGGCGCCGGGTGGAGGCCGATCTAGAGCAGTTCCGGGCCTGGCTCCTCGAGCTGGCTGATCAGATCTCGATGTAGTTCCCACAAGTGGTTGGCGCAACAACCGGCCATCCCGCAGCACCGCTGAACACATTGAACATCCTCTTCCTGACCCAAGTGCTGCCCTACCCGCTAGACGCGGGGCCGAAGGTGCGGGCGTACTACATGCTGCGCCACCTGGCCGGCCGGCACCGGGTGACCCTGGTCTCCTTTGTCCGGCCCGATGACCGGCCGG
>Ga0209721_1001206_pt1 | contig 19837 bp, 35 predicted proteins | sample TshhotsprinmetaG_FD_184139 | JGI IMG/M metagenome (GOLD analysis project Ga0209721, IMG submission 184139) | Hot spring microbial communities from South Africa to study Microbial Dark Matter (Phase II) - Tshipise hot spring metaG (SPAdes)... | ecosystem: Environmental > Aquatic > Thermal springs...
CGATAGGGCAGTTTTGCCCGCACAGTTGGTTCCGGGCTGCAGGCTTTCAAGCAGGCAGCGGTACACGGTAAAAGCATCGGTGCTGCTGGGCAGCACGACATGCGCCGCACGGGGCGTCGGGTCGCTTCTGTGCTTCGGATAAAGGCGCAGCCGAACGTAGCGCCACTGGGCCAGGTCGGTATCCAGGGTATAGGTTCGCCCGTGAATCAGCGTCCAATAGAACGGCGCGTTGGTTACGTCGCTGCTGCTCAGCTGAACCCCATCGTCGCGAGTCAGGGTGGGCACACCCGGCGCATAGCTGCGGAAAAACAAGTCGGTCTCGGGGATCAGGTTAAGGTAGGCCATATCGCCTGGACAAACTCGAGCGTTCGCCGCCTCCTGAAGCGTACAATCTGCGGTATACATGGCCCTCGAGCCCACCGAAGCCGGCACCACCACGCTCGCCGCCCCGCTTCCACTCAGCGAACCGTCGCGGTCTTCAATGATCAAATCGCTGCTGCCGTTGCAGAGCTGGTACTGAGCGTTCACAAACCGGATGTTCCGGGTGACCATGTGAGGCCCCTCGCGGAAGCAGTTGCGGGTTTGCAGCGCACTGCTTCCCGGCCCAAAGTTCACAAAGGTCACGTTCTGGAGCGTGGTGGTGCCGCCATACTCCTGCACCCCCATCCGCCCGATGTCCCCTTCGCTGTCGGGGTTGGCGCTCCTGCCCACAATCAGCGAATCGCGGATGCCGTGGCTGCCGATGCTCACCACGTTGTCGGCCAGGATCGAGTCGCGCACCTCCATGACCACCTCGCCTGCCGGGTCACCCACCGGGTTAGCCCACAGCGCCGAGCGGGTTTTGTAAATGGTGGTGCGCTCGAGCACAAACGGCCCGTGGGTGACCGGAGCCGCCCGGTTGCCGGTGATCCAGAGCGCGCCCAGATCGCCCACATTGCCCGGCGCGCCGATGGCCTTGCCCAGCAGGTAGGAATGAATCACGTTGTCGCGAAACTCGAAGCGATCGGGATCCACCGCGCCCACGTTATCGAACCAGAAAGCGGTGAACTCACCCCCTGCGGCCACATTACCTACGAACCGGTTGCTGGGGCCCTTAATCCAGAAGGTAGCAGCCTGATCGTCGTTCTGCCCCGCCTGAATGGGGTCGCTGGGCAGGTAGGGGAAAGCCCGCGTCAGCACGGCCAGGTTGCCCTCAAAGCGGTTGCCCTGTTCGGTGCCATCCTCGGTCATGATGCTGTGGCCCATGGTGTTGTACAGGACATTGTTCTTGACCCGCACGTTGTCAGTTCCGTGCACCACGATGCCACGCTGGAAGTTGCTGTGGAAGCTGCTGTTTTCCAGGTAGTCACCGGTTGAGTCGCCATTGAGGTGCCAGTGGAAGGGATAGCGGGCCAGGCGGTTGAACTGCCCCAGGCGACGAAACTCCACCCCCCGCACTCTTCCGCTGCTGCGCATGGCCGGGCTGGTCTCGCGGTGGGTAGGGCTGGAACCCATCACCATCACATGCCCGCCAAAGCCCCCCGCATGGTTGTTGTCACCCTGTATCACGATGTTACGCGAGAGCAGTCCTACCTCGGCCCGCTGATCCAAAATCCGGTCTTCGAAGGTTTGCAACTCCCCAAAGTGGGCATACTCCAGGGCCCGATCCAGCGTGAGGGTACGGCCGTTGATGGCCCGTATGGTGCGGGTTTCGGCCTGGTGGGGGTCCAGCGCAGAAGAGGCGATTACGATTTGCTCGCCCACCCGCCAGTCCACCGGTTCGCTCAAGATAAGCTGGGTGCTTCCCGCAGGCGCGGTAGCACCTAGCTTAGTCCATGAAACTCGATTCTCGCCTATAATTTCCAACCTACCGCCCATCATGGCACCCAGGAACTTGGCCCCCATACCCATGATGTTCTCCTCGGGGTTGGAGCCGGTTAGGGTAATCACCGCTTTGTGGGTGAATGGCTGGGATTCCGAGCCGATGCTGAGCTTGCCGGGACCGTGTACCATCAGGTAGCCGGTGCTGAGGTTGAGGTTTTTGCGAGCGAACTCCAGCTCGCCCAGCACAGTAATGCCCGCCAGCGGGGGTGGGTCTTCGTCCAGGATGACTTTGCTGCCCGCCGGAATCGTCACCGTACCGCCTGCCGTAGGCTTTTGCAGATTGAGGCTGGCCCAAAAACGCGCATCCGACCAGTAGCCCGTATTGGCCGGCAGCGGTGCGCTAAACTGGCAGGCGCTCAGGCCTAACAGGAGGAGTAGAGACAGGAAGCGCAAAATCATAGTTGTGGGCAGACCGTGCAGCACGCCCTCCCAAAACATGCTGCTATCCACCCACACGGTAGCGGGGTGCAGGCTAAACCTCAACCGCTCAACTTAAGGTTACGTTGTATGACACGCGGTATCAGGGCTTGTGCACCGCCGACTCCCTCGGGCTACAGCCGCTCTAAAACCTCTTCGGTCTGCTTGAAATAGCCATCTTTGGGTATCAGCACATACCCCCGTGCGCTCTGTGCGGGGTAATACAGCACATCAAGACGTAACTCCCGTGTCGCGCACTCGTAGCGCCGAATTTGGGCAGGGTTGAAGGCCGGGCGGGGCATAAAGGGAATAGCCTGGGAGATGCGCTCGATGAGCAGCGCTAGATAGGCGGCCACACCCCATGCTCGAGCCGATTTCACAAGGGCTAGTGTACCCAAAACCAGTAGGCGAAGGGTGAGCCCGCACAGGCTTGTTGGATTTTTTGATTCTCATACCGGATTCAAAAAGATAATCATCCAAAAATTCAGTGGCTTGGTTGCACCGCGCGCGGCGCAACTAGAATCCAGAGCACACCCACCCCTCCCTACAGTCGGCGAAGAAAACGACTTCCTTTGATTGGGTTAGTTCGTCACCATCCAGTGGCACACTAACCGAATCTGGTATGAGGATCTATGGCTTGTCATCCCAAAACGCAGGGGGCTGTCGACACGGGCTTTTTGCGTCCTGAACTGGTGCGCCCGGCAGGACTCGAACCTGCGACCTAAGGTTTAGGAAAACGTGGCAGGCAGTTTAGCGGGTCATAGCCTATTTGTTCTTTGACGTTCTGGACGTGCTTTGTTGATTAGGCTGCTCTGCTGGTTGCAAAGTTGTGACACCTATTTTTTGGTTCTGTAGGTGTAATAAGGTGTCAAGCGCCAGGGCCGCCCGGCGTTGGTCTTCTTCCTGTAGGTGCTGGTAAATCTTGATGGCCAGGGTGGGGTCGGCATGACGTAGGCGGTCGGCTACCTGCTTGGGGTTGAGCCCAGCGCGAAAAGCCAAAGAAGTGTAGGTATGGCGCAGGCCGTGGGGTGGGATGTAGGGAACGCCAGCCTTAGCCGATAGCCACCTAAGCACCCGTGCCACGTTGCGGTGGGTGAGGGGTGTGCCCACTTCCGACGGGAAGATCAGGCCGTGGTCACGCCAGCGCTTGGCTATGGCCTGCTGTTCGGCCAGGGCCAGGCGGTGGGCAGAAAGCAAGGCCTGGGTATCCGGGTCGAGGTAGAGAGCGGCCTGGGAGTGCTTGGTTTTGGCGGGGCCAAATGTGCCGTCTAAGTGAAGGGTACGCCGCACCCAGACGCGCTCACCTTCCCAGTCTTCCCATCGAAGAGCCAGGGTCTCCCCTATGCGAAGGCCGGTGGACAGCATGAAGGCAAACATCGTGTAAAGCCGGTGGGTGCTGGCGGCCTCGAGGAACCGGGCAGCTTCCTGGGGTGTCCAAGCCTGGGCAGGGCGTACCCGTCCCGCTGGTGGGGGGTCTACTGCATCGGCTGGGTTGGTCTCGAGTAGCGACATGCGCACTGCGTCGCGCAGGGCCGCCCGCAGGAAGTGAAAGGTCTGGCGTCGGGTGCTGGGGGATAGGTGGCCTATGTCGGCCAACCAGGCCCGGATTGCCAGAGGGGTTAGGCGGGTTAGCGGGATGTGGGCCAGGGGTGCAAGGCGTTTTTTGTACTCAAGGTACTTGGCGGCTGTGGATGGTCGGATGTTGTGGGTGCGGGTGTGCTCATCCGCCCAGCGCTCCAGCCACTCGCCCAGCCGCAAGCGGGTAGGTTGGATGAGGCCATAGCCAGCCCTGGGTAACAAGCGGGCCAAAGCCTCGGCTACCTCGCGCCGGGTGCGCCCGTACACCCAGCGCTTGCGCTGCTTGCCATCCGGGCCGTAGCCAATGGTCACGAAGGCCGCCCAGCGCCCGTCCTTGCGCTGGAAGATGGAGCCTTCGCCTTTGCCGCGTCGGGACATGTTACTTAGTTGCCTCCGCTCTCCACGATTTTCCAGCTGTCTGATTTTTTCAGTACGTACCTCATTTCAAATGGGCCGTCGGTTTTAACCTGATCCTGTTGACCAGGACATACCAAAGTCTGTTTCCAGACCTTCCATACCGTGGCAGTGGCAACGTCCCCACGAACGTCTATACCCAGCACCCGCATCGGCTCTTTCTCAACGGTGAAGAGGACACAACCCCGTCTTGCTCGTTGATCTATCCAGGGCTGCACCCTTGCTGAAATAAGCTCTTGGGCAGCATATTCAAACAACTGGGAAGTATCGTTGGTGTTCAAAGCATGGCGATAGGCACGGTCATACCCTATGACCACATCTTCTGGGGATGGCTGCTCTGATGCTACCCAAACCCTCTTAAACCCAAAAATGGCGATTGCAGCCAAGAAAGCAACCAAGAAAACAGGTGCCCATAACAAAAGCCTAGACTTGTTTTTTGGTGCTTTAGGAGTAAAGCGGGGGCGAACTTCCAGTGGGAGGGTTTTTTGCTCAGCCTGCTGTCCTGACTGGGAGACAAAAACAGATACCGGAGATGGAATATGGGGCACAAGCTCAAAAGTACTTTGCGTTCTAGGCAAACTAGCAGGCTTACCAAGTTCCAAACCTATTTCTTGCAAAAGCTTTTCGTCTCGATAAATAGAGGCAAAGTACAACTTTTGCAACTCATGCTTGGTCCAAAGAATAGTCTTGTTATAAGCCGCCAAACGTTTAGCTGGTTCGGAAAAATCAACTGCATTACTCATCGCTATGGAGTGATGAGCTCCGTAAGCGGCTTTTGCTGCTACAGCTTGCTGCACCGCTGAAAGTCCAATTGCCTTTTCATCATCTTGACGGTGCTTGGCTTGAATAACATACCTGATGCCATCTGGGTTGTCTAAAACCAAGTCGCCGCCGAAATCACGAGATCTTTTGGTTACATATACCTTCCAACCCAAAGGCCTAAACGTGCTCAACAAATCAGCAACATAAAGCTCTAAACCTTCACCATCGAGCTTTTCCAATCGTTTTGTGATGTCCGGATCTGGCTCGAATAGAGGTTCGTGCTCCATAGCTAAATGTTCAAATACGAACAGGTTTGTTTTGGTTCATTCATCACAACCTCCCCCCCACCGGATCGTGGTAGTACACCCGCCCCACAATCCGCATCTCGGAAGGCCGCCAGGGCCGGTAAGCGGGGTTGTCTGACACCAGCCAGAGCTGGCCGTCGTCCAGGCGGCGCACTCGTTTGATGGTGTGGCCGTCGCCCGGTATCTCGCAGATGTAGATGCGCCCCTCGCGTAGCTCGGTTTCGCTGGGGTCTACATACACCCGGTCGCCATCGTGCAGGGTGGGGGCCATGCTGTCGCCCTCCACCCGGTATAGCAGGCTGCCACGCCGCCACACATCCGCCAGCACCGGCACCCCCTCCGGGTCTACCGGCTGGCCCGCACTGGCCAGGCCGCGCACAGGTTGGATGAGGAAGCGAACGGGGGTGACGCGCTCGCGGTGATCAAGACTGGGTACTTTGCCTCGAACTAGGTAAACCAAATCATTAACCGGAATATCTAAAGCGTATGCCAAACGCTCTAAAGTTGAAAACTGCACCTCTTTCCAGGATGAAATTCCTCTAATCAGGTTGCCAAGATGAGTATGGCTAATTCCAGCCATGCTAGCCACTTTTCTAACTGACAAACCCAACTCTTTTATCCTTTTCTGAACGAACAAAGAAACATCATCTACTGGCATTATGGTGACCACTTTATTGGCTTGGGTGGTAACTGTAGCTGTCATTTGTAAACAACCTAACACAACTCATTGCAACTGTACTTGACACCTAGCTGAGTAAGTGGTATTTGTGATTGCAATGCGGAAACTACAGTTGCCACCCAGATTGACCTACACCGTTCAAGAAGCAGCCAGCCTCTTAGGCGTTCATGAAGAAAGTTTGCGCCGGGAGATAAGGGCAGGGCGTCTTGTTGCTAGCCGTCTAGGCCGAAAGCTGCTGATCCCAGTCGAGAACCTCGAGGAATACATCAAAAAAGGTCAGTCGGTATCCCAGGAGGCCCCCCGTGAATGAACAACCCAATCCTCTGCCCAAAGTTGCATACCGGGTGGACGAGGCCGCCAGGCTGCTCAACGTCCACCCCAGCACCATCTACGAGCTGGTGCGGGCTGGCACCCTGCCGCACAAGCGGCTGGGCCGCCGGATCATCATCCCGGCCAAGGCGCTTGACGAATGGCTCAACACGCCCGAGCCCTGGGCGTCCTACGACTACACCCACAGGAAATAACCCCGGCTGGCACCGGGGTTGAAAGGAGACGTTATGGATAGTATAGCACGACTGGAAAAAGGCCTCTCGATTGCGCTGAAGCGGTCTCATGGCGGCGACCTGAGATATGCGGCCTTTCTCATTGAGAATCTGGAGACCGACCAGGAAGCGCCCGAATACGCGCCTGGCCCTTATCAGGCCTGGCAGGACGTAAAGCGCCTGATCAATCAGATTGAGACCTTGGAGCAGGCCGCCGGCATCCAGCACGTGAAGGTAAAGGCGGTGGGCCATGTCGGTTGACCTGGCCCACACCCTTTGGCTGGCTCACCTGGCCGCCTACCAGAGCCGTCAGCACAACCTGGCTGTGTTTTTCGAGTGCGAGCTTTTCGAGGAGCGCCTGACCCGCTACCGGGGGAGGGGGGTTTGACATGAAGATGTCCGAGCGTCGGCACACCGCATATCTGGCCCTGGGGATGTTTTTGGTCTTCTGGTTGATTGTCGCCCTGGACGGCCTGGCCCAGTGGGTGAGGGGGTGGTTGCAGTGAAGGCAATGGTGAATCGCTGGCATGGCTGGGCCCTGCTACATGCTGGCGACAACTTTCACTACTTCGAGGGGCACTGCGACTCCGCGCTGTGCGGCTTAACCCCTGTACGCAAGAAGAAACTGCTACTTCCATCCAGCAAAAACGGGTGGTCTGAGGCCGATTGCCCGGACTGCCACCGGGTGCTGAAGGAAAGGGGGATGCAATGAAGGCCGCTCTACTGGACTCTTTTCTTGCCGTTTACACGCCGTACGGGCTGGTCTGGTACGGTCCCACCGACCTCAACGACCACAGCTACCGGCTGGCCATGATGCTGGCCGGATTCCTGAATGCCCTGGTGGTATTGCCCGAGGAGCTGGACAGCCGCCACCGCCTTCATGCGGCCCGCCTGGCGCTACAAGCGGTGGAGGAAAGGCTGCCTGCTGTGCCGCAAAAACACCGGCTGGCTTGGGAGTTGGTGCACTCGGAAGTTATGGCGGAGGTGAAACATGGTGCTGCAAACGCCGCGTGACGTTGTGCGCGAACTCAAGAGCAACCCAGGACAGGAATATGACATTAGACCAGCCAGGGGTTACCCGACTCGTGCCTACGCTCTTAAATCTGGATCGCTTGTGATATGGAAATTTGACGCTTGGCGGGCCCAAACCGGTTTTGTTGAGCTTACCGAGGTGGAGCTGGGCCAGGGCCCCTACCTGGTACAGCGGGTGCCGGAGGTGGCAAAGTGACCACCACCACCGCCACCGCCGAGGTACAGGGCCTCCTGCGCCTGGCCCTCGAGCACTCCCGGCGCACCTGGCGCACCCACTGGGTGAGCACCACCATCCGGGGCACCAAAATTTCCATCCGCATTGTTCGCACATTTGAAAAGCGGGTGCAGGTGTGGCTGGCCCCCCAGCAGGGGGCCCCCACCGAGGCCCAGGTGAAGTGGATTTGCAAGGTTTTGGGTTTCAAGGGGGTGATCGAGCAGGAGTATCCCCTATTTGGCAATAACAAAGCTTTACTTCTGGAGAGCACCTACTATGACATCCGCAACCCAGACCCTGACCCCTACCCAAGCCCAGTCTGAGCTAGCCAGGCTGGGCTATTACCTAGGCCCCAACCTTGAATGCCTTGGCGCAGAAATGCGCCAGGGCAAGTGGTTTTTTCGCTTTCGTCTGCTTCAGCCGTCCGGCTTGACCATTGAGCGTGGGCAAGACGACCTGCCGTCCCTGCTGGCTAAAACGGCCTGGATGAACAGGCCTGAGCCGGTGTTTGATTTAGCCCAGATGAGCTTCACCGACCCCGAGGCCTGGCGCAAGCTCCAGCGACTTCGCCGGGAAGAACCGGAAGAGTACCACCGTCTTACCCACCCCACCCATGAATAGCTTTTACGGAGAGACAGCCCAGGCCATCCAGCGGGCGGTAGACCGGTGGCAGCACCAGCACCCTGGCCGGCCGCTACCGCCCAGCCTGTACCGGGCCCATCTCCGCTACAACAAGTTCACCCAGGCGCCCAGCCCTGGTGGATTGCTCCGTTTGAGTGACCTGCACACCTGGGATGAGGAAAAGATGAACGCCTCATGGCGGGTGGCAGGTGAGGTGGGAGGGGTGGGCTTGTCAAATGGTGCATATCGTGCCGGTCATGTCCCAGACGCAATTCCGCCTGTGGATAATAAAAACTTCACAAATGCACCGGCGGGCATAACGGGCCTGAAAGCCTGGGTAGAGGCCCTACCCGGCACCTTCAAGATGAGAATCCTGGGCAACCTGGCCCCCAGGCCCACCCCCAGCACCACCCGGGGGGAGATCAAAAAGCTCACCCGCCAGGCCCTCAACCGCCTGACCGCCTTTACCCGCGAGGTGGAGGCCCAGGGATTCAAGCCAAACCAGTTGCTCACCCTCACCTACCCTGGCGACTGGCGCGGGGCCCTGGCCAGCCCAGAGGCCATAGAGCAGATTGAAACGTTCAGGGGGTACTGGGAGCGCCTGGAAGACCTGCGGGGCAAAATCAAGAAGGCCCGCGAGGCCCTGCGCCACAACCGGGGGGCCGAGTGGGTGCTGACCTACCTGCTCGAGGAGTTCAAGGCCGAGAAGGCCCTCACCAAGCAAGCCTTGCACAACCTGCGCGGCTTGGGCCCGGATGGCGAGGCGGTCAAAAAACACAAGAATGCCTTCCTCAAGCGCTTTGACCGTGCATTTGGCGAGGTGGTGGTATCGGTTCACCGTACCTACTGCCAGGCCCTCGAGGCAGCCCAGAGGCTCGAGGAGCAGGCCCGGTTTGTAGCGGTAAAAGTACGCAAAACAGGCCGGGACGACTGGCCCTGGGAGGTGGTGGGGGTGCGCTACCGGGTGATGTGGTGGCTCGAGTTCCAGAAGCGCGGAGCGCCGCACCTGCACATGATTTTCTTCGATGTGCGGGAGATTGACTGGAAAATGGTACGATCCTGGGTAGGGCACGCCTGGGCTGCGGTGGTGGCCGGGGTGCGGAGCACCAAAGACCACGACCCCAAACACAACCCCAGGTTGCAAAAACTGCTCGACCAGTACGATTGCGAGCGCGAGCTATGGGGCAAGGCCCTGGCCGATGCCGCTTTGCGTCAGGGCGTGGAGGCCCTGGGCCTGGACTGGGGCATTTTCCAGCACGTGCGGGCCGGTACGCGGCTGGAGGAGATGCGAAAAGAGCACTGGGGCTACGCCGCCAAAGAGGCCAGCAAGTACGCCAGCAAAAAGTATCAATCGAACGTCCCCAAAAACTACCGCAACGTAGGCCGCTGGTGGGGCTACCGCAAGTACAAGCGGGTAGCCAAATACTGGGTCAACCTGCCGGTGGATGCCACCAACCTCGAGGACATCATCACCAAGCCCCTCGAGGCCGCCGCCGCGACCCTGCCACCAGGGTGCTTCAGGTTCAAACAGAAGCTCGAGCGCTTCCTCGAGGCCGCCCGCAACGGAGAGCCCTACGGCTACATCACGGTCTGGGGCCAGGCCGCCGTGGATGCCGCCCTAGAGGCGCTGGCATGACCGCCTACCGCAAACCCAAACCCCGCTGCCCGGTCTCCGGCAAGAAGCCCTACCCGGACGAGCTGGTGGTTTCGGCAATGGCAAAAATCATCGGCCAAAAGCACAGGCTCGAGCTGTATTACTACCGCTGCCCCTACTGCGAAAAATGGCACCTGACCAAAAGAAAACATGCTAAGGTGAGGTAAGTATGGACGATAAGAAACTCAACCCCCTGCGCCTGATTGTGTTGTTGGGCCTGGTAGTCTACTTCGGCTTTCTGTTCAGCCAGCGCCCCCAGCCCGAACCCCTGGTAGTGCAAGCCCCCTCCCCCACCCCAACCGCTGCACCAGCACCAGCACCGGCACCAGCACCGACCAACTGCCACGGCTCAATCGAGCAGGTGGTACAGGGCCAGTACGAAATCCGCATGACCATCACAGGGGCCGCCGAGCGCATCCTGATCTACACCGACCAGGGCAACATAACCGCCTCGACCCTCGAGGCCGGTAGCGCCGGAGAGTACCGGATACGCATACCAGGGCCAGCCACCGCTGTACAGCTCGACGACTGCCCACCGCTCAACCTGAGGTGAATATGGACATCAAGAAAGGATATATCGGAAGATCGGCTTATAGGTTTTTCACCCGCAAAAACAACCCTATCCGCCCGGACACTGCAAAACAGACCGACCTACTGGCTATCCTGCTGGCCGACCGCCGGAGCGCGGAAAGCATCATGGAGTATGCCAATGGCGACCTTAGGAATCTCAACGGGATTGAGTTAAAGGAGCTGATCGCCCTACCCAAAGTGGGCGAGGCCGCTGCTGCAAAAATCGTGTCTCTGTTCGCGCTGATCGAACATTTGCTGTCCCGTCCGCTTCAGCCGTCCGACTCAGACGGCTAATCCAGCCTTGAATAATGCGCCCGGCAAGGCCACGCTAAATACGTGGCCTATACCCGCGTACCTGTCGGCTACAACCAGCCCCTAGCACCCGGCCTGTACGAGGCCCAGCTGGCGGTTTCAGGCGACATCAGCCGCGCAACCCGCACCGACCTTCAACGCATCCTGTCGCAAAAATTCGGCATGGCCCTCGAGGTGGTGGACTGGGGGCGCGTTGGGGGCCAGTATGTGCTTCAGTTTAGGGTCAAAAACACCAGCACAACCAGCAACCCTAACCCCGACATCATCCAGCCCGCCGCTTTTTGGATTCCCATTGCCATTACCGTGGCAGCAATTGCTGGTGCAATCTACTACGCCTACCGCTTCACCATAGAAATCAAATCCGCCTTCCAACTGGTAAGCCAGCCCGCCCGTGATACCGCCGTGGGTGGGGTGGGGGTGGGCGTGGCCGGCCTGGGACTGGGCGCGGTGTTGGTGGGGGTGTACCTGCTCTCGAGGAGGTGAACAATGGCGAGGAAGAAAACCCAACTGCCCAAGCGTGACAAAAAAGGACGCTTCACCAAAAAATGAAACTCAAAATCCCAGAACCCCTCATTGCCCAGCCGGTGGAGACCTCGAGCGGCCCCCTCGAGGGCCTTCCCCTGGATGAACAGCAGCTCGACCCCATCCTCGAGCAGGCCGTGGAATCGCAGCCCGAGGTGAGGCAGCCAGAGCCACCGCCCGCACCAGAGCCAACCCAAAATCTGCAAGAAGAAAAACCTCAACCAAAGCCGACCCGCACGGCAAAGCCTTTATCCCTGCTCATGCTGGGCCTGGCCGTGGCCGGGGCTGTGGTAGCGATAGCCAGTCAAGGAGCCTATGGAACCCAACCCGCAACCCTACGAGTCCAACCCAGTGCCGCCCCCCAACCCACCGGAGGAAGCCGGGGCATCGTCTGGGAATGAAGAGGTGCCCTTTACCCCGCTTGAAGGGGAGTCCACCGAGCCCCCCTTTGAGTCCCTGCCCTCCGAGCCGGTCATCAAGCCTTTTACTGGTGAAGAAATCGTCAACGGCACAGCCATGGTGCTGGCCCTGGGCCTGCGCTTTCAAACGCCGGATGAGGCCCAGGCCTTCGTGACCGCCTACAAGGTGGGCGTGCTGCCCATGCTGCCACCGGCTGCGGTGCTCGATGCCCTCAAGGTGGGGGAGGCCCTGGCCCACTACGGCATCGGTAAGAACCGCCTACCGGGTATGGGCAACCTGGCCGAGCTGCCCGAATGGCTGCGGCTTGTGCTGGGTGGATTGGTGCTGGCCATGAGCGCCTATGGAGGTATCAATGCGGCAAAGACTGCCCGGGTGGGCTTGGCTGACTCTGTTGGGGATAGCCCTCCTGCTGCTCCGGCCTCGGCCTAATGTAACAGGGGAAAGCGTGAGAGAACCGGTAACTGGAAAAGAAAAAGATTTGCACCCCGAGCTGCTGAAGCGCTGGCGACAAGCTAAGGCCGAATACGCTCGGCGTTTCCCCAACCTTCCTGAACCCTTCCTCACCCAGACCTACCGTCCGCCTAAACGTCAAGCCCAACTTTATGCCGTAGGACGAGGCCAGCCCGGCAAGCCTTACAGCGTAGCCGGCTACGATGTCATCGCTCCGACTCTGAATGAATATCCTCGGTGGGCTATCATCACCAACGCCCGCCCTGGAGAATCGCTGCATAACTACTACCCCGCCCTGGCCTTTGACATCGCCTTCCGAGACGGTAAAGACGGCTATTCCTGTGCAGAATGCTTTTCCAAGTTTGCCGGAATCGCCAAGTTCTTCGGCCTAGAGTGGGGTGGGGACTGGGTAGGATTCAAAGACAACCCGCACTTCCAACCCCCCGGCTATACCTGGCAAATGGCCAAATCCGGAGTTGAGCCATTCAAGGTATAAATGGAAAACATCATCAACGTAGCCAAAGAAAATGCCTTCGAGCTCGCCACCCTTGCCGGCGGGCTCTACCTGGGCCTGGGGCGCTTGCGCAACCTCCAATACCGCCAGGGCTGCCCAAAATGCGAGAGCCTGCAAGCTTTGGTGGCTTTCGGCCTGGCTGCCTGGGCGGGGTGGGAGCTGTGGCAAAACTACCGAGCGTGATAAGCTGGGGGTATGAAACGTGCGGGTAAATCCAACAAACAAACGATATCAAGTTGGCCCGACGACTTCCCGGTTATCGAACCCACCAAGTCGGGCAAGCCGCCTCTACCTAAACCCTTCAAACTCAAACCCGGCAAAAAAACTTCCCTCGATTATGTCCGTGAGCAACGGAGATAGACTGATTATCTTTGACACTGGGGCGCTAATCCAACTTCACACCCAAGAACACTTCAGCCCACTTTCAAAGCAAGTCTACAGCCAAGCGAATCAGATTGGGATTTGCTATTTGGTGTTACCTGAAATCGCTGGTGCAACAGGCGCAATGATGCGGGGAAAACGCCTTTCAAAAAAACAAAGAAGCCAAATACAAGATTTTGTAACCGGTAACCTCCAGTATTGGTTGATTCTGCCAGTTTCCAAGCGCGTGTGTGATCTAGCCTTTAACCTATGTCAAAAGCATCCTCTCAAAGGAGCTGACGCCATACATCTAGCTGCGGCAAAAATTCTTTTGCTGTTCAGACCGAAATTGACGTTTTTCACTATAGATAAAACCCTGTACCAAACTGCAAAAAAAGAAAAAATCCCAGTAGCGACAGTCCCGGAGTTTGAAAGTGGCCGGTAGACAGACCTTCCGCATGCTGATTGTGGGCAAGTCCGGGTCAGGCAAGAGCACCCTGGCCCGCGAGGTCATCCGCGCCATGCAAGGCCGCTACCAATACCTGATCATCGCCAACCGCAAGCGCGAGTTTGCCGAGCTGGCCCAGGGCCGCTATACCGTGGGCGAGAACGGCGACCCCTGGCCCGCCCTAAAAAAACACCGCCGGGTCATCTTTCAGATCACCGGCTACGACCCCAGGCCCTTCCTGGATAACCTGGGCCAGGCCATCATGCAGCTACGGGATGTGTTGCTGGTGGTGGATGAGGCCCACCACTTCTTCCCCAGAGGCCAGACCCCCAAGGGCCTTTTCGAGGTGCTCACCGGAGGCCGCGAGTACGGGCACTCGGCCATCTTCATTACCCAGATGCTCCAGGGGGCCACCGGGGGTATTGACCCAGGGGTAAGGCGGCAGGCAAGCCACCTGATCACCTTCCGGGTCAGCGAACCTCGCGAGGTGCAGGCAGTGGGCGACATGTTCCCTGAGCTAGGCGAGCGCGTGAGCAAACTGGCACGCCCGGAGGGAGGCCTTCCGCCCGAGTACGGCATAAAAAACCTGGACAACGACCAGGCCGGCCTGGTGGTGCGTACCGCTACCGGGGGCCGGGCTTTCGTGCGTCTGTCTTAGCCGTCCGATTCAACCGTCCGCTTCAGCCTTGATTTTTGCTGTAAAGCCTCCCAGCCTGTGAGCGAGGAGGCTTATGGCTGAAAACACGCAAACCAGCGATATGCGGAAACTGGCAACTGCCAGTAACCCGCTGCAAGTCGTACAAAATCCCATTGTGGTGAACACCAGCTTGGGAGTTCTGGGGGCCTACTGGGCCCGCAAAACCGCCTATGCCCAGCGCCGCGACATCTTTGGTTGGGCCGACCGCAAGGATGGCCGGGTGGTGTACTGGGAGGTAGGCAAAGACGGAAAGCCCATCGTGGGCAAAGAAAACCAGAACGCCTACACCAACCGCATCCTATTCAACCTGGCCGGGGTGGTGCTGGGCACGCTGCTCATTAACAACACCCTGATCGAGGATGCTACCGCCGACTACATCGGCCTGGGGGTAGCCGCCGGATCGTTTGCCAATCTGATAATGACCATTTTGCAGATCGACTAAGGAGAAATAAGGAGAAACCATGCAAGAAGCCTTTGAGCGCATAAAACAGATCAACCCCGCCGCCAGACCAATCAGTGTGCTGTTCACCAGCCCGGAGTTTGCCGCCTATACCGGCAAGCAACGCCTGAAGATTGGCACCTTCACCGTGCCGCGTGGTGCCACCTGGGTACTGCCCAACCCCATGCCCATCATCGCCAAGCTGTTCGACAACGCGGGCAACCAGATTCCGCCTGACTCTGACCTGATTATCGCCAAGCGCAGCCGCCCGGACGACCACCCCGAGTTCATCGCCAAGGTGCAGTACGCGGCCTACTACGATTTGACCGAATCCCAACAGCGGGACGCCAAATATTACCAAAATATTCTGCAGACTTTAGCGCCGCTACGGGTAGGGGCACAAATCCAGGCTATCCGCTTCCGGCAAGAAGAGCTGGTGGAAATCTACGTGGAAAGCAGCGTGACCGTTGACTTGAACAAACCCGGCACCCGCCTCGAGTTCCCCGCCGGGGTAGATAACTCCAACGTGTAAGGGGGCATAATGGGACTCTTTGAGCAACTGCGCGACAACATCGGTAGGGGCCTGGATGCACTACAAGGCCGCAAGCCCCAGCCTGCGCCCATGCCCCAGCCTGAACCCGCCGCCGCTGCGGCCGCTATGCCGGATGGCCCCTGGGGTACGGCCTGGCTGGATGAGGAAGACTTCCTGGGTACCGGCATCCCCTACCGGCCCAAAGAGTGGTTCAGCCTGGCCCAGTTCCGCGTGCCGGAAGACAGGCAGGTACAGGTAGCGGCTGGTGAGCGCCGCATTCGCATGTACCTGAAGGGCCTGGCAATGCGAGCAGGGCAAAACCTGGGTGCGCCCGCCAACCGCAACGTGGTGGTGCCCGACCTGTTGCAGACCAAACAAGCCGCACCGACCCTGCCTACGCTATTCCACCCCGAGGTGGCAGTCTGGGCCAACGTGTCGGGGGTGTGGACGAAGTGCCAGATCGTGGCCATCAACTACACCACCGGCAGCATCACATTTGTGGAGCCTGCGGGGGTGAGCGGAACTGATGCCATTGAGATTTATTACACCCACGGCAATGGCCAGTTTAGGTTCAGAGTGTTACGCGAGCTGGGCGGTGTGGACGATGCCGCAGCTACCGCGTTCAACGGGAGCTTTTCGAGCTTGCACACCCTCGAGCAGTCCAACCTCGAGGCCATGTGGGCCTGGCCCAGCCAGGTCAACCTGGTGCCGGGCATGCGGCTGAGCCTCGAGGTATTCACTGCAAACCTCCCTATGGTGTGGAATGAGCGGGCCGGACACTACCTGCACATCTACGCCGAAAGCCGCCGCCTCAACATCTCCGACCGTAGCCGCCTGGTGAAGATGGCCGAGCTGGCCGCCCGCAACAACCTGTAGGGGGTGCGCTGTGAGCTTCAGCACGGGCAACGCCCTGGCCAACCCCTACACCAACCCGGCCGCTGGCCCCTACGACCCCATGTCGATGGCAGCCTCGGGGGCCAGCGGCACACCCGACTGGTTGCGCGTTGTAAACGATCTGGCCGGGGCCGCTGATAAGATTTTCAACATCTACGAGCGCATTGACTATCCATCGTGGAAGCGGAAGCAGGACGAGCTGGCCCTCGAGCGTGAGCGCCGCCTACAGGAAGAGGCCCGCGCCCGGCAAGCGGAAGGCGGGGCGACCATCCCCGCCTGGGTCTGGGTAGCGGTAGGCGTGGGCGGGGTGGCTGCCGTGCTGCTCGTGGTGAAGGTGGTCAAGGAGCAGAAGTTATGGAGCCGCTGACCGCGTTTCTAGACTTTGCTGGTGGTCTGCTAAATTGGGACGCCCGCCGCCGTCAGACCGATGTGGCCTACGAGGCATTGCGGGTGGAAAAGGAGCGCATCGAGGCCGATGTGCGCCTGGGCCTGGCCACCCTCGAGGCCAAGCAACGCCTGGCCCAGATCGAGGCCGAGATGCAGCGAATCCTGGCCCAGCAGCAAGGCGACACCGACCGCACCCGAGCTTACTACTCATTCGCCAAGACCCGCGCCTTTAGCGGGGCCCTGGTAGCCCTGGCTGGGGTGGCCCTGGTGGCCGGGGCCTTCTACCTGGCCGAAAAGGGGGCCGCATGAGCAAAGCCGCTTTAGTCCTGGGCGTGGCGGGGGTGGCCGCCGTTGGGGTGGGCCTGGTGGTGGCCAACCAGAAAGCCGAAGCCGAAAAAAAGGTGGCTGATGCCCTGGCCCCCACCGCACCGCCCGGCACCGTCACCGCCCCCAACATTCCCACCCACACCACCCAGCCCAGCGCTGAGCAGCAACAGGCCACCCTGCTGCAACTTCTAAGCAGCTACCGCAGCGACCTGGCCCGGTTGCAGTCCGAGCGGCTGACTGTGGAATACGAGCTGCAGCAGATTCAATCTGCTGGCAATACTGGATGTGAGGGGTATGCCCTCGAGCCGGATTTCACCTATCGCTGCAACGGCTTTCCGGTATGCGGATTGAACGAATGGTGGGAAATCACGGGCAGTAAAACCAATCAAACTTTGCTGAACCAGTGCAAAACCGCTGTTACCGGTGTAGGAAGCCTGGGCGACCGCAGCATCGAGATGAGGGGCGAGCACAACCGCCCGCGTTGGGAAAATCTTATGGGCATCATTCGGCAAGGGAAAGCGCAAGCTGAGGATGCCGCCAAACGGTATCAAAACACAAAATTGCAGCTGGTCGAGATTGATCGCCAGATCGCCGAGGTGCAGAAGAAAATTGCCGACCTCAATGCCAGGGGGGTGTACTAAATGGACATCGCAGCCTGGAAAAACATTGCCGATCTGGGCATGGGCATGGTCAGTTTGGTGGCCCTGGTGGTGATCGCACTGCGTTTGCTGAATGTAATAAGTCAGACGCACGCAGAAGTAAGGGCTATACGCCTCGAGATGCACCGTGCCATCGGCTATATGCAGGCGTACCTGAGCCGCCAGGGTGTGCGATTCCGTAAGGGTGAAGCGGAGGAAACATGGACGGGAAAACGATCCTGATTGTAGCCCTGGCCGCTGGCCTAGCCTTCTGGCTGGGGATGATGGCCAGCAAACAGCCCACCTATGTGGCAGGGCCGGTAGGGCCTGGGCAGGTAGACACCGGCGATACCAGCACGGTGGGCCAGGCACCCGACCCAGGGGGTGTAGTGTGGACATGAAGCTGCTGATTGGTGGAGCATTGTTGACTGGTATCGGCATTGGGGCCTATGCCCTGCTGGTCAAGCCAGACGATACTACCAACGCTGCTCCCAGCCAGCCCGAGCCCAAGCCGCTGACGAATCCTATAGCAGGTGTGTCTGATGGCATGATGTGCGCTCAGGTGGTCACCGAGTGCGCCGATGGATCCTGGGCGGGTACGCCCTGCGACTGCCGCGACCGGGGCGGGGTGGCCCAGCGCAAGCCAATAGCGGTGTACGAACCATCAGATGTTGTGATTGACCGCAACTAGACGTAGATATGGAGAACAAAGACTTCCTTCTAACGCTTGTGATACTGGGGGGCCTGGCCCTAGGTGGATACTACCTGCTCCAGCGCAGCCAGGCCGCACCAATGGCAACCCCAATCAGCCCGAGCCCAGAACCCAGCCCACCGCCCAGCGGATCGGATGTGGTGCCCAGCCCAAGCCCGTTTGGGTACAGCGTAGGAGACCCCTGTAAGCGCTTTCCAAACCTATGCAAATTTTGAGGTGTTATGACTCTGACAGACTTCTTTCCATCTAGCCAAACCTGGATCACCTGGGCCGTTCAGGCCGCCTTGGCCGTCGGGGTCATTGCGCTGTTTGCGGGCCTGTTGACCTCGGTGCTGGGGAAAGTGCCGATTGTGGGGCCGTTGCTGGCTGGCATCATCCGGGTGCTGGCCGGCAACTACGAGAAGTGGCTGAGCGAGCGACTGCCCAAGCTGGCTGAGCAGGCGGTGCAGGCCGTTGAAGAGCGCTACCGCAAATCCGACCTGCCGCCCGAGGTACGGGCCCAGGAAAAAATGAGGGAAGCCCTGGAGCTGATCGAGCAGATGGCCCCTGGCATCAACCGCAGCGTAGCTAAAGCGGCAATTGATGCCGCCCTGACCCGGATTCGCAGCAGCTACATGGAGCAGAAAGCGAGGTTGAACTGATGAACAACACCACCCTTGACTTTGGCGACGGCTTCCGTTTTGGCCTGGGATACATGACCGCTGCCCTGGTAGCCCTGGGCGTAGTGGCTGTGCTGGGCGCAGTGCTGGGGGTTGCCGCTAGTGGAAAACAGCAGTAACGCCCCCACCTTCTGGGAGTCCTACCGCAACGGCGTGGGCCTGGCCCTGGGCCTGGCTACCGTTTACCTGCTGATTCTTGCCCTGCTGGGCTGGCTGGTGAGCAAGCAGCTCGAGGCCGCCCCCAGCCCAACCAAACCCAAGGAGAGCAACCCCACATGTTCAACTTCCTGGCTAACCTAAATCCGAACGATCTGTTAGCAGCGCTGGACGAGCTGCGGGCCAGCGCTGCACAGATGAAGTGCCTCGAGGATCGCCTGGCCGCCATCCAGCGATTGCTGGAGTATGAGTTTGGTCAGCCGGTGCGCGATGTGCCCGCCCACGACCCGCGAAGCCTGCCCTTTGTGGTGCAGATTGCGGCAGGCCGGGTAGATTTGCAGGCTGGCCTGGGCAAGCTGGCTACAAGAGGCCACATCGCCAACATAGGCGACAACCCCGCACACCTATTTTTCGAGACCCGTGGCAAGCGGGTAGGGCCCTATACCCTGGTGGCCGGGGCCGCGCTCGATTTGAGCTTTGCGCTGGAAGCGCTCGAGGTGCAGGCCGATACCAGCGGCCCCACCAATATCCAGGTGTTCGCCCAATGATTAGCAAGGCCCAGTCCTACAAACGCGGCAAGTACCGTGTGCCAGAGGTAGCTAAAGCCGCTGGCCCCCAGCAGATGGGGGTTACGGGGGATGGCAGCTACAGCAGCCTGTTTGGCCGCAACTGGGCCGCCATATTGAACAAAAAAACCAAGCAAGCCGAGCTGTACGGGG
>Ga0209721_1001208_pt1 | contig 19830 bp, 14 predicted proteins | sample TshhotsprinmetaG_FD_184139 | JGI IMG/M metagenome (GOLD analysis project Ga0209721, IMG submission 184139) | Hot spring microbial communities from South Africa to study Microbial Dark Matter (Phase II) - Tshipise hot spring metaG (SPAdes)... | ecosystem: Environmental > Aquatic > Thermal springs...
CGGTAGGGGCGCCAGCCGCTCCCACCAGCGGTTCGACAGGCTCACCGCAGGCGGTTGGGAGAGATGGGGAACCCGGGGGCCCCCATCCCCCTGCCGGTAGGGGCGCCAGCCGCTCCCACCAGCGGTTGGAACATGGGGAAACCGGGTTTCCTCTCGCGTGCGGCGCAGCCGCACGGGGGGCTACGGCGTAGAGGCAGGCGGCTGGACCTCGGACTGCGCCGGTGGCGTGACGACGGTTGACGTGTCGCCCATGCGATTGAGCAGCAAGGTCAGATCGGTATTTGGATCGACAAACCAGATGTTCCCGTTGTCCAGCATCTGGACCATCAACTCGCGTTTCCGCAACTCAAACAACTCGGGATTCTCGCGCCAGTAGCGCCCCTCGATGGCCCGCACCTGAGCCTCACGATTGGCCGCCTCGAGGGCTGCCGCCGTTTTGCCGCGCTCGCGGGTCAGGGCCACCTGGGCCTCCTGCTCGGCCTGGAACAGGTTGTTGGCCTGCTGGGCCTCGATCTGCTCCCGCCGCTTCTGCTCGGTCTCGATCTGCACCTCCAGGTTGGCCTTCTCGGCCAGCAGACGCGCATACTCCTCGCCAACCTTGATGTCAAGCACTTTCACGTCGTAGATCTGAATGTAGAGTTGCTCGCTGGGGCTGCGCCGCCCGGCTTCACTGGTGGTCAAAAACTGGCGGATGCGCGACGCAAAACCGCCCCGATCCGAGAGCGCCTGATCGAGGGTGAACTGTGTACTGGCGCTCTTGAGCGCGTCGTTGATATAGCCATCGAGCGGCTCGATCAACTGCTCATCACGCACACCGATCTCGCCATAACTGGCCCGCAATGCCTCGGGGCTGGTGAGCCGGCTGTAATCCACCTGGATATCAATGTCGTAGAGTTGCTTGTCGCTACTGGCGACGTTCTGCGAGATGGTGCGGGTTTGCCGACGGACGTTCACCACCTCGATGGTTGTAAAGGGAGCAAAGGGCCGAAAGAAAATCCCCGGCTCCTGGACACCCTCAACGCGACCCTGGGTCACAATGATCCCCCGCTCGCCTTCGTTGACCTGGGCGAACTTCATGGTTGAGAGACCCAGTCCCACAATCACCAGGATCAGCACCGCCGTGGCGATCAGCCCCGTCCGGGCGCGTGAACCACGCGCCCCACTCTGCTGAGTGGTCATGCTCTGGCTCCTTCGTCACTGTCGCAATCCACGCGGCTGCGCCGCACCTAATGGGAATGAACAAGCTCGTTCCAGGGAGGATCGCGCCCTTTCCAGCCCTCCGTCCGGGCAGGGGGCGCAGTTCGATGCGCTCACCGCCAGAGTGGGGAAACCGGGTTTCCCCGCTTTACGCTTCTGCCTTACTCACTTCTGTTCAGGGGCGGACAGAGCGTATAGGCGCCGACGGGCGTGATGGCGTTGGGATGCGCTGGTTGGTCCTCACCCCCGGCGAGCCACGCGCGGGGGCGTTCCAATGCGATACAAGCCACGTTGGCAGCGTATAGGCGCCGACGGGCGTGATGGCGTTGGGATGCGCTGGTTGGTCCTCACCCCCGGCGAGCCACGCGCGGGGGCGTTCCAATGCGATACAAGCCACGTTGGCGCGGATGTTCCGTCCGCCCTTAAACTCACTCCTGGTGGTCAAACGGTGAATGTGCAGCGTTTCGCAGTATGCGCCCGGTCTGAGGCTTCGTGAGCCACACCTCTCATTATACGTGCCGGGTGTAACGAAAGTTGCCCGGGTGAGCAGGGCCGATGCAACGCAGGCACGTTTGGCGCTCACCTCCGCCCCCCGCGCCTTTCACGGGTAGATTTTTTGGGCCCTGATCGTTTCTCGCAACGCGAAGCGCCCGCCACTTGCATGGCGGGCGCGCGAAAGACTTTCGGAGAGAAGCTCGAGCGTGGAAGGCAAACCTTCCAGGAAAACACCGTGGTCGCACTGCAAGCGCAGCCTGAAAGCATGCCACCGTCCGAACACTGCTCAACTTCAACGCCGGAGCGACTGCTCCGCGCGCGCGCGGTCGGCTTCAGAAAAGCCAAGCGCCTCGGCGACGATGTACAGTGGGCGGCCTTTCACCTCGTCGTAGATCCGTCCCACATACTCACCAATGATCCCCAACGAGATAAGCTGCACGGCGCCGATGAACAGCACACTGGCCAGGGTTGAAGCCTGACCGTAGAAGGCGGCCTCCTGGGGATCGGGGCTGCCAAGACGCATAACGAAGACGACCAGGATGAAGATCAGGCTCAGGGCGGCCACGATGAAGCCCAGGTACGTGGCCAGTTGGAGCGGCAGGTAGGAGAAGCTGGTAATGCCATCAAGGGCAAACTTGAGCATCTTGCGGAAGGGGTACTTGGTGCTGCCAGCCTTGCGGGCGTGGCGAGTGTAACTGACGCCCGTGCTGCGGAAGCCGACCCACACCGACAGCCCGCGCATAAAGCGATGATGCTCGCGGATGCGGTTCAGCGCATCTACCACCTTCCGGTCCATCAAACGGAAGTCGCCCGCGTCAACCGGCAGTTCAACATTCGTAATTCTGGCGATCAAGCGGTAGAAGGCCGATGCCGTTGTGCGTTTGAACCAGGTCTCACCTTCGCGTTCCTCGCGCACGGCGTAGACCACTTCGTAGCCCTCGCGCCATTTCGCGATTAACTCGGGGATGACCTCGGGCGGGTCCTGGAGGTCAGAGTCGATCACAATGACAGCGCGGCCCCGGGCATAATCCGTACCGGCGGTGATCGCCAGTTGGTGGCCAAAGTTACGCGAGAAGTTGATCACCCGGACACGGGCATCACGCTCGTGGATGGCGCGCAGGATCATCCCTGAGCGGTCACGGCTCCCGTCGTTGACCAGCACCAGTTCAAACGGCTCACCCAGGGGTTCCAGGGCAGCGATGGTGCGCTGGCAAAACTCCTCAATCAGTGCCTCTTCGTTAAACACCGGGGCCACGACCGAGAACGTCGGCGGGCCAGCCTCGGTGGTAAGCTGTAGTTCCGGGGCTACTTCGGTGACCAATGACATTGCGGGTTTTCCTCCGACTTTTTGGGTTGTTTTCTGGTCGTACTCTCGTGGCTTCGCCGTACACGACAGGCCCCATTCGCGAGGCGCACAACGCTAGAATGAAAATATTTATTCTTGGGAGGGCGCAGCCCTCCCAAACCCTCCCCGCTGGCGGGTTGTTTCCTGAGAGGGGGTAGGGGCGCGGCGGCGCCGCGCCCCTACCCCCAAACCCTCCCGCGCGCGGGCTATTTTCACCTCGGGGAGGTATGAGGTTATTCGTGGGGGGCTGCGCCCTCCTACACCCGCCTGCTACATCGGGGCCACGCGCGCCATCCCACATCCCCCGCTAAGCCAGGGGCGCGCGCGTCCTTCCGCGTCCGCCCGCCGAGCCGGGGCCGCTCTCACGTGGTCACACCTGCCCGCGAGGGTTCCCCGCTGCTCCGCTCAGTGGCGCGCAATCGCGAGCGGCTGGAGTTCGTCCCAGTTGGGACCGGCTTCGACATCAACGGCAAGGGGCACATTAAGCTCGTACACATGCTCCATCACCTCGGCCACCAGACGCGCGGCCGTCTCCACTTCAGCTTCGGGCGCTTCGAGGATCAGCTCGTCGTGCACCTGGAGCAACAGGCGGGTCGCCAGGCCGCGCTCCTGAAGCCGGCGATGGACGTTGATCATGGCGATCTTCATCAGATCGGCGGCGGTGCCCTGAATGGGGGCGTTGATCGCCTCGCGCATCGCCGCCTGGGCGCGCGGGCCTCTGGCCTCGCGCATCAACTCGGGGAAGTGGCGCCGGCGCCCGAACAGAGTGCTCACATAACCGGTCCGACGAGCGTGATCCAGGGTAGTGTCAATGTAGGTACGGATGCCGGGGAAGCTGGCGAACACACCGTCAATCAGGGCCTGGGCATCGGCGCGTTCCAGCCCCAGGCGCTGGGCCAGCCCGAAGGCGCTGATCCCGTAGATAATGCCAAAGACCACCGTCTTGGCGATACGGCGCTGGTTTTTATCCACCTGGTCTTGCGAGACGCCAAAGAGCCGGGCGGCTGTAGCGGCGTGAATATCGCGGCCGGCGCGAAAGGTTTCGACCAGCGCCGGGTCGCCGGTGATGTGGGCCAGTACGCGCAGTTCAATCTGCGAATAGTCGGCGGCGATGAACTGGTGGCCGGGCGCGGCCACGAAGCCGCGCCGGATCTCGCGGCCCTCCTCGGTACGCACGGGGATGTTCTGCAGGTTCGGCGAGTCAGAGGACAGGCGCCCGGTAGCTGCGCCGATCTGGTTGTACGAGGTGTGAATGCGACCGGTGCGCGGATTGACCAGGGTTGGCAGCGCATCAACGTAGGTGCTCTTCAGCCTGGTAAGCTGGCGGTAGCGCAGGATGCTTGCGGCGATGGGGGCCAGGGGCGCAAGCTGCTCCAGCACCTCGGCGGTGATCGAGTAGCCGCCGTTTTTCAACCGGCTCAACCCGAGAGCCTTCGGATCAAGCCCGAACTTGCCGCTCTCGAAAAGCACCTGGTTGAGCTGTTGCCCCGAGTTGATGTTGAACGGCTCGCCGGCCTGGGCGTAGATCTCGGCCTCCAGGGCGTTGATGCGCGCCTCGAGGCTGGCGCCCAACTGGCGCATATAGGCCACGTCGAGCAAGATGCCCGCCCGCTCCATGTCGGCGAGCACCGGTATCAGGGGCAACTCCAGACGGGTGAAGAGTTCGCCGAGGCGATCGTAGCGGGCGAGCTCTGCCTCGAGCACCGCCTTGAGCCGCAGGGTGAGGTCAGCATCGGCGGCGGCGTAGGGGGCGGCCCGTTCCACCGGCACCTCGGCGAAGCTGCGCTGATCGCGCCCCCGGCCAATCAGCTCCTCGATGGGAGTGGGCGGCTCGGGGAGGCGCAACTCGAAGAACGCGAGTTCCTTCAGCCCGACGCGCTGCCTGCCGAGTAGCGCCGCCGCGATCATGGTGTCGAAGGCCAGCCCGCGCACCACGATCCCTTCCGTCATTAACATCTCAAGGTCGAACTTGGCATTGTGGGCATACTTGGCCCTGGAGGGATCTTCAAAGAACGGGCGCAGGGCGGCGAGCGTCTGGGCGCGGGGCAACTGGGGGCCGCTGTGGTGGCCGATGGGAACGTACATCGCCACACCGGGAGCGATGGCCAGCGAAATGCCCACCAGATCGCTGCCGAAGGGCCGCAGGCCGGTGGCCTCCGTGTCGAAGGCAAAGGCCGGGGCAGCAGTGAGGCGCGTTACCAGATCGGCCAGGTCGGCCTCGGTGGCGATGAGCCGGTACTCGCCGTAGCTAACCGGAGCCGGCGCCGGGGCCACTGCGGGCGAATCGAGCTCGAAGAGCGGCAACTGCTCTGCGCCGCTGCGTTCGAGGGGCGCGGGTGGTAAGGTCTCCGGCAGGGTGGCGGAGAACAGATCTTGCTGTACGACCGGCGGCGTGGCAGCGCCGTTGGCGGTGGGCACACCCGGCACAGCAGCGCTCCCGGAAGATGGCGGCAACTTCTTGATCAGACCGGAACTGGCGCCGATCTCCAACTCCTGAAACAGGCGAATCACCGCCCCGCGATCATAATCGCGCACCGTCGCCGCCTGCAGGTCGAGCGTCACCGGGGCGTCACGAACAATCGTCGCCAGGCGTTTGCTGAACTCGGCTACTTCGCGTTGCCCCTCCAGCACCTTCTTGTAACGGTTGGGCACTTCGTCGAAGCGCTCAAACAGGTTCTCAATCGAGCCAAACTGCTTCAGCAGGGTAATGGCGCCCTTCTCGCCGATACCCTTGACGCCAGGGATATTGTCGCTCACGTCGCCCTTCAGGCCACGCAAGTCGGCCAGTTGGGCCGGAACCAGCCCATCGTAGCGCTCACGCACCTTCTCGAGATCGTAGAGCGTGGTCGTGGTGCGGGCGCCGTAGGGATTGGCCAGGATGACACGCACGTGCTCGTCCACCAGTTGCAGCGTATCGGTATCGCCGGTCAGGATGAGCGTCTCGAGGCCCAGGGCCGTGGCCTGCCGGGCCAGGGTACCGATAACATCGTCGGCTTCGTACCCCTCCGCGGTATAGATGGGGATGTTGAGGGCGTGGACGAACTGCTTGATCCGCTCCAGTTGCGGCTCAAACTCCTCGGGAGTTTCCGCGCGGCCAGCCTTATACTCAGCGTACAGATCATCACGGAAGGTGCGACCTACATCGAAGGCTACGGCCAGGTACTCTGGCTGCTGTTCTTGCAGCATGGTCAGCAGCATCTGGGCAAAGCCGAACACAGCGTAGGTCGGCTCGCCGCGTGATGAGCGCAGATCGGCCTCCTTGAGCGCATGAAATGCGCGAAAGGCCAGTGCGTGACCATCAATCAGCGCCAGTCGCTTGGGTTGCGGCATGCCGGCCCCTTCCGGTCAAAGCGGTCACTACCGGCAATTATACCATCGCATTGCTCAACGCCGCCTAAATAACGCCTTGCGCGCAGATGACAAGCCTGCAAGGGTCAGCCCGCCGCTTCGTTGGGCGCCGACAGGCGTGATGGCGTTGGGATGCGCTGGTTGGTCCTCACCCCTGGCCCCGCTCCAGCTTCGAGACCAGAGCCGTGCGCGGGCGTTCCAATGCGCTTCAAGCCACGCTGGCTCGGATGTTCTGTGCGCCCTTATACCATTTTGGATTTTAGATTTTGGATTGTGGATTGCCACGCTGGGCAGCACAACGCCTGAAATCGCTTCAGGCAATGCGGCATCATCAACGGTAATTGGTATTAGAGATTACGTCACACCCACCCACCACGAGACTGTTGACACTCCCGGTGTCTGCGAGTATACTTCCTCGCGTTCACGCACATGCGAAACTCGCCCGATCCACGCCGAACGATAGGCCCCTTGCGTGTAGGCGGGCCGTGGTTTTGCTGCGTAGCCTTTCGGGGAACTATGGGGAGAGATCAGGTTTCCCCACCGGCCCTCCACGCGGCTGCGCCGCACAACGCAGGATCAACAAGGGTTTGTTCGCACGAGGGCTACGCCCTCCCAAGCCCTCCCACCAGGGAGGGGGATGGGGAACCCCGGTTTCCCCAGTTCCCAACCGCTGCTGGGCGCGGCTGGCGCCCCACCGGCAGGGGGATGGGGAAACCCGGTTTCCCCGTATATTCACCTCAGCCCTTCGTGAGAGGCACAGGACGGCATAGTTACGGGCTATTTCGATAGTTTCCAGATGCTAAGCCAGGCGTAAACTCGCGCCAGGGATTGGGCATGGATAGCAGCCATAGTCATACAGGTCGGCGGCGCAGCGGAGCGCCCACAATCATTGCCAGCTTCACCGGTCCCATATGCGCCGGCTGCTACGCCTGAGCGCTTCGTGGTCACTGTCCCCGGTGCGGCCTGGCCCACCGGGTTTTTTGTGCCCTCCCGGGCCAGGCAGTGGCGTTCCCTCCGCCGAAGGTGTTATACCAATTACTGTTGATGATGCCGCATTGCTCGAAGCGGTTTCAGGCGTTGTGCTGCCCAGCGTGGCAATCCAAAATCTAAAATGGTATTACATGGGCTGGCGCCGGCGCGCAAGGCACGTCGGCGCCGCGGGTAGGGGCTCTGGCCGCCATCCGCGTGGAGGGAGCGAAGTCATGACTACAGTTCCAACCACCAGTGTCGAGACCATTCACAACCTGATTGCCACCCAGCAGTGGCCCCGGGTGCGCGCGGCGCTGGCAGTCTGGCCTGAAGCCGAGATCGCCGATCTGTTGCTGGAACTGGCCCCCACCGAGCGGGTGCTGGTGTTTCGCCTGTTGCCACGCGCAGTCTCGAGTGAGGTGTTCGCGCACCTCAATTCCGACGATCAGAACGACCTGCTCGCCCAACTCACCAGTGAGGAAACCAGGCATCTGCTCGCCAGCCTGACCCCTGATGATCGCACCCAACTGCTCGAAGAATTGCCGGGCCAGGTGACGCAGAAACTGCTCAACCTGCTCGGACCCGACGATCTGCACGAAGCGCGGCAGCTCCTCGGCTACCCCGAGGAGAGCGTGGGGCGCCTGATGACCCCCGACTACGTCGCCGTGCGCCCGGAGTGGACCATCGCTCGCGCCCTGGAGCACATTCGTACACGCGGCCAGGATAGCGAGACGATCAATATGGTCTATGTCACCGACGAACACTGGCGCTTCCTCGACGCGCTCGAGTTGCGGCGCTTTATCCTGGCCGATCCGCAACAGACCGTCGCGCAGATCATGGACTACGCCTACGTGGTGCTGTCGGCATTCGATGATCGGGAAAAAGCCGTGCAGGCCCTGCGCCGCTACGACCTGCCGGCCCTTCCAGTAGTGGACTCGGGAGGCGTACTGCTGGGGATTGTCACCTTCGATGACCTGATCGACGTCGCCGACGAAGAGGCGACCGAAGACTTCCACAAGGGCGCTGCTGTGGCGCCCCTGCGCGGCAAGTACCTGGAAACCAGGATCATCGAACTGGTGCAAAAACGGGCGCCCTGGCTGCTGGCGCTGGTGTTTGTCAATATCTTTTCGGGCGCAGCCATCGCCGCCTTCGAAGATACCATTGCCGCAGTGGTAGCCCTGGTCTTTTTTCTGCCCCTGCTGATCGATAGCAGCGGCAACGCCGGCTCCCAGTCGGCCACGTTGACCGTGCGCGCCCTGGCGATGGAAGAAGTGCGCGGGCGCGATTGGACCAGGCTGCTGCGCAAAGAGATCGTGGTGTCGGCCCTGCTCGGCCTGGCAATGGCCGCAGCGGTAGCGGTACTGGCCTACTTCCGCGCCGGCCCGGACATTGCTATGGTGGTTGCCCTCACGATGGGGCTGGTCGTCGTGGTAGGCAGCACCATTGGCACCGTGCTGCCCCTGCTCTTGCGGCGTATGGGCCTCGACCCCGCCACGGCGAGCGGGCCGCTGATCACCTCGCTGGCAGACATCTCGGGAGTCGTGATCTATTTCTCACTGGCAACCTGGCTCCTTGGTCTGGAGACCTGAGGTGAACATAGCCCGCGCGCGGGAGGGTCTGGAAGGGCGCAGCCCTCCCGGGAAACAACCCGCCCGCGGGGAGGGTTCGGGCGTAGGGGCGCGGCGGCGCCGCGCCCCTACCCCCTCCCGGGAAACAACCCACCCGCGGGGAGGGTTTGGGAGGGCTATGCCCTCCCAGGAAAAACCTATGTTCATCGTGTCGTTGCGCGGCGCAGCCGCATATTAGGGGAAACCGGGTTTCCCCACGCCCCTCCCTGAGGGGAGGGTTGGGGAGGGTAAAGCCCTCCCCAACCCTCAAGCACAATACAGCCGGAGACGCGCATGGCCGCAACCCGCAGGATCTTTACTCCCACTCCCTCCGACCGGCCCCGGATCACCGGCGCCGACCTGACGATCCTGCTGATCGTCGCCGGTTTGCTCGCGCTGGCGGTGTGGCTGGCGCAGACCGCACCTCCTGCGGTGCGCGGCCCGGCGATCAGCCTGGAGCCGACTGCGCTGCCTTACTACGCCATGCTCTCGGTGGGGCGCATGGCCGCAGCCTACACCCTCTCACTCCTCTTTACTCTGTTCTACGGCTACCTCGCCGCCCATAACCCACAGGCCGAGCGCTGGATGTTACCGCTCCTCGACGTGCTGCAAAGCGTGCCGATCCTCTCCTTTCTGCCGGTCGTCCTGCTGAGCCTCAGCGCCGTGCTGCCCGAGCGTGTCGCCGTCGAGCTTGCCGCGATTGTGCTGATCTTCACCAGCCAGGTCTGGAACATGACCTTTGCCTGGTACCAGTCGCTCAGCACAGTGCCCGGCGAACTACGCGAGGCCAGCGCGATTTTTCGCTTCTCTCCGTGGCGACGGTTTACAACTACCGAACTACCCTTCGGCGCCCTGAGCCTGATCTGGAACAGCATGATGAGTTGGGCCGGCGGCTGGTTCTTCCTGATGGCCGCCGAGATCTTCACCCTGGGCGACCGCGACTTTCGCCTGGCCGGCCTGGGGGCTTATTTGCAGACCGCCGCCGACGCTGGCGACCTGGTCGCCATTGGCTGGGGTCTGCTAACCCTGGTGCTGGTGATCGTGGCCCTTGACCAGTTGGTCTGGCGACCATTGCTGGCGTGGGCCGAGCGCTTCAAGATCGAGCAAGTAGAGAGCGATACGCCCAGCGTGTCGTGGTTCTACGAACTGTTGCAGCGGGCGGCATTCCCGCGACTGATCGGGCGCCTGTGGGAGCCGCTGAACCTGGCGATTGACCGGATGATGATCGGCGAACTCGCACCTATACGCACTGCCAGCGCCGCGACGCCAGAGCGTTCGCCGGTTACCTGGCTGTTCATCGGGGTCGTTGCGGCGCTGGCCCTGGGGGGCGCGTTTCTGGGCGGGCGGCTCCTGGTGCAGGTGCCGCCCGCGCAGTGGCTCAGCATTGCCCTGGGCGTCGGCGCGACGTTGTTGCGCGTGTCGGCTGCCCTGGTCATCGCCCTGCTCTGGACGGTGCCGGTGGGCGTGTACATCGGCACGCATCCCCGGGCCGCGGCGGTGCTTCAGCCGCTGGTGCAGATCGTTGCTTCGATCCCCGCCACGGCCCTCTTTCCGGTGCTGGTGCTGGCGCTGCTGAACGCTCCCGGTGGGCTGAACCTGGCCGCCGTGCTGCTGATGCTCCTCGGCACCCAGTGGTACCTGCTCTTCAACGTCATCGCCGGCGCCGTCGCGCTGCCCCAGGATCTGCGCTACACCAGCGACCTGTTGCAACTCTCGGGCTGGATGCGCTGGCGCGTGCTGATCCTGCCTGCCCTCTTCCCCTACCTGATCACCGGCATGATCACCGCCAGCGGCGGCGCCTGGAACGCCAGCATCGTCGCGGAATACGTGGTGTTTGGAGGCGCAACCTATGCCACCCTGGGGGTGGGCGCGCTGATCACCTCCGCTACCGCCGCTGGCGATTATCCTGGCCTGCTGGCGGCGACCCTGGCTATGGTATTGACCGTGGTGGCGATCAACCGCCTGGTCTGGCGACGGCTCTACCGGCTGGCTGAGACGATCTACCGCATGGATTGACGCACAAGGAGCGAGCAATGAGCGCCTCTCGAACCCCGGCGCTGGTGGAGGTGCGCGGCGTGGCCCAGCGCTACGGGCGCGGCGACAAACGCTTTACCGCCGTAGAAAACATCAACCTGAGCATCCGTGAAGGCGAGTTCGTGGCCCTCCTCGGCCCCTCGGGCTGCGGCAAGAGCACCCTGCTGCGGATCATCACCGGCCTGAACGCGCCGAGCGAAGGCACGGTGCTCTACCGCGGCGCGCCGCTGCGCGGGGTCAATCCCAAAGCCACCATCGTCTTCCAGACCTTCGCGCTCTTCCCCTGGCTGACGGTCGAAGAAAACGTGGCCGTGGCCCTGCAGGCCCGCGGCGTGGCCATCGAGCCGGCCCACGCCCGCGCCGTTGAATTGATTGACCTGGTTGGTCTCGATGGCTTCGAGCAGGCCTACCCCCGCGAACTGTCGGGTGGGATGCGCCAGAAGGTCGGTATTGCCCGCGCGCTGGCCGTGGACCCGGAGCTGCTCTGTCTCGACGAGCCGTTCAGCGCCCTCGATGTGTTGAGCGCCGAGACCCTGCGGGGCGAGGTGCTTGAACTGTGGACCGGCGGCCAGTTGCAGATCCGCGCGGTGCTGATGGTCAGCCACAATATCGAAGAGGCGGTCTTTATGGCCGACCGGATCGTAGTGATGGACAAGGGTCCGGGCCGGATCATGGCCGAGGTGGCGGTGAATCTGCCCCATCCGCGCGACCGCAAATCCGACGCCTTCGCCGCCCTGGTCAACCGCGTCTACGCCCTGCTTATGGGCCAGACCCAACCGGAGGAGATCGAGTTCGGCACTGAGCCAGGACAGGCGGGTGTCACCCGCGCTCTGCCCCTGGCACCGGTGACGGCACTGGCCGGGTTGCTCGAGCACGCCAATGCTACCCCGTACGAGCGTGACGAAATCGCCCAGTTGCGGGAGGATCTGGGTCTCGATCTCGATCACCTGCTCCCCCTGATCGAAGCGGCCGAGCTGTTGGGCTTTGCGCGGGTGGAGAGCGGGGCGCTGATCCTCACGCCGCTCGGCGAGGCCTTTGCCGAGGCCAGCATCCTCGCCCGCAAAGAGATCTTTGCCACCCGCCTGCGGCGCCTGCCTTTCTTCCGCTGGATGCTGCGCATGCTGCGGGCTGCCGGCGACCAGGCCCTGCGCTGGGAAGTGCTGCTTACCGCGCTGGAGCGTGACTTTCCCCCGGAAGAAGCCGAACGCCAACTGGACATCGCCAGCGAGTGGGGGCGTTACGCCGAACTCTTCGCCTACGATGATACCGAGGGGGTTTTCTTCCTGGAGAGTCAGGCAGCGGCGGCGCCGGCAGGGGCAGAAGAGCGCTGATTCAGTCTGTCAATAAACTGTTCGTGGGAGGACTGCGCCCTCCCACACCCTCCCGTGCACAGGCTATATGCACGATCACTCAGGCGCCGATTTCCACCGGGACACAGCGCCGTCCCCAGTGCCCCGGCCGCGGGTCGAAGCGTCCGGGCAGGGCGAGACCGCAGCGCGGGCAGCGGCCCTGAGCATCGAGGTTCCAGCAGCCGAGGCGGTACCAGTCGCGTTCGATAAGGCGCGTACCACACGCAGGGCAGGTGGTCGTCTCGCCGGGAGGATTGTGGATATTGCCGGTGTAGACGTAGCGCAGGCCGGCGGCAAGCGCCTGGTCGCGCGCCCGGATGAGCGTCGCCCGGGGTGTAGGCGGCACATCGAGCATCCGGTAGGCCGGGTAAAACGCGCTCAAGTGCAGGGGCACATCTGGACCCAGATTGGTGACAAGCCACTCACACAGCCGTGCCACCTGCTCGGGCGCATCATTATGACCGGGGATGAGCAGATTGGTTACTTCGAGCCAGACCGTGGTCTCGTGGTAGAGGTAGCGAAGTGTATCAAGGACCGGAGCGAGATCGCCGAGGCAGACCCTGCGATAGAAGTCCTGATCGATGGCCTTGAGGTCGATATTCGCGGCGTCTATGTGAGCAAAGAAATCCTGGCGCGCCGCAGGATTGATATAGCCAGCCGAGACGGCCACCGTCTGCAATCCGCGGGCGTGGGCCGCCTCGGCGCAATCAATGGCATACTCGGCGAAAATCACCGGGTCATTGTAGGTAAAGGCTATGCTGCGACAGCCGGCGGCCACGGCAGCATCGGCCACGGCCGCCGGGGTGGCCCGGGCGAAGAGGCGATCCAGCGACCGGGCCTTCGAGATATCCCAGTTCTGGCAGAAGCGACACCCCAGGTTACATCCGGCAGTGCCAAACGAGAGCACAGCGGTACCAGGGTAGAAGTGGTACAGCGGCTTCTTCTCAATCGGGTCGATGCAGAAGCCTGAAGCCCGACCATAACTGGTAAGGGCGATCACACCATTGCGGGCCTGACGTATGAAACAAAAGCCACGCTGACCCTCGCGCAGCCTGCACCCGCGCGGGCAGAGATCGCACTGCCATCGGTCATCGTCGGTCCGATGCCACCACTCGCCGACGATCACCCCCGGTTCAAGAAAGACTCGTTCCGGCATTGCACTGCGGAGAACGGATGCCCGTACTCCTGACTCCGGTCATTACCATTCCGGGGCGGCCAGTTCACGCAACTGGCGAGCAAAATCAGCCACCTTCGGCTGCACCAGGCGCGCGAAGTCAGCGTAGGCCAGCCCGATCGTCTCGGTATGGGTGCCGGCCTGGAAGACAATGCGCTCCTGCGCCGTCAACTCCGGCGCAACATAGACCGGAATGCCATACAGGTTCCCGAACGGCGGCATCGCGCCCACCTGACAATCGGGGAAGAGCCTGGCCAGTTCCGGCTCCTCGGCCAGACGCAGATCGTAGATCCCCAGCGCCGCGCTGAGCAACTCCATATCAACCTGGTGGGTCGCCGGCAGCACGAGCATGATCGGCGCCTCACCGGCCATCACAATGACCACCTTGGCCATCATGAATTCGGGGAGATGCTCGCTAGCGGCAACCTCTCGGGCCGTGAAGGCCAGCGGATGCTGCTGGAGGACAAAGTCAACCTGCTGGTCGCGCAAATACGCAGTGAGCGTCTCGAGGCAAGCCATAGCGCCACCTCCAATGCTACAAGCGCGGGTACGCAGCTATTACCACCGGCCAGGGGCCGGAGCACAACCAGCACACGGCGCAACGCGGAGCGGCGCAGCGGAGACACCAACATCACGGGAAGCAACCGCAGCCCGCGTAGGGTGAGTATACGCCGGCAAGCGGCGCGTGTACGCAAAGAACGGTTCACCCCGGGAGAAGATCGGGCTACCGGTATGCCAGGCATGCCTCACGGTGGCCCGCGCACGAGAGGGGCCAGAAGGGCTGCGCCCTCCCAGCGGCGCCTGCGTGCACCGCCCCGTGGTGCGGCGCAGCCGCGCGGGCGTCTGCTCTGCAATTTGCAATCGCAGCAGCCTCCCACTTGAGGGCGAACGCCGGAGAGTCAGCCCCTCCCACCCCCTTCCTGCCCGAACTTCAGGGGCGGACAGAACGTATGGGCGCCGACGGGCGTGATAGCACTGGGATGCACTGGTTGGTCCTCACCCCCGACCCTTCTCCAGCTTCGCTGGAGCGCCTGCGCTGAGCCTGTCGAAGCGGGGAGACCAGAGCTATGCGCGGGGAAGTTCCTATGCGGTCCAGGCCACGTTGGCCCGGATGTTCTGTCCGCCCTTAAACCTGCCCGAACAAAGGGGTTGTTCTTACTTCTTGAGCGGCTGGCCGGTATACGGGTCAAACCGCCACTCGCCGGTGGGGTCAACGTCGGCCTGAGGGGGTGTGAGCAGGTTTGCGTTGGCCTGCGGCGCTGGCGCGCCTTCCAGAGGCATGATGATCCAGAGGATGATGTAGATCAACGGGCTCAGGCCGCTCAGTACTGCCAGGACAAACACCAGCCGGACAATTGTGGCGTCGATTCCGAAGTAGCGGGCCAGGCCGCCACACACGCCACCGATGATCCGATCGCTCTTGCTCCGCGCCAGTCGAGTCTCCACGGGGTTCTCCTTTTTGTTTGCGGGCCACGCCAGGTGGCGCCGATTGTTTCCCGCCCATACGACGACCGGCGCGCATGATTGTTGCGCGGCTCGCGCCACATCATTCACAAGAGTCCCACGCTGTCTTCACAACTGGTTCACAGGCGCCGGCTAGACTCGGGCCGTCGTTCTCCACAAGGGACGACCGGCGCGTGAAGTTTCACGCACGAGCCAGGATGATATGCACAGGAGGTTGAGCGTATGCGAAGTTTTGTACGCCTGGCGCTGACAGGCCTCGGTCTCACCACGGCCCTGGTCCTCGCCCTCATCGCAGCCGTTCCGATTGTTGCGCAGGCCGCGCCCGCGCCGGCCAACGCGCCGGTTGCGGCGCAGCAGGAGGCGTTCCGCGGCGGCGGCGGGCTGGCCGCCGCGCTGATCCGGTCCACCAGTGAGCTGACCGGTCTTACCGGCCAGCAGGTGCTCGATGAGTTGCGTGCGGGTAAGAGCCTGGCCCAGATCGCCGCGGCCAACGGGAGCAGCGGCGATGCTGTGGTGCAGGCAGTGGTGGCGCGGATCAAAGAGCGCCTGGACCGCCTGGTGGCCGCCGGGCGCCTGACTCAGGCTCAGGCAGACGAGCGCCTGGCCACGGTGACCACGCGGGCCACTGAGCTGGTCAATGATACGACGCTTGGTCAGAAAATCGACACCCGCGCGACGAATCGCCAGGATCGGGCCGTTACTGCGGCGCTGGTGCAGGCGGCCAGTGATGCCACCGGGCTGAGCGCCAGCGACATCCTCACGCGCCTGCGCGATGGCGAGAGCCTGGAGCAGATCGTGCGTTCGGCCGGCGCCAATCCGACGGCGGTGATCGACGCCGCTACGGCGGCCTTCCGCGCCGCCGCCGAGAGCGCTATGACCGCGACCCGGTAGGCGCTCCTTCGGCTACGCCTCGCTGCCCTTTTTCTGGGAGGTCTGCGCCCTCCCAAACCCTCCCGGTGGGGAGGGCTTGCCGCCCCCACAGGCAGGGGGATGGGGAAACCGGGTTTCCCCATCCCCCAACCGCGGCTGGCAGCGCCTGCCACCCCGGCAGGGGTGCGGTTCGACAAGCTCACCGCAGGTGGGGAAACCCGGTTTCCCCGTATGTTCCCTCAGTAGCCCTCCCAAACCCTCCCGGTGGGGAGGGCTTGCCGCCCCCACAGGCAGGGGTGCGGTTCGACAGGCTCACCGCAGGTGGGGAAACCCGGTTTCCCCGTATGTTCACCTCAGAACATGACACATGCATTTACAATCTCAGCCATTTCATGCCATCAATGAAGCATGAATCGAGAAAATGTGTTACAATACCGTCAGCATTCTGACCACCCTGTGAGGAACCCTCATGGCCAGCGTGGAGCCGCCCGCACCTGCCGCCCCCGACGGCGCGAATGCCGGGGCCGAGCCTTCGGTGCGGTTGCGACGTGCGGCGTTGCTGGAGGCGCTTGATGGACTGCGGGCCAGCCCTGACCTGCCCGCCCTGCGTGCCGCCCTGGTCGCACTGTCTGCAGCGGCGGGGCCAGGAGGAGAGTTGCGCGCCGGCGAGGACGAGGAGGCGGTTGTCTTTCCGGAAGGTTGGCTGCGCTCCGAGCTGGCGCAAATTGGCGCGGCCCTGACTCTGGAACGCGCCCGGTATTACGCCGAACGCCTGGGCAGGGCAGCTCGCGGCGCGCGCACAGCGGCCATCAACGAGATTGACCTGAACCGCTGGAAAGCCTACGAGGACATTGTTACCGATAGTCTCTGGTTAATTGAGCGCCGCGATAGCAGTGGTGTGCACCGGGCGGATTACTGGGGCAATTTCGTGCCCCAGATCCCCAACCAGTTGATGCGCCGCTACACGCGCCGCGGCGAGTGGGTGCTCGACCCCTTCGCCGGCGCCGGCACGACCCTCATCGAGGGGCAGCGCCTCGGGCGGCACGTGCTGGGGGTCGAGTTGCAGCCTGACCTGGTTGAACGCGCGCGCAGGTTGGTGAGCGCCGAGCCAAACCCCTTCGGGGTGGCGCTGCCGGTCGTTCAGGGTGACAGTACAGCAGTGGATTTTTGCGCTCTGCTGGCCGGGCACGGAGCAGCCTCCGCCCAGCTCGCCATTCTGCATCCGCCCTACCACGATATTATTCGCTTCAGTGATGACCCTCGCGATCTGTCTAACGCGGCCTCGCTCGATATGTTCCTGGCTCTGTTGGGACGGGTGGTGGATGGCGTCGCCGCTGCGCTCGACCGGGGGCGCTACCTGGCGCTGGTGATCGGCGATAAGTACGCCCGCAGCGAGTGGGTGCCGCTTGGTTTCCTGGCGATGCAGGTCGTGCAGGGGCGCGGTTTTGCGCTCAAGAGTATCGTGGTTAAGGATATCCACGGCACCGCGGGCAAGCGCGCGCAGCAGGAGTTGTGGCGCTACCGCGCCCTCGTTGGCGGTTTCTACGTCTTTCGCCACGAGTATGTGTTTGTGTTTCGCAAACGGTAGCGCCGAACGGCAGGGGCTTCGCCCCCGGCCACTTCAGGAGCGGACAGAACATATGGACGCCGACGGGCGTTCGGATGCGCTGGTTGGTCCTCACCCCCGGCCCCTCTCCAGCTTCGCTGGAGAGCCTGCGCTGAGCCTGTCGAAGCGGGGAGACTAGAGCCGTGCGCAGGGGCCTTCCAATGCGGTACACGCTACGTTGGCGCGGATGTTCTGTCCGCCCTTATACCAGTTCTGCTTGATGGTATCGCATTGGATCAGCTCCACAACTCTCCAGCTCCGCAAAGCCCTCTGTGGAGGCGTAGAGCTGTGGAATGGACGAGCGGCGCGCTTCCAGTCCCTCCCTGCTCAGGTTGCCGCGTCGGGGAAGGCCGCGCTGACCAGCGCAGGCAGAAGTTCGCCTGAACGGGCGTGCAGGTAAAAGAGGCGCTCCTCGACCCCGTTGGTCACATCGAGGTTGATTACCGCCACGGTGGCCCCGGCGGCGTAGGCCACGCGCGGCAACGAGGCTGCCGGCTCCACCAGTCCCGAGGTGCCGATCGAGAGAAACAGGTCGCAGTCCCGGGCGGCGCGCCAGGCGCGCTCCAGGGCCTCGGGCGGCAAGAGTTCACCGAACCAGACCACGTCGGGACGCAGGGGCGCGCCGCAGGCCGGGCACGGCGGGGGTGGATCGGCTACGTCGGGCCAGGTCGTGTAGACTGTGCCCTCGGCTGAACAGCGCACTCGCAGCAGGTTGCCGTGCAGTTCGATGACCGACGTACTGCCCGCGCGCTGGTGCAGCCCGTCAACATTCTGGGTGATCAGGGTGAAGCGCGGCGCCAGACGCTCCAGGCGCGCCAGGGCCAGGTGCCCGGGGTTAGGCTCGGCCTGGCTCACCAGTTGCCGCCGCCAGGCGTACCAATCCCAGACCAGGCGCGGGTTGCGGCGAAAGGCCGCAGGGGTGGCCAGTTCCTCAGGGTTATAGCGCGCCCACAACCCGGTCTGCGCGTCGCGAAAGGTTGGGATGCCGCTTTCAGCGCTCACCCCCGCCCCGGTGAGCACCACAACATACTGTGACCGGCGCAGCGCCACAACCAGTTCTGGCGGAAGAGCATCAGGGGTCGTCATCGTTCTACTCCCGTGGCGAATCTATCCGACACGCTCCTGGAGGGTGTGCGATGAGTATGGCGAACCCGGGGTTCTTTCTGTGCCAGAATGAAAATGTTTGTTCCTGGGAGGGCTGCGCCCTCCCAGACCCTCCCCACGGGTGGGTTGGTTCCTGGGAGGGCGTAGAGGCGCGGCGGCGCCGCGCCTCTAGGCCCAAACCCTGCCGCGCGCGGGCTGTGTTCACCTCAAAGACCGCCTGAGAAAGCAGGGTTATTCTGGTCTAAACACCAGTTCAAACCGTCGGGTGTAGGCATCGAGGAACTGCACATGCCAGATGCCGCAGGTGGGCGCGGGGTTGCCCCCGCTGTACACATGTCGGCTGAGATCGATCTTCTCGTTGCTCAGCTCGAGCAGCGCAGCGCGGATCGGCGAGCCGTGGCTGACGATCCCGATACGCGTGCAGGGCGAATCCTCGACGGCAGTGAGCAACTCGCGGACGCGACGGCGCACCTGCTCGAAGGGTTCGCCCGGCGCATGCTCTTGCACCAGGGTCGTGAACGTAACTGGCAGGCCCAACCGGTCGGCCAGCACCTCCGCCGTCTGGCTGGTGCGGGCGAACGGCGAGACGAAAAGATGCTCAAGCTCCTTGCTGAGCAGGAACGCCGCCGCCCGCGCAGCCTCATCGCGCCCACGCTCCGAAAGCGCCGGGCCAGGAGGCGTGTGGTAGGGAATAGTCGGATCGTGAACCGGCTGACCGTGGCGGATCAAAAACAGATCGGTGAGCACGCAACGCTCCTCACGCATGCCCAATTGCGCCGGCAGGGTACCATACGGCCCGTGGAGCTGTCAACGGTTTGACGCGCCGTAGCGCAACAATTACAATGCTAGTGCGTCCCATGTGTGGCGCCTTGCCCTGGTCATTGCGGGCGCCAGCGCGCCAGGGCGCCACGCATCAGGAATGGCACGATCTACTCAAGCCGGCGCGGCCGGCGGTGCGACTCTAGCAAAGGAATCGGACGATGCGGCTGATCCTCTACCTCGGCAAAGGCGGCGTCGGAAAGACCACGACCTCGGCGGCTACTGCTGTGCGCGCGGCAGAACTGGGCTATCGGACCCTGGTGGTTAGCACCGATGTGGCCCACAGTCTCGCCGATGCCCTCGACGCGCCCCTGGGATCGCTACCTACACCGCTTACCGACCGGCTGTGGGGCCAGGAGATCAACGTGCTCGATGAGGTGCGCGAGCACTGGGGCGAGTTGCGTGGCTACCTGTCTACGCTGCTCCGCCGCCGTGGCGTGGACGATGTC
>Ga0209721_1001209_pt1 | contig 19811 bp, 26 predicted proteins | sample TshhotsprinmetaG_FD_184139 | JGI IMG/M metagenome (GOLD analysis project Ga0209721, IMG submission 184139) | Hot spring microbial communities from South Africa to study Microbial Dark Matter (Phase II) - Tshipise hot spring metaG (SPAdes)... | ecosystem: Environmental > Aquatic > Thermal springs...
TTCTGCAACAACCAGGCCTGCTCTACGTGGGCATTCCCGAGGACATCGTGCAAACCGAGCCAGGCCGGGTCATCCTGCGCCTGCTCAAAATGCGGATTGACCGGGCCATCAACAAGGTGGGCCCGCTCAAGCACCCCTACAACTTCCTGCTGGACGAGTTCGCCAACTTCGGCCCCCTGCCCAACATCGAGACCAACCTGGCGATGGTGCGCGACCAGAACGTATCGTTTCACATCATCCTGCAATCCATGGCCCAGGGGGTGGACGTCTATGGGCAGAATAAGTGGCAGCGCATCGTGGAGAACAACCTCAACTCGCAGGTCTGGTACGTGGCCGACCTGTCCGACAAGGTGCAGGCCGAGCTGGCCAAATACATCGGGGAAACCACGGTGCTCCAGGAGGGCGTCAGCGAATCCCGGGAGGGAATGCTGGACATGGTGCCCAAGACCAGCTACTCCCTGCGGGCGGCCCGCAAGGCCCTGCTCTCGCCGCAGGTCATGGCCCGGGCCCCCCGGGGCACCGCCGTGGTTCGCCTACCCAACGTGGGTTGGACCGCATTCCGCGCGGTGACCCTGCAAGACCCGCGCAACCCCTTCCACCAGGCCTACTGGGAGGTGCGCCGCCAGCTTCCCCGCCTGGTGCGCCTGTTGCAGATCCGCAAGGCCATGATGCCCCTCAACCCCTTTGAGGCCAGCAGCGGCGAACAGGTGATCAAACAGCTCCCCCCCAGCAAGCCGGAGGTCTTCACCCGGTGGGTCGAGCGCCTGATAGAGGAAACCGCCCCCCTCAAGGTCTATACCGACACCAAGGGAAGCTGGTCCAAGATCGTGCTGTTCAAGGCCAACCACGAGATCCTACCCCCGGAGGTCGTCGAAGCGGGCTACGTCAAGGTCAAGGAGGCCGCGGACACCCAGGAGGTGGCCATCACCGGCAAGGGGCTCAAGCTGCTGGGCAGCCGCCATGTGACCCAGCTCAACGCGCTCAACAAGAACCGCAGCAGCCTCGAGGCCATCCGCAACCGGGGATTGCTGGGCTTCACCAACGAACCCGTGCCCGGAGGGGCCCTGGCGGTGGTGGATCTGCCCTCGCAGACCGTCTACATCCACGCCAGCCAGCAGGCCCACTTTGAGGGCTTGCAACCCACCGACCACCTCCCCAGCGAGCTTGCCAAAAAGTACCAGCCCCACGAATGGCTCATACTCAAGGGAGGATTGTTCATGTACGGCCTCATCAGCCTCAAGGAAACCGGCCAGGCCTACGCCCGGGTGCGCGACCAATGGAGGCAAAAAATCGCATGAAAGCCGTTGTCCTGACCCTTTTCCTGGCATTGCTGGGCGCATGGGCCGCCCCCTGGGAGACCCACATCGCCAACGCCCGCGCGGAAATCCTGGTGCAGAGCGAGGCCCTGACCAACGCCACCCTGGCCAAGGCCCTGCATGAGGCGGTGACCCGGCGGGGCGTTCCGGTCTATATCCTGCACGGGGCGGAGACCGCGGAAAGCCCCTATGTCTATCTGGGCGGCCTGCAACTGGCCGGGGCCCGGGTTCGCCTCATGGCCCGGCTGCCCCAGGGCACCACCGTGCTGGTAGACCAACGGGTGGCCATCAACCTGGCCCGCGGACAGGTCAGCACCACCGGGGTCGCCGGCCTGCGCCAGCGCTATGTGGATCTGTACCGGCAGGCCAAACCCTGGAGCTACAAGGCCAAGGTGCCGCCGCAGTACACCGAGCTGGAGAAGCACCCCATCAACGACCTGATCGCCCTCAACGACCGGGAGGTGCAGAACCAGATCAACCTGACCAAGAACCTGCCCGCGCTACGAAGGTAGCCTATCCCGGCAGGCATCGGGCGCAGCACAGCTATAGAGCACCAGGGTGACCCTATCGGTCACCCAGCCTTTTGTATCGGGGATTTCAAAGCTGGGCAGGGGCACATCCTGCACCGTGCCGCACCGTTCACATACCAGGTGGGCATGGGCGGGATAGCCCAGCCCAAAGTAGGTATGCACCCCCACCGTGATGCCGGAGACCAGCCCTTGCTGGATGGCCCATTTCAGGATGCGGTAAAAGGTGGCGCTGCTCCAGCCAGAGGCCCGCCACAGCGTGGAGGCGGTGGCATGGCCGTGCTGGTCAATCAGCTTCAGAAGGTGCAACAAGCGGTGCAACCGCTCGTCTTGCAGGGTGTTGGCTGCTGCGATGGTTTGTTGTAGGTTCCCTACCTGCACGCCCGCATTATAAAAGCGTAAACTTTTCATGACAACTTTTTTCGTGGTAGAATCCCGGCATGATGACGCGACGCACCGCCATCCACATCCTGGTCGCCGGCGCCGTGGGCGCCCTGGCCCAGTCCGGCAGCCAGCGCCCCCCCCAGGTGGACTATTACGAGGAGCGGCTGAAGAGCGAGGCGGAAAACCTCAACAAGATCCGCCAGATACTTCAGGATCCCGCCGTGGATCCCGCGCTCAAAGGCAAGCTCATCAACGGGCTGGTGGAGCAGGAGAAGGGTAGCCTGACCACCTACCAGGAGTACGAGGCCTTCCTCAAGACCCAGATCCGGGTGCTCAAGGGGCTGCCGGCGGATCGCCAGATCCCCGAGGTGCAGGGCCACATCGCCTGGATGGAGCGCCGTCTGCCCCAGGTGCAGGCCGAGCGCCGCCGCCTCGAGGCCCTCTACGGCGGCTGGGTCAGCAACAACGACTGGGTGCGCAGCAGCGCCTTCGGCTGGGTGGCCATCACCGCCAAGGAAATCGGCGAGCCCGCCTTGCAGGCCCTGATGCTGGTGCTCAACAAGCCTCTAGGCGCCGGGGGGCAGGAGTTCCTGCTGGCCCGGCAGGCGGCCAACACCGCCAGCCTGCCCCCGAAGCAGAAGCTGCGCAGCCTGCCGTTCGTCCGGGTGGAGAGCGGCCCGGAAAGGCGCAGCGCCCTCCTCACCCCCCCGCCCGGCCTGCACATCCTGCCCATGGTGCGGGCCGAGCGGGTGACCCTCGAGGGCGGCACCCTCCAGTTCCTGCGCCAGCACGGCCTCTTGCAGCTGCACCCCCTCGAGCTGGATGACCACCCCGCCCAGGTCATCTACCCGACCTTTACCCCGGTAGGCAACCGGCCGCAGACCCGCCTGATGATCTTGCAGGGCAGCCTGGCCTCCGGCCTCCAGGTCGCCCGCTACCAGAGCGTGCCCTACAACAACGGCTTCCTCAACCAGTGGATGACCGCCTTCATGCAGGAGAAAGAATGACCCGCCTGATCCTACGCTACGCCGACCTGCTCCTGGCCTTGATGGCCCTCTACGGGCTGGCCGCCATCTTCCTCTTCTCGGTGCAGGCCGGGGTGACCGTACTGGCCCTGGCCGTGGTGGGGGCCCTGCTCAACGGCATCTACCAGGCCATGCAGTCATGAGGCTTCTGTTCGCCCTGCTGATCCTCCTGACCCCGGCCCTGGCCTGCGGGAAGGTGCCCTGGTCGCTGTATGAAAAGACCGTGCGCACCGCCCAGGCCTTCGGCCTACCGCCCCACCTGCTGGTGGCGCTGGTGTGGGTGGAAAGCCGCTTCTGCCCCCAGGCCGTAAGCCCCAAGGGAGCGGTGGGCTTGGGCCAGGTCATGCCCGACACCGCCCGGGCCATGGGCATCCACCCGGCCCGGCTCACCCATGCCGACTGGAACCTCTACGCCTCGGCCCGCTACCTGCGCCAGCAGTACCTGCGCTTCGGCGACTGGCGCCGGGCCCTATACGCCTACAACGCCGGGCCGGGCCGGGCCTATGACCCCCCGGCGGTCTCGGTGCGCTACGCCCAGGACGTCCTGGGCCTCTACGCCCGCATGGAGCAGAGCCCCGCGTACCAGAGGAGTTTGCGCAAGGTTATCGCCCCGTGAAGCTGGTGGAGCTCTATACCGACGGCGCCTGCCTGGGCAACCCCGGACCCGGGGGCTGGGCGGCGTTGTTGCGGTATCAGGGCCACGAGAAGCTCATCTCCGGCAACCAGCCCGACACCACCAACAACCGCATGGAGCTCCTGGCGGTGATCCAGGCCCTGGAACTGCTGAAGGAGCCCTGCCGGGTAGAGGTCTTCACCGATAGCCAGTACCTGCAAAAGGCCTTCCAGGAACGCTGGTTGCAGGCCTGGCAAAAAAACGGCTGGGTCACACGGAATAGAACGCCGGTCAAGAACCGGGATCTATGGGATCGGCTGCTTCAACTGAGCCAGCGGCACCAGGTGCATTTCCACTGGATCAAAGGCCACGCCGATTGCGCGGAGAACCGGCGGGTGGACAAGGAAGCTCGTCGGCAGGCGCAGAAAACCCAAAAGGAGGTGAAATGAAACGCTTCGCCGTGTTCAGCGCGGTTGCCTTGACGCTCACATACCTGGCCACCCTGGTGATGAGCGCCGGCCACCTGTATCTGTGGTATCAGCTCAGCCTGGGCACGCTGCCCGGCTTCTTTGCCATCGGGCTGGCGGCCTCCCTCGAGGCCTCCGCCTTCCTGCTCTCCCTCACCTCCAACGTGCTGCCCGGCAAGAGCCGCTGGGCCGGGCCGGGGGCGTTGGGGGCGTTGCTGCTGGTCTGGGTGGGCAACTACCTCTCCATGACCCGGGCCGCCCCGGCCATGCCCGCCTGGGAGATCGCCCTCTCCTCGGCCTTCATCCCCATCGGCACCCTGGTCACCGGCAAGGTGGTGGGCGAGCTCCTGCTGTACGCTCTGGAGCCCCAGCCCACCCCGGTGGTGGAGTCCGCCCCGGCCCCGCCCAAAGCCCTGACCCTGCCGGAGCAGATCCTGCTGGCAGTCCCCGGCAGCCTGCGGGAGATCGAGGAGAAGACTGGCTACGCCCGGGCCACCATCCTGCAAACCCTAAGCCGTCTGGAAGAAGAAGGACGGGTCATCTTTGATGGCACCGCCTGGAGGGCCGCATGATCAAAGAACCGCTATCCCCCGACCTCGAGCTCCTGCTCGAGCGCCTCCCGGGCCCGGTGCAGGAACTTGCCGCCGAGCATCCCCAGGTCAGCGAGATCAGCCTGCTGCTGGGCCGTCCCCTGGTGCTGAGCTTTGGCGGCAAGGGCAACTTCACCGAGCACAAGGATCTAATCATCACCCCCAAGGATCTGGAATACGTGGCGGCCAACCTGTCCGGCCTCAAGAAAGACGGCAGGGCCGGCATCAACGGGGCTGCCCACCGCATCTCGGTCATCGCCGACCGCCTGGGCAACATCATTGGGCTGACCATCCGCATCGCCCGCTTCCTGCCGGTGCTCCCGCCGGAAGGCCAGGCCTTCATCCGGGAGAGCGGCGGCAGCGTGCTCATCGTGGGGGCGCCGGAGTCGGGCAAGACCACCCTGCTGCGCCACATCGTGGCCATCCTGGCGCAGGAGTACGGCCCCAACCTCTCAGTGGTGGACACCTCCAACGAGATCGGCGGCCTGGGCCAGATCCCCCACCCCTCGCTCGGTACCGCCCGCTGGCACCAGGTGGACGACCCCCGCAACCAGGCCCATATCATCCGCCGGGCCATCGCCAACCACTCCCCCCAGGTGCTGGTGCTGGACGAGGTGGGTTACAACGAGGACGTGGAGGAGGTGGAAGCCGCCGCCCGGCGGGGCATCCGGGTCATGGCCTCCACCCACGGCTTTGACCTGACCGACGTGATCGAGAACCCCAAGTACCACCCCCTCCTGGGCCACCCCCAGGTCAAGGAGGGACGGCGCCTCTACCGGCCCACCTTCCAGGCGGCCATCGAGGTACGGGGCAAGGGCAAGCTCTACCTGATCGAAAACCTGGCCGCGGCCATTGACGCCATCCTGGAGGGCCGCCCGCCCGAGGGCAGGGCAATCGGCCCGGCCTGGCAGACCGGGGAGCAGGCCTATCCCCCTGCCCTGCCCCGCCGCCGCAGCTCCCCCCAGGCCCACCTGGCCCGGGCCCTGCTGGCCGGGGACAAGAGCCTGCTCCAGCTATTGCAGATGGAGAACCTGGATAAGGCACAGCTCATGGCCCTGATCGTGCGGGCCAGCGCGGAGGACGCCGCCGCAGTGGCCCGTCTGCGGGCGCTGGGGGAAAGCTACCTGTTCTATCAACCGAGCGAGCGTGCAGAGGCCCCCCATGAGTGAAGCATTGAAACTGATACCGATCAAATGCCTGGAGGCGCAATACTGGCCCCCCTCGGCGGTGGGGCCTACCGCCATCACCCCGCTCAAGACCTTCCTGGCCGACGCTTCCAAATACCTGAGCGGCGACAACGCCGAGGTGGAGATGGCCAAGGCCGTCCAGGTGGTCAGCCACAGCCTGCGCGTCAACGCCCAGGCCCGGGTCAGCGGCTTTCCTTTGATTCTCAAGGACGAGGAGGCCTACATCAGTCTGTCCGTTGCCTATCTGCTCAGCAAACCCCTTCCCGCAGTATGGAAGGAGGTAGGGCAGGAGCCCTTCTCGACCTGGGTCACCCGCTTTTCCTACCACCTTATCCCCGGCCTGCTCAAGACCGGCAAAATCCCCGCCGACCAGGCCGAGGCCGTCGAGCGCATCCAGCAGGCCTTTCTCACCGGGAACAACAACGCCGAGGCCATCCTGAACTTCCTCGTTAAGGTGGCAGAAAGCATCACCGATTCCAAGATCACCCGCTACTGGAAGCCGCGCAAGTACAGCCTCAGCCAGCAGGCCCTGCTCCCGGAAAAGGCCCCCGGCAAGGCCGAAAAGACTGCCCCACCCCCCCCTGCCCAGGAATCCCCCCCTGCCCAGGAGCCCCCGGCCCCGGTTCCCAGCCCGGAGGCGGGGCGGCTGGAGCGGCTTGAGCAAACCCTCCAAGAGGTGCTGGCAGCCCAGCAGGCCCTGAGCCGGCAACAGCAAGCCCTGGCCGCCCAGACCGAGAGCCTGGCCGCCCAGCTCGCTGCCCAGGTGAGCGAGTGGCAGCAGCTCAGCACGACCTTACAGGAGAAGATGCGGGCCCTGGACGGCCTGCACCACAGTGCCCTGGAACCCCGGGTGGATGAGATCGAAAGCGCCCTGGAGGCCATCCGGGAACAGCTCGGCCCGCTCAAGGACTTCACCTGGAACGTGGTGGTGCAGAACCTGCTCAAGTCCGCGGTGCTGGAGGAGGCCAACCTGAACCGGCTGCACACCACCCCCCTGCTTTCCGCCGAGGCCATCGGCCTGCTGGACACCCTGGCGCAAAAAGCCCTCCCGGACAACAGCAAGGCCAGCGCCGATGCCTGGTGGTGGCGGGTTGTCCCCTTGAGAAAAAAGTGATGAACGCCCTGCGCTATCGCGTGGTTCCCCGAGGCTGCAAGGTGGCCGCCGGCTCGGTGCGGGTGGCCATCCCCCTCGACAGCCGCGACCACTTTGGCCTGATCCAAACCCTGCCGCTGGAGATCGTGCAACAGGGAAGCTATCACGTCTACTACGAGGCTGCCTGGCATCCGCCTCCCCAGGCCTCGTATTACCGAAGCGCGCCGTAAAGCCCCTGCCTTCAGGCATATTGCATCAGCAAGGAACTGGTGGCGCTGGCGAAGCGGCAAAACGCTGGAATCATCCTTGAGGATCTGTCCGGCATTCGCGAGGCGTCGAAGCAGCACAAGACGACCAAAACGGATGCCGGACAAAACCGCGACTACTGGCCGTTCTACCAGCTTGAAACCTTCGTTCGGTACAAGGCCCTGGAGGCTGGTGTCAGGGTCGAGTCTGTGCGCCCGCACTACACCTCCAAGACCTGCCACCGCTGTGGCGCACTGAACGAACGGAAGAAACATGCCTACGTCTGCACACGATGCGGATATCAGGCGCACGCCGATGCCAACGCCGCGATGAACATCCGGGACTGGCATGGGCTGTGCTGCCCGCTGGAGCTTGAGGTTCCGGCGGGCGGGCCGCATGAACCGGCCCTGAACCCGGTACGCAAAACCGCCGCGCAAGCGGCGGCGTAGCAAGAACGGGAATCCCCTGGCTTTAGCCGTGGGGAAGTTCAATGGAATGGCACCTTATGGATAAAAGAACCAGACCCCCACTGACCCCGCCCGCCCGGGCGGGGTTGCTTCTTGAGGAGAACCTATGCGCCTAGCCGGACGTGCCAAAGCGGGTTTCTACCCTACCCCCCCACGGGTCACCCAGCTCATCGCCCAGCACCTCAAGGCTTCACAACCCACCCACCTGCTGGATCCTTGCGCCGGAGAAGGCGAGGCCCTGGCCACCCTGGCCCTGCACCTTAAGGCCTCGGCCCAGGCCATCGAGCTGTCCAAGGAACGGGCCGCCCGCTGCCGCAAGCAGGGCCTGCGCACCTTCCAGGGGGATAGCCTGACCTACCGCGGTGCGGGCTTCGGCCTGCTGTACCTCAACCCTCCCTACGACGATGGCTTCCAGGAGCGCCTCGAGCTCTCCTTCCTCAAGCACTGGACGCCCGCCCTGACGGCAGACGGCGTGCTGGTCTTCCTCATCCCCGAGCGCATCCTGCCCAGGGTCTCGGAATTCCTCACCGCCCACTACCATAGCCTGCTCGCGCTGCGCTTCCCCCAGCCGGAGTACCGGGATTTCCAGCAGGTCGTGGTGTTCGGCTGCCGCCGCAAGGAGCCCGCCCCGCCCCAGCCGCTGGAGGTGGAGGGGGTGCTGGGGGAAGCCCACACCGCCCGGGTCTACGCCTTGCCCCCCAGCCCCGCCGCCTTCGTGCAGCCCCGGGGACCGGAGCCTGAGAAGATGCTGGAAATGGTGGAGCAGAGCCCGCTGTGGCGCCACCTGTACCAGCGGGACAGCGCCCATTTCCAGCCCTTGCTGCCGCTCAAGGATGCCCACCTGGCCCTGCTCATCGCCGGAGGGCTGCTCAACAACGAGGTGATCCGGCTGGAAGGCGAGCCCTATCTGATCCAGGGCCAGATCCAGAAGCAAGTGCAGTGCCTGGAAGAGGAGCGCGAGAACTACACTGCCCAGATCGAACGGGAAACCTTCGTGATGAGCATTGCCGCGCTCAACCTGTGGACCGGCGCGCTGCACACCCTCAAGTAACCCGGCCCCCGGCGCGGGCCGGGGCCGCCGTTTCCCAACGCAAAGGAGTCCTATGCCTACCATCAAGATCTACAAGAACAACCTGCTGCTACGCACCATCCACCAGGCCGAGGTCTTTCCCGACGGCATCCGCACCCCCCAGGGCTGGCTGGCCAACAAGACCCTCTGCGACGCCCTCAAGGTTGATGCGGTGCTGGTCAGCAAGGGCCACTACCCGGCAGCCCGCCTCAAACCCGGCGCCAACCCTGGGGGCCTGGTCATCGAAGTCAACTAGCCAAGTATTCCGATACCCGAGGAGTCCATGCCAAGCGTATCCACCAGCAACGGCCTCAGCGCCCTCCTGCACCAGGCCGCCTATTATCAGCGCAACCTGCTTTACCTCTCCATAGTAGGCTCCCGCGAGGAGGTCAGCGCCATCCTGAGCGCCCTGCTCAGCCACCGGGAGATCTACGTGGAACAAAAGCCGCTCCACCCGGGCTGGCAGGACAACAAAACCTACATGGCCCGGCTCGGCAAGGGGGTGGTTCACGGCCTGTTCATCAGCCGACGCTACCAGTTCTACGTGGGCCCCCAGGAACGGTTGCACCACTGGCTGGCCCAGCAGATGCAGATGCCGGTGCTGCCCCAATGGGTGCCCTACCTCAAGGCCCACCCCGAGCTGGCCTCGCTCAACAAGGACGTGCAGGCGTACAACACCCATGCCCTGCTGGGAAGCCCCTCCCTGTGGTCGGAGCTGCGCGAGTACCTGTGCCAGCAGCTTGCAAAGGGCCGCCTGCCCCTGCCGCCCGAAGCCCAGCATTCGCTCTTGGAGGCTGCATGAACCATAGCCTGACCTCGTTCATTCAGGAATACGGATCCCAGCTCTTCCACACCGCCCACCACAAGTTTCCCCCCCTCATCCACGAACCCTTCACCGCCTCTCAGGGCCGCCCCCCGCTGGGGGCCCAGCGCCTGGCCTCCTCGGGGGTGGTGCACGCGCTGAGGCAGTACCGGGCTGCCTTTGTGGTGGCCGAGATGTCCACCGGCAAAACCAAGATCTCCCTGGATGCGGCCATACACTTCAATCCGCGCGGCCGTTACCTGGTGCTCTGTCCCCCCACCCTGGTGGAAAAGTGGAAGCGCGAGGCCGAGCAGGAAGGGTTTCAGGGAATCATCCTGGACTCGCCGCAAAGCGTCCGCACCCTGCGCTACTGGAAGGGCCCCCTCATCGCCATCCTCTCCCGGGAAAAGGCCAAGCTGGGCCCGGGCTGGCAGTCGGCGGTCGTCTACCGCACGCGCCTGGTCCGGGAAGGCCGCGAGCGCTTCCACTACCGCGTGCCCACCTGCCCCCGCTGCGGAAAGATCGCCACCGACGCCGAGGGCGTGCCGCTGAAAGCGGACAAGCTGGCCCGCAAAAAGCACCGCTGCCCTTGCGGAGAGGCGCTGTGGCAGCAGACCGCGCCCCGCCGGGTGGCCCTGGCCGACTACCTCCGCCGGGAGCTGCCCCGGGGCTTCTTCAGCGCGCTCATCCTGGACGAGGCCCACGAGTACAAGTCCGGGGAGAGTGCCCAGGGCATCGTGGCCGGGCAGCTGGCCGACCACATCGGGCGGGTCATGGCCCTGACCGGCACCCTTTTTGGAGGGTATGCCAGCAACCTCTTCCACCTGTTCTGGCGCTTCCTGCCCGGCTTCCGCGAGGAGTACCAGCGCAATGAGGTGGATCGCTTTGTGCAGGAGTACGGCCTGCTGGAGCGGATCAGCAGAAGCGACGAGGAGGAAGATGGGCGGGTCTCCCGCCGCAAGGGCCGCGGCACCACGGTCAAGGAACGCCCGGGCCTGTCGCCTTTGCTCCTGCCCCACCTGCTGCCCTACAGCGTCTTCGTGCGGCTGCGGGAGGTGGCCAGCGCCCTGCCGCCCTACCAGGAGAAGGTCAGCCTGCTGGAGATGGACCCTGAGCACGCCACCTGCGTGGAGACGTTCTACCATCGCCTGCAAAGCGCGGTTCGGCAGGCCCTGGCCCAGGGCGACATGCGCCTGCTGGGAGGCTACCTGCAAGGGGCTTTGAACGGGCCGGATGCCATCTTCCAGGGCTATAAGGTGGTGGATCCCCGGGATCCCCAAACCACCATCGCCACCCTCCCCGCCCTGGAGGGACACCAGCACAACAAGGAGCGGGAGCTGTTGCGGCTGGTGCAGGCCGAGCTGGCCCAGGGGCGGCGGGTGCTGGTCTACGTCCAGAACACCGGCAAGGTCAACCAGATCGCCCGCCTGGAAGAGCTTTTGGCCCAGCACCGCATCCGGGCCAAGGGGCTGTACAGCAACACGGTGGAGCCGCAAAAGCGCGAGGCCTGGCTCGAGCGGGAGCTGCAACGGGGCACCCAGGTCATCCTGACCCACCCCAAGCTGGTGCAGACCGGCCTGGATCTGATCGGCTTCCCCACCATCGTCTTCTACCAGACCGAGTACAGCGTCTACGTGCTACGCCAGGCAGCCCGGCGCAGCTGGCGCATCGGCCAGACCAAGCCGGTGCGGGTGGTCTTCATGGCCTACCAGAACACCCTGCAAGCCCAGGCCCTGGCCCTGATCGCCACCAAGACCCGCAACTCCCTGGCCATCGAAGGGGAGCTGGTCGAAGGGGGTCTCACCGCCATGAGCGACGAGAACCCCACCCTGCTGCTGGCCGGGGCGCTCGCCGGTACCATCTCGCTGGACTGGAAGGGCGAGCTGCTGGGGCTGGAGGAGGTCAGCACCGCCTTGGAGGAGCCCTCCCTTCCCCCACCGCCGGCCCGGGAGCTGTCCCTGGAGCAGCTTTCCACCCTGGTCTTGCCCCAGCTCAAAGAAGAGCGGGTCGTGCGGGTGGGCAAGACGCGGGTGGTCATCCCCGCCGGTCAGCCTACCCTGTTCGAGCTATAGTCCACACTTTCAGGAGGAACCATGCAAGCCATCCTTCCCAGCAAGCCCCTCAAAGAAGCCGTACAGCAGTTGACCGCCACCCTGGGCGGCAGCGGCAACCCGCTGCTGGAGATGCTCTACCTGCAAAGTGCCCCCGGCGAGCTCTGTCTCAGCAGCACCAACGGCAAGATCAGCCAGCATATCCGCGTCAAAGGCGAGGTTACCCGGGGTTCTACGCTGTTGGTGCCCGGCGCTCCCTTCCGCAGCCTGTTGCACTACTGCGTCGGGGAAACCACCCGCCTGGTCTTGCAGGAAAACACCCTGCACATCCAAAGCGGGGGCTTTGCCGCCGACCTCAAGCAGAGTGCGCCCCACCACTATCCCGCCCTCGAATGGGCCGAAGGGGAGATCAGCCTGCCCGGCCACCTGCTGGCCGAGGCCCTCGAGACCGTCGCCTACCCGGCCAAAACCCAGATCACCCCCGGGCTCCAGGGGGTGCGCTTGGAAATCCGCCCGGAGGGGATGCGCACGGTGGCCACCGACAACTTCCGCCTGGCCTGGCAGGAGTACCCCCTCGAGCACCCCTCCCCCCCCGCCGAGGCCTTGCTGCCCCTGCCTTTCGTCCGGCTGGTGGCCCAGGCCCTCAAGCACCACCCCCAGCCGGTTCGGCTGAAGCTCGACGAGCAGGCCGTTACCATCCGGGCAGACGGCCTGGCCCTGCACAGCCATCTGCTCAGCGGCCGGTTTCCCCCCTACCAGCAGGTGGCCGCCTTCCAGACCCCCTACTGCATCACCCTCGAGGCCCCCCTCCTGGCCGAAGCCCTGAAGCGCATGGCCCTGCTGCATTCCGGCCGGGCCCCCCGGGTGACCCTGCAAGCCGCCGACGGGCAGCTGACCCTGCACACCCAGGGAGAGCTGGGCACCGCCACCGAACGGCTCGCCGCCGAGGTGCAGGCCCCCATCACCTTCCACGTCAACGCTTACTACCTGCTGGAAGCCCTGGAGCCCCTGCCGGGCTCGGCCAGCCTGTACCTGCTGAAGCCGGACAGCCCCCTTCGCCTGGAGGGCAGCCGTCCCGGTTACCGGGCCATCCTGGCCCCCATGAAGTAAAGGAGGCACATGCTACAACCGCAACTGGTTCCCATCCAACAGCTCGTCCTGGCCCCGGAGAACACCCGGCAGAACCCCGACCCCGAGGCCCTGGCCGCCCTGACCGCCAGCATCCGCGAGCAGGGCTTGCTGCAAAACCTGATCGGCTACCAGGAAAACGGCGAGGTCAGGATCGTGGCCGGCGGCCACCGCCTGCGCGCCCTGCAAGCGCTCCACCAGGAAGGCCAGGGTCCGGCCCAGGTGCCGGTGGCCATCGTGGACAAAACCCGGGCCCTGATCCTCTCGGTCAGCGAGAACCTGGCCCGCAAAGACCTGACCCCGCTGGAAGAGGCCGAGGCCATCACCTCGCTGGCCCACAATGGGCTGGAGGTGGAGGCCATCGCCAAGGAGCTGGGCCGCAGCCCGGCCTATGTGCAGGGTCGCCTGCGCCTGGCCCGCGAGCTAATCCCCGAGTGGCGCAAGGCCCTGGAGGAACGCGCCATCTCGGTGGCCCTGGCCCTAGCCCTGGCCGAACTGGCCCCCGATGCCCAGGCCGACCTGCACCGGCGCTACGGCGTGACTTTGCGCCTGGAGACCGTGCGGGCACTCAAGCTCAAGGACGCCCTCCCGGCCAAGCGGCTGCTGCCCGCCGCCCTCCAGGCCTACCGGGAACGGGGCGGAGCCACGGAAAGCGACCTCGAGGGAGCCGAGTACCTCCAGGATCGGGCCCTGGCCCAGCGGGTGCAGGAGGAGGCCGCCCGGGCCCAGGCCGCCCGGATGCAGGCCGAGTTCCTGCTCGACTACCCCATCCACCAGCTCACCACCGTCACCAGCGGAGGCCAGAACTACGTCCACCTCAACAGCGCCACCCTGGAGGTGCGCCTGTTCTTCGGGGTGGTCAAGCGGGAGGCCAAGAGCCCCGCCGCGCCCCCGGCGGCGCCCCACCCCACCCCACCGGCAGCCCCGGTTTCCCCTGCCCCCACCCCCGCTACCCCCTCGCCCACCGCAACCGCATCCACCAAAGCCCCCAGAACCATATCCGCCAAGGGCAGGGCCGAGTATCGCGCCCTCCAGATGCGGGCCTGGCGGGAGCGGGCGCTGGCCGACGAGCCCTTGCGCAAGGCCGCGCTGCTGATGGCGGTGGTGAACGCCTTCAACGTGGGCTACCAGCCCCAGGCAGGGGTCTTTTCCCGGATGCAGGAGAGCGCCTTCACCCCGCCGCAAAGCCCCATGCTGGGCCAGCGCTTCACCGATCTCAGCTTCGAGAAGCACCTCACCCAGGAGCTCAAGGCCCTGCTGGAGCAGGCCGGGTTGCAGGCCGCCAGCAAGCAGCCCATCGAAAACTTCCTGGCGCTGCCCCCGGAGACCCTGGATCGCGCCTTCACCCTGGCGGTGACCCTGCTCATCGGCATCCCGCACAGCCGCACCCCCGTCCGGCCCACTCTGGGCATGGCCGATCTGGAACACCTCAAGGCCTACCCCAGCGAGGACATCGAGGCGGCCCTGGAGGAGCTGAAGCTGGCTGCCGCCAAGACCAAGAGCGACAACATCAAGCGGCTGCTGGAAAAGCCCCAGGCGGTCTTTCCCCAGGCCCTGCTACAGCAGCACAAATAAGGAGGCAAGATGGAACGCACCTTTCTCTTCAAAGGCAACACCCTTCCCGACCCCGGCCCCGAGTTCAGCCCCGAACAGGTGCGGGAGCTCTACGCCGGTCAGTTCCCCGAGCTGAACAACGCCAGCATCCAGGAGCGCGAGCAGGACGGTCGGAAGACCATCGAGTTCATGGTGCAGGTCGGCACCAAGGGGTAGCCCGGTGCGGCCCCTGCCCAACCCGCCCCGGCTGCCCGCCCTTCGCGCCCGGAACCAGGAGCGGGCACGCTGGCTCAGGTCGCTGCAAGCGGGGCTGCAACAGCCGGAGGCCCTCTGGCCTGGCTGCCTGCTGGATTACTTCGTGGACGGGCATTGGGACGTGTACTACTTCCAGCCGGAGACCGACCTGATCACCCTGCGGCCCGGCAGCTTCGAGGATCCCACCGTCCAGGCGGTGCTCCTCGAGCTGAACCGACTGCTGCCCATCGAGCAGAAGCCCACCCCCCGAACCACCGGCTTCATGCTGGATCACCTCCAGGATCTGCTCCTGACCGACGGCAGCGAGGCGCTGCAAGAAGCCCTGGAGCGCCTGCGCCACACCCCTTCCCCGGCCCACAAGGCAGCCCTGGAGGAGAAGCTGGTGGCCGAAGGCTACCACCGGGGCATGGCCGAGTACCTCTACGCCGCCTACCACCAGGCCCCCCTCCAGGCCATAGCCCAGCCCTCCCCTGCCCTGCAAAAGCGGCTGGCCCAGCTACAAGCCTTCAACAACCAGCTTGAAACCATAACCTCCTGGGATGACTCAGGGGTCGGCTACGTGCCCCGGCTGGTCTTCGACGAGGAGGGCTGGGCCGGCAGCGACTTCTGGCAGCTAACCTTGGAGGAGGAGATCCACAACACCTACCAGTGGGCGGAAATGGTTCACAGCGGCCTGTGGTGGGCCGACAGCGCCGAACAGGCCCGCCTGATCGGCCAGGCCCTGGCCACGGCCTGGCACCTGGTGCGGGAGCTGATCGAGACCTGGGGCGCCCCGGACGATGCCCACAACCACCGCTTGCTCACCCAGGCGGATGCCCTGCCCCCGCCCCCCGCCGCGGCCCGTCGGCTGTCCGACCACCGCTACGACCAGGCCCAGCAGGCCGCCTCCTTCTGGCAGCCGCCCCCCCTCCAGATGGCCACGGTGCCGCTGGAGATCTGCTTTGACTGAGGTAGCCATGGAAATACAGCCCCCCTACCAACACCTCGAGCCCCACACCGCCCTGACCCTGTACAAAAGCGGCCCGGAACACCTCCTGGTCTACTGGAAGTTTCAGGATGGCCAGCCCGTCTCCATGCACATCCCCACCCCGGCCTGGCTGGAGCGGTTCCTGGCCCGGCTGCTCAACCAGGCGGCGGTGACCTACCTCCACCCCCGGCTGATCGCCCAGGGCCCCGGCCTCCAGGTCTGGTGGCGCCCCGCCCAGCCCGCCGCCATGTTCTTCACCATGGCCGCGCTGGCCCCCCTTTCCGGCCAGACCTTCCCCCAGCCGCCCCTGCTCTTCATCCAGAAGGAACAAACCATCCACCTCTACGCCCTGCCCGCCGATGAGCGCCCCACCCCGCACACCCCCCTGCTCTATGCGCCCTACCCCAACTACAACCCGCAAAACGGCTGGGTCTGCTGGGGCAGCGGGGCGGTTCCCCCGGAGGCCACCCCCGAGGCCTGGGAGCAGGCCTTCTTTCAGAGCGCCTTCAGCCATACCCTGGGCGCCATGCCGCTCAAGCGGGGCAATCTGGTGGACTTGTGGCAGGGGCTGGCCAACAAGCCACGCTTTCCCCTCACCCGCCTGAAAAAGGCGGGCAAGACCGTACAGCAGGCCGTTGCCCAGGTCATACGCCACGCATAGGGGTGCTGGGAGGCCGCAACGCCGAGGAGCGCGAGGCCCAGGCCCGCACCAGCCTGGCCGCCGAGTACGAGCGGCTGAACCACGCGGAGGAGACCCTGATCCTGGCCAAAGCCCGTGCAGAGATCGCCCGCGCGGCCTTTGAATGCAGTCTGCACCAAAAGGAGCAAGCATGAACTACCTGCTGTTGGGCAAAGAGAGCTTCCTAAGCCACCTGGAAATGTACAAACCCTCGTACCTGTACATCAGCATCCAGATAAAGCCGTTCAACAACGTCTCGGACAAGGCCACCCTGTGGGCCAGTTTCCGGGCCAGTGACGGGCAGATCGTCATCTTCCGCAGCGAAAGCGTGTCGGTGGTGGATCCAAAGAAGGATGTGGCGCCCTTGCAGGGCATCGAGGCAGAGCTGAGGGAGTTCATCGCGTCGAGGCAGCTGGGCTGCACGATCAAGGAGGGGCTGCTGCTGTACCGCCTCAGCGACCTGTGACCGCCCGGCCCACAAACCCATCCCCCCACCATCCATAACCCTATCCCCAAAACGACCCTAGCCCACCCCTCCCCCTTCTCCCCTCTTCCTGCCCATCCCCGCCGGGCCAGCGCTTGCACACGCACCTGCGCTCGCGCAAAAAGGGGCCAACAATCAGGGAGGGGGTGAGGCGGGGATGGGTTGGGGGTTGCGGGTGAGTTGGTTTATCGGACATAATTGTGGATATGTGTTAAAGTACGGATGTTTTGCGCAAGGAGGTGCCATGCTCTATATCCATGCCTACCCTGACCCCGTGCCCTTTGCCCGCTTCCAGGACGCCGGCGAGGAGCGGGCGACCCTGCGGACGCTCCTGGAGCGGGCGGGATTGGACGGCTGCCCGGTGCTGCCTGCACCGGAGGTGCTCTGCTACCCATTGACCCACCCCGCCGACCCTTACCCCTCCGGCCTGGCCGCGCTGGTGCGCCGCCGGGTGGTGCTGCGCTCTCCCCTGCACCAGCTGGTGCAGGGGCTGCCCCCGGCGGGGAGCTGGCAGCCGGGCTACCTGGAAGGGCTGAAGTCGCTGGCGGATAGCTGGCGGGCCTTCCTGCAAGGGGAGCTCGCCGCTCCCCCCGGCCCCTTCAGCCTCCAGCTGGGTCCGGAGGATCTCGAGGTGCTCCTGGAGGCGGTGCTGGCCCATCCCCAGTTCCAGGCCGAGCTGGAGCGGCTGCGCCAAGCCACCCTGCACGCGCAGGGGCTCCGGGAAGAAGAACGGGCGCTGGCCGCCTGGCTGGCCTACCACCAGATCGAGATCCGGTGGGGCCCCGTCCGGCAAGGCCCCTTCGGCGAGCGGGTCGCCACCGCCCAGGGCCGGGTGGGGGCCCAGGCCTACCGGGCCCGGCTGGAGTGCATCCCCGACGCCGGGCCCCTGCTGTACTTCCAGCAGCGCCCGGTGTTCCGCACGGGCGCCTTGTGGCGCTACCTGGACAGCGCGGTGCCCCTGGAGGCCGAGCCCGGCCTCTTCCTGGAGGCGGCGCTCAAGACCGCCCCGGCGCCGCTGCTGGAGGTGCCCCTCGAATGAACCACCCCCTGCTGCTCCAGAGCTCCCCCTTCGATGACCCCACCACCCGCCGGGAGGTGGTGGAGCAGGCCCTGGCCACCTGGGACGCCCCCACCCTGGCCGAAGCGGTGGGGTACGCCCACCGGCTGTTCCACTGGCACGAGGCCCTGACCCTCACGGTCTGCCAGAACCTGGTCTACTGGTGCCGCGAGCAGGGCTACACCTGGCCCCATCTGCCGCAGCAGGCCCTGCTCCTCTTCTGGGAGCAGGTCACCACCCGGCACCCGCCGCTCTCGGCCCGCCCCGTCCGCAAGGACGCCAGCCAGTACGCCTGGTATCGCGGCCTGCGGCGCTTCTTCGAGGTGCTCCAGTGGGCCGGGGTGGAGGTGCCCCCGCTGGAGATGCCCAGGAAGCCCCACTACGCCCTGATCCGGCCCCACTTCAGCGACAAGGAGTTCGCCCGGCTCCTGGAGGGGGCCCGCCACCACCCCGAGGGACGGCTGCGGCGGCTGGGGGTGGCCCTGCTCTACCTCTTGGGGGAGAGCGGGGTCTGGATGGGCGAGCTCTACGCCCTGCGGCTGGAGGACTTCGACCCCCAGGCCCGCACCCTGCGGGTGCGCGGGCGCAGAGCCCGGGAGATCCCCCTCTCCAAGGAGGCCGCCGAGGCCATCCGGGCCTACCTGGAGGACCGTGAGGCGGTGGTGAGCCTCTCCCCCATCCCCCCGCCCTACCTGTTCGTGCGGATGACCAACAAGAAGGGCGGGCTGGGGAAGGCCCTCAACCGGGACACCGTGGTGGGGTTACTCGAGCGCATCCTCCAGATGGCGGAGATCAGCCATGAGCGGCCCACCGGGGCCCTGCGCTGGCGGGCGGTGCGGCGCTACCTGGCCCAGGGGCTGGCCCCTGAAGAGGTGACGAAACGCACCGGGGTGGCCAGCGTGGCCGACCTGGACTGAGGAGGACGTATGTACAAACTGAAAAGCTCGGATCGCACCAAGCTGGAGAATCACATCTACTTTTACCTGCGGGAGAAGCTCGACCTGTTGGAGGACGCCGAGCTGGAGGCGCTGAGCCCCGAGGCCCTGCTGGAGGGGGAGGTCTTCTCCCCCGACCCCGGGGCTGCCTGGTGGGTGGACGATCCGGCGGAGGGCCGGGCCCTCTTCCTGCACATGGCAGGGCAGGCTTTGCAGGACGAGCGGGAGGCGCGAGAGCAGGGAACCCTGGAACTGGACTGAAGGAGAAAACGATGGAGATCATGCTAAAACACCAGACAATGAAGAACGGCAGCACGCAACTCGAATAAAACCGGTAAACCCCAACCCGGAGCCCTAGCCCCCGGCCCGGCGGCACCAGCGGTTGCAGCGCCCCTCCCCCTCGAACCGGATCAGGGTCACGTAGCCCTGCCGCTTCCCCTCCACCCCCTCCTCCTCGTACTGCCAGGCCCCCCGGGAATACTTGATCACCTCCGGCAGCCCCTGGCGACCTTGCAAATGCCGCCGCTTCCAGCGATAGCCAAACGCCTGCACATACTCGCCCTCCTGGGTCGCCCCCAAGTAGGCCCAGTCAAAACAGGCGTGGCAGGCCAAAGGCAACACAAACCCCCCCAAGGGAATCTCCTTGGGCCGAAATCCCTGCTGCCCCCAGATCCGCAGATCCTCCAACCAGCGCTCCGCCGTCGTATCCACCTGCACCTCATGCCCCAGCGGGGAAAACAACACCAGTCGCACCCCTCCATTGTAGACCCTCTGCTCTAAACATTCCGCCCCCACCCCCCTTTGTTTAGAGAAAAAAAAGTCACTACCCCCCCCTTCCGCGCCCTTTCCTCTCATGATTGCATCCGTTTTAGGCGCGGTTCGCAGTCCCCCCCCGCAAGCGGGGGGGGATCCCTC
>Ga0209721_1001211_pt1 | contig 19789 bp, 17 predicted proteins | sample TshhotsprinmetaG_FD_184139 | JGI IMG/M metagenome (GOLD analysis project Ga0209721, IMG submission 184139) | Hot spring microbial communities from South Africa to study Microbial Dark Matter (Phase II) - Tshipise hot spring metaG (SPAdes)... | ecosystem: Environmental > Aquatic > Thermal springs...
GAGGGGGGAAGAGAGGGGTTTTTGGGGCGGCGGCGAAGCCGCCGCCCCAAAAACCCCATTTCCATCTCCCTCCCCGTGCGGCTGTAAGGGCGGACGGATCGTCCGCCCTCAATGGGGAGGGGGTAGGGGGGAGGGGAAATGTCAATCCTCCAGAGGATCGCACCCTTCTGGAATTATAAGCCGATTCAACCCATAGAGGGGTATGACTTTTTGGGACCTACCTGCTACCTACTGCCTGCTCCCTGCTGCCTGCTCCCTGCTGCCTGCTGCCTGCTACCTGCTGCCTGCTACCTGTAGTATGACTTTTTGAGACTTCGCCGGAAGGCGGTGATACGACTTTACGAGATTCAAATAGAAAACCACCTGATACTCTATAACGCATAAAGACTCGGCGGTCTCAGCGGTAAATTGAGAACCTGGCTGGGTAGATACCCCCTGGGGAATCCATGAAGCCCGGATTTGGGGGCATCGGCGAAGCGCGGATGCTCCCCCATCCCTCCTCTCCTCCAGATCACCAGGGGATCGGGCCCAGAATCCCGAGGACCACCAGGGCGATCAGGAGCAACCCCACAATGACGGCCCACCAGTCCTCGCCAATGCGGGCGAGAAACGTCTTTTGCGGAGACGGGGTCTCTTTCATGCCTTTCACCTCATCGTGTAGTATAGTACACGATTCCCGATGCGCAAGTGCGCTGCTCGTGGGGCTTGCGCAGCAATTCGCCTTTTACAGGAAAGGGGTAGGGCCCCCCCTCGGCGAACTCGGCGCTCTCTGCGGTAAAACACCCGGCAACCCTCTACAAGGAGACCATCTAATCGCGTCCAAAAACAGAGGGTACGGCGGTCGCGCTGCCGTACCCTCTGCTGGTTCGCTGGGGGAAAGGCGCTCTTATTCCGACACCATCTGCCGGGCCACCAGTTCTATCACGTCCATCACCCGGATGCGCAGTTTTTCCCGACGGGCGGCGCCCGCCAGCGTGCGCACGCACTGCTGGCAGGCGGAGAGGAGCACGCGCGCCTCCGTGGCCTGCGCTTGCGCGATGCGCCGCTGGGCCACCGCCTCCGTCAGGTTCTTATCCGCCATCTCCACATCCCCGCCGCCGCCGCAGCACAGGGAGTACTGGTGATGGTGCTCCATCTCCACAAAAGTCACCCCCGGGATCGCCCGGATGACCTCCCGCGGCGCCTCGTATATCCTGCTGGTCCGCCCCAGATCGCACGGGTCGTGGTATGTGACCCGCTCCTCCAGCGGTTTCAGCGGCAGGTCGCGCACGATCTGGGCCAGGAGTTCGGTGGCGTGGAATACCTCAAACCCCAGTGCTTCCCCCAGGACGCGGGGATAGTCGTGTTTCCAGGTGTGGTAACAGGACGGGCAGGTCGCCACCAGACGCCGCGCTCCCGTCCGGCGCACCGCCTCCACGTTGTGGCGCACAATATCCCCCGCATCGTCGCCCATCCCGGCGATGACCAGCGGGAAACCGCAGCACCACTCCTCCCCGCCCAGCGTCATATAGTCCACCCCGGCCCGTTCCATTACCTGGACCAGGCTCTGCGGGATGGAGTAGGATTGGGGGTAGAACGAGGCGACGCATCCGACGAAGAAGACTACCTCCGCGCGCGTCTTCTGGCCGACTCCGGGCGGGATTTCGGGCAGGTTCTGGCTCCAGATGAGCCGGTTGGCGTTATCGTCGCCGGAGATGTTGTGGGCGGTCCGCATCGTCTCGCGGAGACGGTCAAAGACGGAGGGGTAGGCCCCCTGCCGCACCAGGTCCCGGCGCATGGCAATCCAGAGGTCGCGGGTCTGGATGTGCACCGGGCAGACGACGGCGCAGCGACCGCAGAGGGTGCAGTCGTACGTCCCGGTGGAGTGGGTCTGGAGCGCCTCGGGCTCCGGCGCGCGGCGCCCGAATAGAAGGGCCAGGAGGCCGTTCCGCTGCCGGATGAACCGGCGCGTCGCCTCAATCTTGCGCAGCGGCGTGATGGCCTCCTCCGGTTTCTCCGAGAACGTCGGACACCAGAGGGTGCACTCGCCGCAGCGGGTGCAGCCATCCAGTTCCAGCAGTTGTCGCGGTGTGTAGCAGGAGAGGTCTACTGGGCTCATCCGTGCTTTCTCCCCACAGAGTTGAGAACAGCCACCAGCGGGCTGATGAGGATATGCAGAAACTTGCTGAAGGGCAGGTAGGCGATCGTCGCCACGACCAGCAGGGCGTGGAGATACCAGAGGGCCGCATACGCCCAGGCCCAGGGCAGATTCAGCGGGCGCAGGACCGCCGCGATGGCGTACCCGAGGAACGCGTAGACGGCCTTATCCGCCGGAAGGGCGACGCTCAGCATCCGGACCCCTTCCAGCAGCAGGCCAACGAAGAAGACCCCGCCCAGGAGCGCGATCGCCGCGCGGTCCTGAGTGGCCGTCCGCAGGCGCGGGTCACGGCGGATGAAGCGCCGGTACAGGGCAATCAGCACGCCCAGAATGATCAGCGCGGCGCAGAAGTCGTTGAAGAAGGCGACACCGGGGGTATCCCGGTCGGCCAGGACGCGCGTCCAGGCGGCGCCGGGCCAGAAGGCCTCGCCTTTCCAGGTGAGCACTCCCAGCAGGAAGCGCGCCAGGAAGGGCCAGTAAATGAGAGTGTGCATCACCCAGCGGCCCACACTCTCCTGGAGCACGCCCCGCAGGAAAATCCCGTCGGCGAAGATGCTCCAGAGCAGCGAGAATAACCGGCGGGAGAAGACCAGCCGGACCAGGTCGCTGGCGATGTAGGAGAGTTTCTGCACCGGGGTAATCCCCGGATGGCCCGGCAGTTCCCCCCGCAGGTAGATGGAGACGTTGATCGTCATCCCCACCAGGAAGATGAGCAGTCCCACCGCCGACCAGGGGTCTTTGACGATGGGCGCGGCCTCGTGACAGGGCATGCAGAGGATGCTGCGGGCCGGTAAGGTGACCGCGGGTGCTCCAACCTCGTTTGTGGGATGATGGCAGCGCGCGCAGTCGGGCCGCGCCTGGGCGGAATGGTCGGTCCGGTCCGCAGGATTCCCGGCCGCGTCTACCTCCGCTGTCCGGACCCGTCCGGTGGCCGCATCCCGCACCATCGGAAGATGGGGGCGATGGCAGACGGCGCAGTCTATATCCAGGTGCGGGGCGCCCATGTGGACGTGGGCGAGGATCGCCGCGTGGCAGTCGGCGCAGGCGACCGGTTTTTCGGCCTGGTGGGGGTTCCGGGCCACGTCGGAGTGGCAGGCCGTGCAGGCGATGCGGCTGTGGAGCGTCCCCGCATAACGGGCCGGGTCTATGTAGACCGGCGTCCGGCCGGGGGTTGCCCATTCCTGCACCTGGGGGTTTCCATGGCATTCCATGCAGAAGGCGATCTGGGCCTCCGAACCCGAGAGGGTGTTCAGGTTCATCTGTCGGTGACAGGCCCAGCAGTTCTGGTCGTTTTCCGGCGGGGTCGGACCGGCCAGGACGGGAGCGGCCAGCGCGCCCATCCCGATGAGGAGCACGATTGTGATGAGGGGGATCGCGATTCTCCTGTTCATCGTACCTTCATCTCCTCTGCGCGCTGGGGTTCTTTCTGCATCCGTTCCCACTGCAGCGGCCGTTCGTGTTCCAGTTCCTCCCGGCTCTCCTTGCCGGTGAAGATGACTTTGTTGAGCGGGAACTTATCCCAGCGGATGTGAGTGTTGAACATGTGGACGATGTAGATGAAGCCGACGGCCAGAAGCGCCTCATCGCTGTGCATGATGTGGGCGATGTTGATGACCGTCCCGGGCAGGAAGCGGGAGAAGAACTCCGGGAACCAGAGGACCAGTCCGGAGAGGCCGATGACCGGAACCCCCCAGAAGACGGCCCAGTAGTCAAATTTCTCAAAATAGGCGAAGCGGTCAAAGAGGGGACGGCTGCCCTTGCCGATGAAGTACAGGAAGTTCTGCCAGATGTCCTTGAAGTCCTTCACCGAGGGTACGGGCGTATCCGGCCCCCAGGGTTTGCGTTTCTGGACCACGACGTAGTGGACGATGTACGCCAGGTGCATCAGGCACCAGATGGCGATGACCACGGCGCTCACCCGATGCAGGATGCCCATCACCTCCACGCCGCCCTGGAGTTGGGTGAGCCACTGAGCCCAGCGGGTGGTCGGGTATTTCAGGGGCATCCCGCTGATGGTGGAGAGGAAGAAACTGGTCATCACCAGCAGGTGGACCAGGCGGTGGTAGATATTGAAGCGCCAGTACTCCTCTCCTTCGGATTTCTCTTTCGTGGGGACGGTATGAGCGGGCGCCCGGCGCAGCCGTTCATGCAGGGAGCGGAGAAACCACAGCGCGGTGTGAGTGTAGAAAACCGCCAGGACGCTGGCCGTCAGCACGACGAAAAAGAGTTGCACCCAGAAGAAGAGGGCGAAGTTCTGGCGGTTGGGGTCGTCCGGCGCGGTCTGCAGGGTCTTCCGGGCGTGGACGTAGTAGCCCGCCATGGCGATAGGGGCCTGCGGGTGGCAGCGGCGGCAGGCCTGGATCGCCTCTTCGGGGGTCTGCAGGGCCAGGACGTTGTGCGCGCCGTGGCAGTCGGCGCAGGTGGCGGCGGTCTCCCGCCCCAGCAGGACCGCCTTGCCGTGGTAGTCGTCTTTGTACGTCTTTAGGGCCTCGGCATGGCATTCCCCGCAGACCAGGGTGGTGGAGGCCATTACCTGGCCGCGCGTGGCGATCGGGACGTAGTGGGCATTGTGGCAATGGCCGCAGGTGGGCGCCTGGGTCTCTTTGCCCCCTCCCTGCGCTCGGGCCGCCGCGTGAACTCCTTGCTCATAGGCGGCGTACGCCTCGGGATGGCAGGACGCGCAGCGCCCGTAGTCGTAGAGCGCGCGGCTGTCCTGGGTCAGCCGGGCGGGGTCAGGATGTGCCGCGTCCTCCGTCGTGATGTCCGGATGGCAGACGGCGCAATCCAGATTCCCGTGGGCCGACGCCCGAAAACGGAACAGGTCTATGTGCCATCCGGGAAAGGGTTGGGAAGGGGGATTGGTGGGCGGACGGGGAACGCAGCCCGTGATGGTCAGCAGGATCACCCCTGCCAGCAGGAAAGACAGTCGGTGAAATCTTCTCGTCACGGAGATTCCTCCTGGCTGTAGTCGTGGTGGAGATGAGTTGAGTATAATATACCAGCAGGAAAATGGCAAACGGAAAGACGGGGTTGGCGGGCGGCCTTCGGTCGCCCGCCAACCCCGCCCCCTTTATACCCCGCGCCGCAGGACGTCCTTCAGTTCTCCCGCCGCGTCGTAGATACACACCTCCAGCGGCAACTGGCCCGGCAGGGCATGGGTGGCGCAACCGAAGCAGGGGTCGTAGGCGCGGAAGGCCATCTCCACGCGGTTGAGCAGCCCCTCGCTGACCACTTGGCCCTTGCGGATCAGCCCCTGCGCGGCTTTGCGGATGGAGATGGCGATGGGCGCGTAGTTGTTGGTCGTGCCGACGATGAGGTTGCACTTCTTCACCAGCCCCCGCTCGTCGGTGACGTAGTGGTGGGTGAGGGTGCCGCGCGGGGCCTCCACGATGCCCACCCCCTCGTCGGGCGTGGCGGTGGGGATGTTGCGCACGTGGGGACTGGTGATCTCCGGGTCGGTGCTCAGTTCCAGGAGACGCTCCGCAGCGTAGAGGACTTCTATCAGCCGGGCCCAGTGGATCGCCAGCGTGTGGTGCACCGGTTTGCCGCCCAGCGTCTTGTAGAACTCCTCGTAGGCCTCCTGCGCCCGCGGCGTCGCCATACCGTCGGCGGCGTTGAGACGGGAGAGCGGGGTCGCCTGATAGACGCCGCTATCCCTGCCCGTTACCAGCCCCTTCCAGCCGACTTTCTTCAGAAAGGGGAACTTCAGATAGGTCCAGGGCTCCACGTGCTCGGCCACTACTTCCAGGTACTCGTGCGGCGCGTATTTGACGAACTCCCTCCCCTCCGGGTCCACCACGCGAACCATGCCGTCGTAGAAGTTTACCCGGTTCCGCTCGTCCACCATCCCCATATAGTACGTGGGTATGGTGAAGGTGTCGGAGAGGATCATATCCACATACGCTTTGTTCCCCAGCACGACGTTGCGGAAGAGTTGCAGGGTGAAGAGGGCGAACTCCACCTCGTGGCGGGCGATGGCCTCAATTTGAGCCCGCTCCTCCTCAGTGATGGCCCTGGTCACGCCGCCGGGGACGCCGAAGATGGGGTGGACTTTGCGCCCGCCCAGCATGCCGATGATGTCCATCACCATGCCGCGAGCCTGGATCACCTGCTTGCCTACCTCCACACCCACTTTGTGGATGAGCCCCAGGATGTTGCGCTCGGCCGGGGGCGCGTCCGGCCCCACGACGAAGTCCGGGCCGGCGAGGATGTAAAAGTGGGTCATGTGGTCGGCGACGTAGAAGGCAGAGTAGAAGAGTTCGCGCAGTTTCTTCGCCGCCGACGGCACCTCCACGTGGTAGACGGCGTCGCAGGCCTTGACCGAGGCCATGTGGTGGGCCTCCGGACAGACGCCGCAGATGCGCGGGGTGATGTCCATCAGTTCTTCTACCGGGCGGCCCTCCACGAACTTCTCAAATCCGCGCAGTTCAGGGATCACCAGATAAGCATTGGCGACGTTTCCCTCATCGTCCAGGAAGATGTCAATGCGCCCGTGTCCTTCCAATCGGGTGATGGGATCAATGCTGATTTTTTGCATGGGACCTCTCCTTAGTGCGCAACCGCGACCTGTGCAGTAACGACGCGGGCAGGCTGAAGCGGTAGAAAGTGCCCACCGGGTCCAGAATCTCCCCGACGATGCGGGCGGCCTCCTCTTCGGTGTCCGCATCCACCACCGAGGCGACGGCCGAGAGCAGCGCCGCACCCTGGTCCATCACGTTGGGGGGCGGGCCGTAGCATCCCCGGCAGGGCTGGTTCACCTGCGGGCAGAGGGCACCACACCCGCTCCGCGTGGCCGGCCCGGCGCAGATGATGCCCTGGTCCAGCAGACACTCCGTCGGGTCGGGGATAATCTCGTGGTAGCGGTAGAACTTACGGATGCGCTTCTCCTTCCGCTGACGCTTGCACTCGTCGCAGACCGTCTTCTCCCCCGCGCCCACCACACTCCCGCGGGGCGGCAGGTTGCCGCCGAGGATGGCCTCCACCACGGCCCAAATCTGGTGCGGCTGCGGTGGACAGCCGGGGACGTAGTAATCCACCTCCGTCACCTGGTCCAGCGTTTTGACCGTGTTGTAGAACCGTGGGATCTCAATCTCCCCTTCCGGCATTTGGGTGACTGGTTGGGGGAGGACCCCCTGGGGGTTATCCACCGTGGGCGCTTCCAGATAGGCGTGCGCAAAGACGGACTGGCGGTCAAAGAGATTGGCCAGGCCGGGGATGCAGCCCTCGTAGGCGCAGGAGCCGAAGGCGACGAGGACTTTGGACTTCCGGCGCAACAGATGGGCCATGTGCTCGTTCTCGCTGGTGCGGATGGCGCCGTTGAAAAGACAGACGTCTATGTGACCATCGGGCATGGCCTCCACATCCTTGACCTTGAAGTCCATCGCCACCGGCCAGAAGAGAATCTCCGCCGCAGCATCCAGGTCCAGGATTTTCTCCCGCAATTCCACGACAGCGATCTCACAACCACCGCACGAGGCGGCCCAGTAGAGGCCCAGTTTGAGTTTCCCGTTCCCTGCCATGGGTCAGTCCTCCTTACTTTCCAGTTCCTGCTTCCAGTTCAGGGGGCCCAGGGCCCGGACCTGTTCGGTGAACTCGTGGGTCAGTTGAGCCCACTTGACCGCCTCGGCGCCGGAAATCCATCCCCAATGGAAGCGTTCTTTCTCAATGCCAAACTGGGCCAGTAACTGCTCCACCAGCGGCATACGGCGGAAGGTCTTGAAGTTCCCGTTGGTATAGTGGCAGTCGCCCGGGGGATGGCAGCCGGAGACGATGACGCCGTCGGCTCCCAGGGCGAAGGCCTTCAGGATGAACGTCGGTTCAATCCGTCCGGAGCACATCACCCGGATGATGTCCACGTTCGGTGGTTGCTCCATCCGGCTCACACCAGCGTTGTCCGCCGCCGTATAGGTGCACCAGTTGCAGACAAAGGCGATGATTCGCGGCTCAAATTCTTCGGCCATGCTTTCCTCCTCAGGCAGGAACCAGCAGCGCTTCCAGTTCCGCCAGAATCTGGCGGTCGGAGAAGTGGCGGGCGGTGATGGCTTCGGCGGGGCACGCCGCCACGCACGTACCACAGCCCTTACAGAGGGCCTCGTTCACCCGGGCCACCCCCGCATCCTCCACGAACGAAATGGCGCTATACGGGCAGAGAACGATGCAGGTCTTGCAGCCGGAGCACAGTTGCTCGTCCACCACCGCCGTCGTGGGGGAGATGACCACCTGCCCACGGCTCAGGAGGGCCAGGGCCTCCGAGGCCGCGGCCCCGGCATGGGCGACGGTATCCGGCACGTCCTTAGGCGCCTGGCAGGCTCCGGCCAGGAAGACCCCTTCGGTGTTAGTGTGGAAGGGCCGCAGTTTGGGATGAGCTTCCTGGAAAAAGCCGCTGGCGCTCCGGCTGATCCCGAAGAGCGAGGCCACTTTGTCCGAATCGCGCGGAGCCTCCATCGCCGTCTCCAGAATGACCATATCTACCTCTATCTGGACGGGCAGACCCAGGTTGGTGTTTTCGGCCTTTACCTGAATCCGGCCGTCGTCCAGAACGATCACCTCCGCCCCGCGCCCGCGGACGAAGTAGACGCCCTCTCCCTGCACCCGTTCGTAGAACTCCTCGTAGTCCTTCCCGAAGGCGCGAATGTCCATATAGAACTCAAAGACCTCCGCACCGGTCTTGTCCCGCACCAGATGGGCGTGCTTGAGGGCGTACATACAGCAGACGCGGGAGCAGTAGCGGTTGGCGTGCTCATCGCGGCTGCCCACGCAGTGGATGATGGCGACCCGTTTAGGCTTTTCCCCCCTGGAAGTGAGAATCTCGCCCCGGGTAGGCCCGGTGGCGCTGGAGAACCGCTCAAACTGCAGGCCGTCCATAATGTCGGGGGACTTGCCATAGGAGAAGGCGGGAAGCCGCCGGGGGTCAAACATCTCAAAACCGGTCGCCACGATGATGGCCCCCACGTTCAGGTCAATGAACCGTTCCTTCTGGCTGAAGTCAATCGCTCTGGTCGGGCAGGCCTCCAGGCAGGCCTGGGTGCACTTACCCTTGCTCAGGAAGAGACAGGCCTGGTCGTCAATGACCGCCTTCAGCGGGACGGCCTGACCGTTCATCGGGATGTACGCGGCGCGACGGCGGCTCAGCCCGGCGTCGTACTCGTTCGGGACGCCCCGCTTGAAGACGCAGGCCTCCGCGCAGGCGCCGCACCCGGTACAGAGGTCCGTGTGGACATACCGGGGGCGCTGGCGGACCCGCACCTGGAAATTGCCGACGTAACCGGAGACCTCTACGACTTCGCTGTAGGTCAGGAGGGTGATGTTGGGATGCCGACCGGCATCCATCATCTTGGGGCCGAGAATTCAGGTACTGCAGTCTAAGGTGGGGAAGGTTTTATCCAGTTGAGCCATATGACCGCCGATGGACGGCTGTCGCTCCACCAGATAAACGGGGTAGCCGGCCTCGGCAATGGTGAGAGCGGCCTGGATGCCGGCGATGCCGCCGCCGACGACCAGCGCCGCGGGGGTCACGCTCTCCTGACGGGGCTGAAGGGGCTCGTGGAAGTTGACCCGGGCAACCGCGGCGCGCACCAGCCGCTTGGCCTTCTCCGTGGCCTGGGCCGGGTCGTCCACCACCCAGGAGACGTGCTCGCGGATGTTGGCCATTTGGAAGTAATAGGGGTTCAGGCCGGCCGAGGCCAGGACGTTCTGGAAAGTGGGTTCGTGCATCCGGGGGGTGCACGAGGCCACCACCACCCGGTTCAGCCCCAGTTGCCGGATATCCTGCCGGATCATCTCCTGCCCGGCCTCCGAGCAGGTATACCGGTGGGATCGGGCCACCACGACGTTGGGGAGCGTCTGGGCAAACTGCACCACCTCCTCCACGTCCACGGTGGCACCGATATTGATGCCGCAGTAGCAGATGTAGACGCCGATTCTTGGCTCTTCGCAGGCCATAACGGATTCCTCCTTCAGGGGAAAACATTGTGAGGCGGGTGGCCTCGCCGCCCGCCCCAACGTCTATTTCTCCATCGTCTGCCAGACCAGTTCGCAGATGTCCAGCACCCGGACGCGGGTTTTGGTCTTGCGGGCGGCCTGGAGCAGCGTGCGCTTGCACTGCTGGCAGGACGAGATAATCGCCTCCGCGCCCGTAGCGACGGCCTCCTGCAACCGCTGGATGGAGACCCGCTCCACCGCATCGGGCTCCGTCATCGCCACATCCCCGCCCCCACCGCAACAGACGGCGTTTTCCATCGTGTGGGGCATCTCCCGCAGTTGCATCCCGGGGATGCTGCGGATAATGGCGCGCGGGGCGTCAAATACGCCGCTCTTGCGCCCCAGATCGCAGGGATCGTGGTACGTCACCGTCCAGGGGAGTTCGGTCAACCGGATCTGGCCCTCCTGGTGCATGCGGGCCAGCAATTGACTGGCGTGCAGCACCTCAAAACCGAAGGAATCCCCCACCATCTCCGGATAGAGATGATGCCAGGTATAGTAGCAGGAAGAGCAGGTGGCGACCAGGATTTTCGGGCCCAGCGAGCGGACCTTCTCCACGTTGTGGTGGGCCAGTTCTATCATCTCATCCTTCATCCCGGCGCCGTAGAGGGGATAGCCGCAGCACCACTCCTCACTTCCCAGCAGGGTGTAGGAGACGTGGGCCTGCTCCAGAATCTGGACCAGCGACTGGGGGATGCTGTAGGCCATCGGGTAGAGGGCGGAGACGCAGCCGGTGAATACCAGTACCTCCGCCAGTTCCGCCGGGGTCTCCTTGACTTTCGCGGCGACGGCTTCCAGTCCCTCGCTCCAGATAAGGCGGGTCTGGTTATCTTCGTTGAGGATGTTACGGGTTGCGGCGACGGCATCCCGCATGATCAAAAGGGTCTGAGGGACATTGTACCCATGGGCCACTGCCCACTCCCGCAGGTAGCGCATCGTGCCACTGGTCATGATCCCGCGGGGGCAACGGGCGGTGCAGGCGTAGCACTGGGTGCACAGCCAGAAGGTCCGACTGTTCATCACCACATCGCGCAGGCCCAGGCGGACCAGTTCCCACAATTGGCGGGGGGAGTAATCCATCAGGTCCGCCGTGGGGCAGGACGCGCTGCAGGTGCCGCACTGGATGCAGGTCAACAGTTTCTGCCAGGCGGGGTCCACCTGGCTCATAAAGTCGCGGTCTAACACTTCCTCAGTCAACACAGGCGGAAGCGGAGGGGTCATCCGGGGACCTCCTTTGTGGAGATAAGGTGTTCGGCCCAGAAGGGGCGCTCATTTCAGGAACCGCCGGACGGTCTTGAGGAGCACTTCCGGCTGGATGGGTTTGGAGATCCAGGCATCAATCGGCACGCGCTCCTCCGGGAACTCGCTGGCGTACTCGCTGGTGGCGATGGACGAAACCATAATGATGGGGATGTCCTTCAATTCGGGGTCGGATTCCAGCGCTTCGCTGACTTCCACACCCTCCAGCGTGGTGGACATCATCACATCCAGCAGCACCAGGTCGGGCTTTTCCTGGCGCATCATCTCCAGCGCCTGCCCGCCGTTGCGGGCTTCCCGCACCCGGTACCCTTCGGATTCCAGGATGCGGCGGCAAATCATCAGAAAATCCGGGTCATCATCTACGACGAGAATGCGGGGCATCGTTTTCTTCCCCATATTTTCCTTCCTTTCTGAAGGTGGACAACGCCTTTTCTGTTTTTTTATCATACCCCCATAGGTGCGGTTAACAAGTGACAAATGGTTTGTAGGGTGAATGACGTTTATCCTGCACATTTTGGAAAGGTAACTGCTCAGCGTGTTTGGCTATGAGGGAAACCTCACTGTGAGCCACGAAGCGCAGCGGAGTGGCGTTCCAGCCTGCGAAGCAGGGTTATGTAGGGGCAACTTTCAAAGTCGCCCCTACCGGAGGGTTCACCTTCCGGCGGAGAGTGAATAGTTTACTCCTGCAGCAGGTTGCTCCTGGAGAGAGCAGTAACGCCCCACCCCCTTTCCCCCCTCCCCGTTGGGCTGCGCCCACGGGGAGGGGGGATTTTTGTAGGGGTTTTGGCGCTGGCGGCCTTCGGCCGCCAGCGCCAAAACCCCTATTTTTCTCCCCCTTCTCCCCCGCTTGCGGGGGAGAAGGAAGTTGGGGGGATGAGGGGGTGTTAACGCCTGCCGACCAACGATTTCCGGTTATTGTCCGAACCATTTGTCCAGCCGGGATATCGCCAGGCGGCAGATGGGGATTCCCCGGTCCTGCGCAATGGGTATTACCCCGCAATCCCATAAAACTGAAATGCACCCACGCGGGCTTGTCAACTTTCCCAACCAGTGGTATAATCTGTAACGAAGGGCGGTTAGCTCAGATGGCCAGAGCGCCACGTTGACATCGTGGAGGTCACAGGTTCAAGTCCTGTACCGCCCACAAACCGGCTGGTCTTCCCAGCCGGTTTGTTGTTCTACTACTAAGGAGGTCCTATGCCCGACGCCCCTCTCCTGGCCGCCATTCTGGACAGTTTGCCGGAGCCCATCCTCGTCGCCGATACCGACCATATCATCCGCTACATGAACCGGGCTGCCATCGCCCACTACTCCGGTGGAGAGACACTTCTGGGCACTTCCCTGCTGGATTGCCACAACCCCCGTTCCCAGCAAATCATTCTGGAGGTCGTGGAGGAATTCCGGGCCGGCGCGGACGAGCGATTCATCTCCGAGAACGCAGGCCGCCGGATGTATATGCGGGCCGTTCGGGATGCCAGCGGTCGCCTGCTGGGGTACTACGAAAGATACGAACGACGGGCAGAGCCGTAGCGGACCGGCTATAGATTCTTCGGCAAACCACCTTTCCCACAGGCCAGGCGGCGCGTAGGAGAAGAGATGGAATTGTGGTCATTCCCTCCTGAGGAGGGTCTGAGCGAACTGGACAGACAGCGCACATCTGTGACACCTCTCGTACTGTCCTCTGTCTCCCCAGAGGGGGCCGCAGTGGGCGAACAGGTGGAGGTCACTCAGGCCGCCGGCCTTATCTCCCTGGGCAACATCGCCAGCCGGGTGCTGGGACTGGCCCGCGAAATGGTCAAATCCGGCCTCTTCGGCGCTGGCCCGCACGTCAGCGCGCTCAACGCCGCCATCCGCGTCCCCGTCACCATCTACGACCTGCTGGTGGGCGGCATGATCAGTTCCGCCTTGGTCCCCGTCTTCTCCGACTACGCCGCCCCGGAGCGCCGGGACGAGTTGTGGCGTCTCATTGGCGTACTGACCGCCGCCTTGACGCTGATCGTGGGCGGATTTCTCCTCCTGGGGGAACTCTTCGCCCCGCAACTGATCTGGCTGATGGCGGGGGGACTGGCATCGGAGGATCAGAAACTGGCGACGGAATTGCTGCGGATTGTCCTCCCCGCGCTTCTGTTCCTGAATCTTGCCGGTGTCCTCTCCGCCGCCCTCTACGCCCTCCGGCGCTTCGCTTTCCCCGCGTTCACCGCCGCGGTCTTCAACGCTGCGCTTGTGGTGACGGCGCTCCTTCTGGGGCGCGAGTGGGGGGTACGGAGCATGGCGCTGGGGCTGGTGATCGGGGCGGCCTGCCAGGTGGCGCTGCAACTCCCCGGCCTGCGGGACGCTCGTCTGCGCCTCATCCTGGACCTGCGCCATCCGGCCCTGCGCCGCATCGGGCGACTCTATCTGCCCGTCCTGCTGGGTCTGGTGGTGGACAATCTGCTCTCGGTGGTCCTCAGTTACCACCTGGCCTCGCGCATCGGCAGTTCCGCCATCGCCTGGATGGAGTACGCCGCCCAGATCATTCAATTCCCTCTGGGGATGGTGGTCGTCGCCATCTCGCTGGCGATCCTGCCCACCCTTTCCCGGCAGGCCTCCGAAGGAGACCCGTCTCCCTTCCGCGCCACCCTCTCTCAGGGGCTTCGCCTGGTCCTGTTCCTGATCGTCCCCGCCACGACGGCCCTGCTGACCCTTTCGGTCCCCGTCGTGGCGCTCATCTTTGAACACGGGGGATTCACCCGCGCCGACACGCTGGCGGTGGCCGAGGCGCTGCGCTGTCATCTGCCGGGGTTGCTCTTTGCGGCGGTGGACCAGGTGCTCATCTTCGCTTTCTACGCCCGCAAAGACACGCTGACTCCGGCCCTGGTGGGCATCGGGACCACCGTCCTCTACGCCCTGACCGCGGTGGCGCTGGCCGCGGCCGGTGTCCTGACCCTCCCCCTGCTGGTACTGGTCAACTCCGGCAAGTGGACGGCGCACGCCCTGACGATGCTCTACCTGACGCGCCGTCATCTGGGAGGACTGGGGAGTTCCGGTATGGGGGGCATGCTAGTTCGGGTGACGGTCGCTTCCCTGGTGCTGGCGGCCGTTTCATGGGGGATCGCCCGCCCTCTGGAGGCGGCGTTCGGGCCGGGGCTGCTGGGGGAACTGGCGGTCGTCGGCGGCGCAGGCGGCGCCGGGGCGGCCGTCTACCTGCTCCTGAGCCGCGCGATGCGGGTGGAGGAGGTCAATCTCCTGCGCGCCGCGCTGACCGACGCCATCCGCCGACGATTTCCCGGATTGAGGAGTTGGATCGGATGAAAAAGCGAAGAACGTCATCCGGTGTGAAAAAATTGGCCTCAGTGCCACCGGACCGGTATGACCACGAGTATTTTCTATCCGTTTGTGAGGGGTACGAGGAGTTTGTCGCCACGGAGGGGCGGGAACTTTCCCGCCGGTTACGGTCGGCCTTCGCCGTAGCGGGCATCGGGCCGGGGATGCGGGTGCTGGACGTGGGATGCGGGCGGGGGGAAGTCCTGCGCCACTGCACCCGGGCCGGCGCGGAGGCCCACGGGATTGACTACGCTCCGGCGGCAGTGGCGCTCTCCCGCGAGGTGCTGGCGGCAGGCGAGGCGGCCGGGGTCTACCAGGCCGACGCCAAACGGTTACCCTTCGCCGACGGGACGTTTGACCGGATACTCCTCTTTGACATCGTGGAGCATCTCTACCCGTGGGAACTGGACCAGGCCCTGCAGGAGGCGCGCCGGGTCCTCAAGCCGGGCGGGCGGCTGGTCGTCCACACGGCCCCCAATGCCTGGTACGACCGTTATGCCTACCCGATAGTCCGGCTGGTGCGCGTCCTGATGGGACAGGGGGCCGCCTACCCGCGGGACCCCCGGGCGATGATCCCTGCCAATGTGGATGTTCACGTCAACGAGCAGAGCGCGCTCAGCCTGTGGCGGGTGCTGCGCCGCAACGGGTTTCGCGCCCGCGTCTGGCTGGATACCCCGCCCCAGCACCGGCGGGAGGGGATACTCTTCCGCCTGGCCCGCTATGTTCTCTTCCACTGGCCCCCCTTCCGCTGGTTCTTTGAACGGGAGGTCTTCGCCGTGGCCGAGGTGCGGTGATTTTTTGCCACGGATTACACGGATTTTCACGGAAATTTATAAAAATCTGTGGAATCTGTGGAATCCGTGAAATCCGTGTCTTTACTTCACCTGGAATGTCCCCTGAATCTCCCGAAGGAGGGGAGAGAATTCCCCGCCAGGGGTTCCCCATATGCGCATCAGGTAAAGGCGGCGGCTGGAGGCCTGCACCACCAGCGCCTCGGCCCGCCCCTCAGGCCACCCCTCCCGGAACCGGAACCCGGGCCGCTTACCCCGCGATATCGCCTCCGCCCCCGCGATTTCCACATTCCCCATCACCGGGAACGTCGCCTCCACCAGCATCTGCGCGGTGTCCAGCGTCAGGGGCTCAGCGGGGCCGGGGGTCCACCACAACTCCACCCGCTCCGCTCCGCGCTGCCAGATGGTCACCCCGGCGATTTCGTCCCCCTCCCGACGGACGACGGAGAAGGCCTGGGGAATCTTCAGTCGGACTTCGGCGGGCACCAGTCCGGTCAGGTCCCAAAACGGGATCGGTTCCTGCCGGAAGCGGAAGAGGCGCGGCCCAAGGACGGGGGCCGTGGACCGGACGGAAATGGATAACCGCCAGTCGCCGGGCAGCGCCTCCAGCGGGAAGTAGACGAGTTCCGGGGAAACATAGGCCGTTGCGCCGTTGGACTGCAACGCGGATTCCCAGACCGGCTCGCGGGAACCAGGGGGCAGAATCTGCGCCCACACCTGGGCCCGGGGGTCTCGCTGGACCAGCCCCGGCAGTTCCACCCGAACGGTCACCCCCTCCAGCGCCGTCACCGTCTCCGGGAAGCGGAAGGTCAGCGGGATCGGCGGCAGCGGGGTTGGAGTGGGCGTCGGGACGGGAGTGGGCGTCGGTGGGGGTGGCACCGTCGGCGCTGGGGTGGGGGTCGGCGCCGGAAAGGGCAAATCCCCGCATCCGCCGGCCAACAGGAGAAGAAACAGGGAGATAAACGCAATCGCTCGGGAACGCATATTTGTCCTCTAATCCACCGGTTCGCCTCGGGGCCGCCGCGACGAGTTCTCCTCCGGCGGCGAACACAGCGGAGTCCCTGCTCCTCGCCAGGGCAGCCGCCGGAGAAAGGTCAGCAATGTGCCCCGTCCGGAAACCTCCATGCGCCGGAGATAGTAACGGGTTCCTGCCCTGTGGACGGCCGACCCTCCCCCCACCCCTACCGCGATCCGGTATCCGGCCCGTTCCACCATCCCCGAAAGCCCCCGCCGCCATCCACCAAAGGCATAGGCGAAACTCACCACCGGGACGCCCAGTTCCTCCTCCAGTTTTTCTTTGGATAGCGCAATCTCCCGCCACGCCTCCTTGTCGTCCGCATCCATCAGGTTCACATGTTTGCGCCCGTGAGAGGCGATCTCCATCCCCGCGTCCCGCATCTCCGCCAGTTCCTCCCAACTCATAAAGCGGGGATAGCCGACGAAGGCCGTGGAGACGAAAAACGTGGCCCGCATCCCGTACTTCTGGAGGATGGGGAAGGCGACCTCGTACTGCTCTCGCCAGCCGTCGTCAAAAGTGATGGCGACCGGGCGCTCGGGGAGGGTACCGGTCCCGTCCAGCGCGGCCGCAATCTCGCGGACGGTCACCGGATGGTATCCCAGTTGTCGCAGAAGCGCCAGTTGCGCCTCAAAGTCCGCCGCCGTGACGTTGTAGGAAGAGATTGACCACCCGTTCTTCTCCAGCGTCGTCCGCCCGACGAAATGGTATAGAAGAACAGGGACGACAAACTCGCCTTCTTTCAGGTTGAGGACGGCGTCCGGAGCACAGAGTTGCTCCATTATCTTCGCGTCGTAGGGCGGAGAATTCCCCAGCGCCCACCCATCCGTCGCAGACATTAGCAACAGTGCCAGGGTCAATCCGACAATCGTCCATCGCCTCATCGCTCTTCGCTCCTGGGAAGACGGTCTTCACGAGAGGGCGCGCACCCATCTCCCTCCGACCATCGTTCCCAGGACGCGGGTGTCGGGGATGGCGGACGGGTGGACGGCGAAGATGTCCCGGTCTATCACGACCAGGTCGGCCAGTTTGCCCGGGGTCAGCGTCCCCAGGCGACTTTCCATTCCGGCGGCATATGCCGCGCCCGCGGTGTAGGCCCGGACGGCTTCCTCCACGGAGATACGCTGCTGGGGATACCAGCCGTCCGGCCCGCCGTACCCGTCGGTGCGGGCGCGGGTCACGGCGGCGTGGATGCCCAGAAAGGGGTTGGGGTCTTCCACAGGGCAATCCGAGCCGAAGGCCAGGACGGTGCCGGCCTCTATGAGCGAGCGCCAGGCGTAGGCAGTGGCACAGCGGGGATGACCCCAGTACCGGTCGGCCATCGGCGCGTCCTGGACGGCGTGGATGGGCTGCATAGAGGCGACCACCCCCAGCGCGGCCAGTCGCCCCAGGTCGTCGGGGTGGATCAACTGGACGTGCTCTATGCGGTGGCGCAGGGAGGTCCGCCACGCCTCCGGTAGCGCGGCCAGCGCGTCCAGCACCAGGCGGTTCGCCCGGTCGCCGATGGCGTGGACCGCCAGCGCCAGCCCGCCTTCCGCCGCCCGCCGGACGACGGCCCGCAACTCCTCCGGTTCCAGTGTCAGGATGCCCCGGTTCTCCGGTTCGCCCAGATACGGTTCCAGCATCGCCGCAGTGCGGGGGCCCAGGGCGCCGTCGGAAAAGACCTTGACCCCGCCGAGGCGCAGGAAGTCGTTCCCCCACCCCGATCGCAGGCGGAGCGCCCGCGCGTGCTCCAGCGCGTCCAGCGGCAGGTAGAAGACGACGCGCAGAGGCAGGGGGTCCGTCTCCTGCAGCCAGCGCTGGTAGGCCTCCAGCCCGACCAGGTCGCCCATGTCGTGGACGGCGGTCAGGCCGTGGCGTGCCAGATGGTCCAGGGCCGCCGGGAGCGCCCGCAGGACGGCCGTCGCATCGGGTTGGGGGACGGCCTCCTGGATCCAGCGCATCGCCTCTTCCAGGAAGAGGCCCGTCGGGCGGCCCGCGTCGTCCCGGACGATGCGCCCGCCGGGCGGGTCGGGCGTTTCGGGGGTGACGCCGGCCCGTTCCATCGCCGGGGTGTTCGCCACCAGCGCGTGGCCGCTTTTGGCCGTCAGCATCACCGGATGGCGCGGCGCGACGGCGTCCAGGTCGGCCGCGGTGGGAAAGCGGCGGTCGGGCCACTGCTCCTGGTCCCAGCCGCGCCCCAGAATCCACTCCCCCTCCGGGGCGACGGCAGCCCGTTCGGCCAGGCGCCGCTGCACCTCCGCCAGCGACGTCGTCCCGGTCAGGTCCACCTGCTGAAGCCCCAGCGCAAACCACATCAGATGAAGGTGGCTATCGGTCAGGCCGGGGAGGACACAGCGGCCCCCCAGGTCCACCACCTGCGTCCGCGGGCCAGCCAGGTCGCGCAGGTCGTCCCCGCCCACGGCGAGAATGCGCTCCCCCCCGACGGCGAGGGCACTGGCCCGGGGGGATTCGGGGTCCATCGTGTAGATGAGTCCGTTGACGAACAGGATGTCGGCGGGCATGCGGTTCTCCTGAGACGGTGGATGTCGGTCCCGCTGGAGGGGCGAGGGGTGCCTCATCCCTGCGGGGCCTCTTTGCGTCCCGGTTTCGGACCGGAAGCGTGCGAAAGCCTCCCGATTTGCTACCCTCGGAACGCAATGTATAATTATACACCGCCTCGCGTTTTTCGCACCGAGACCGTCTATCGGGCTTGTGCAGCAAATCGGTTTGAGGGAATGGCGCGCCCGTGAAAAGGGGGAAAGTGGGGTTTGTGGGGGCGGCTTCGCCGCCCCCACAAACCCCACACCCCATCCCTTTCCCATACGGGGTGAATTGCTGTGCAAGCCCCTATCGGGCCGGGCGCGCGTTCGCCGGGAAACATCGCCAGGTATTTTATCGCAGAGACGCCGAGTTCGCAGAGGTTGGGTAACGAATTTGACCAATGCCCAACCCCTGCTTGCTCTGCGGTTGAACAGGGGACCGCTTGAGCGAGGAGCGTATGGGAGGGTTTGAATTCACGCCGTGCGTTTGCACCCAACCGAGGTCCTGAACCGATGACCACTGACCAGAAAACCCGCCTGATTGAAACCGAATTTCCCCTGCGGCGCGTCTCCGAAGAGTCCGTTCGGGAGAAGAACATCCGCCACGGCCACATCTCCACCCTGCACATCTGGTGGGCGCGCAAACCGCTGGCCGCCTCCCGCGCCACCGCCCTGGCCGCCCTGCTGCCCGACGACCAAGGCCAGCGCGAGGAGTTGCTGGCCCTGGTGCGCGACCTCGCCCCCTGGGAGGCCGTCTCCGGGGGCGACCCGGACGGGGAGT
>Ga0209721_1001212_pt1 | contig 19758 bp, 13 predicted proteins | sample TshhotsprinmetaG_FD_184139 | JGI IMG/M metagenome (GOLD analysis project Ga0209721, IMG submission 184139) | Hot spring microbial communities from South Africa to study Microbial Dark Matter (Phase II) - Tshipise hot spring metaG (SPAdes)... | ecosystem: Environmental > Aquatic > Thermal springs...
AAAGACGCTCCGGCGTCTGCACCAGCTCCTTCCACGACGGATATTCGGCACGCACGTCCTCGGTGGACAGGTAGCCGGTCGGCTTATGCAGCATGACATAGCGCAGCGGCTGGCGTCGAATCGGCTGCTGATCCACCCGAATCTCTGCCGTCTCCGGGTCCACCTTCGTCCCCAGTTCCGTGACGATGCGGCCGTCCACGGCAACGCGGCCGGCCCGAATCAGCTCCTCGCAGGCGCGACGAGAGCCGAATCCGGCCTGCGCCAGGACTTTCTGCAGACGTTCCTCAGCCATGTGTAAACACTCGTTTGCTCACGGCCCCGGCCAGATCGTGAGCGGAAGAGCAGCCAGCGGCCGGCCGGCAAAAGTCAAGGTCAGCGTGCCCACCGGCAGCGTGCTCGTCAGCGGCACAGCCGTGGCGAGCTCGCGCACAGGTTGGACAAGCGACCACTGCCAGCGGGGCAAAAAAAGCGCCAGTTGTTCCTCAGCGCGCAGCCGATAGAGAGCACCGTCCGCACCATCGGTCCACGCCAATGCATTGTCTGGCAATCCCACATTGTGCCACTGCCAGCCGTTTTCCACAAAATCGAGCAGGGCGCGCGTATCGGCGTACCGATCCTGGCTGCCCAACACGACGGTGAGCAGGCGATGGCCGTCGCGTGTCACCGAGGCCACCAGGCATTCTCCGGCCGCATCCGAGGTGCCGGTTTTCACCCCATCGGCGCCCTGATAGACGCCGAGCAGCTGATTGGTGTTCACCAGCATGCGATCACCGACCTGCGCCCGCGAAGTGGCGACAATCTGCGCCAGGACAGGATGCGCCAGCACCGCCTTTGCCATGATGACGAGGTCGGCGGCCGAGGTCGTCTGGCCCGGCGCATCGCTGCCGTGGGCGTTGGCGAAGCGCGTTGCCCGCAGCCCCAACGCGGCGGCCGTTTCGTTCATCATCTGGACGAACGCCGTCTCACTGCCGGCCATATGCTCGGCCAGGGCGACCGCGGCATCGTTGCCCGAGGGCAGAAGCAGGCCATATAGCAGCTCGCGCACGGTCAGCGTCTCACCGGCGATCAGCCCCATCCGGCTGCCCGACGTGGCTGCGGCGCGAGCCGAGACCGCGACGCGCTGGCTCAGCCCGGCATGGCGCACGGTCAGCAGCGCGGTCATCAGCTTGACGGTGCTGGCCGGCGGAAGCGGTGCTTCGGCGCGTCGGGAATAGAGCACCTGGTCAGCATCGAGGTCTACGACCAGGGCGGCCTCGGCAGTGAGGGAAGGCCAACGCGTCAGGCGATAGGCCGCCTGCACGTGCTCCGGATAGAGCCGCATCCCGCCCTGCCGGCCATCGGTGATGACAGGCGGCCCGAATCCCAGGCTGATCAGGCCGGTCAGGATCAACAAGATTGCAGTGCGACGCCACCGCTCAAGCATTTGACGGCCGGTCAAGCATCGAGTACAATTCACGCGAATACTCGATCGAGGTAAAGCGATGCCACTCTATGAGTACCGTTGCGATAATTGTGAACGACGCTTCGAGCTGCTGCGCCCCATGAGCCAGGCTGATAGCGTCGCGGCCTGTCCGTACTGCGCGGCACCGGCCGTCCGTCGCACGATCTCCCTCTTCGCTGCGGTCAGCAAGGATGGAGGAGGCGGCAGCCGTCTGGTTGCGGGCAGCAGTGCCGCCAGCTGCAGCTCCTGCGCAGGCGGCCATTGCTCGACGTGCGGCCACTGATATCTGACCATGCGACCGGAAACGACGGAGGGCGCCAGCACCCTCCGTTTTTCTTTTTGAGCGCGCGTTTACGGCACCAGCAGCACCTTCAACACTCCCGGCGTCATCGCATAATGCAGCGCGGCGACGCCTTCCGCAAGCGGATACCGGGCTGAGATCAGCGGCGTCGGATCTACGAGGCCACCGGCCAGCAGGCGCAGGGCTGGCGCGAAAGGCCCGCAGCGCGACCCGACGAGCGTCACTTCGTTCACTACGAGCGCGCTCATGTCCATCTCCTGGCTGCCGTGGTAGGTGCTCTTCATCACCAGGGTGCCGGCCGGACGCAGCAAGTGGGATGCCAGGGCAAAGCCGGTCGGCTGACCGGAGCACTCCACCACCACGTCGGCTTGCGTGGCGGCGAGCTTCTCCTCGGCGAGCGCCGTGGCAATGCCCCACGACTCGGCGATGGCCAGCTGGCCGCGGTGTCGGCCGATCAACAACAGATCGGCGCCGGTCAGCCGCAGCACCGCCGCCACGAGCAAGCCGAGCTTGCCGGCGCCGATCACGATCACCCGCTCGGTCGGCCGGATGGCGACCTGTTCCAGGATCTCGCAAGCAGCAGCCAGCGGTTCGGTAAAAACGGCCGTTTCGTCGGGAACGCCGTCCGGAACGCGATGCAGATTGGACAGAGGCAGGCAGAGAAAGTCCGCAAAGGCCCCATCGCGGCCCATGATGCCGAGCGTCGTTCGGTTCGGGCAGTGGGTATGGCGTCCGGCCAGACAGGTCGGGCAGCGATAACATGCTGCGTTGATGTCGCCCACGACGCGTTGGCCCAGCCAGGCCGGATCGTCGGCCTGCACGACCTCGCCGACGAATTCATGGCCCAAGACCCCGCGAAACCCCATGTAGCCGCGCAAAAGCTCGCGGTCGGTCGTGCAGATGCCGGCCAGCCGCACTTTCACCAGTGCTTCGCCCGGCGGCGGCTGCGGCGTCGGATAGGCCGGATCGTAGCGCAGTTCATGATCGAACAGTAGTGCGCGCACCAAATCACCTCAAAAACAGAACGGGAGAACACCGCTGCGACGGCCGGGGTCATCGGCCGCCGCAGCCCTGGTTCCCCCGTTCCACGTGCCGGGCCAGATCATGCGGACGTGGCGCCGACGTTTTTCGTCCCCAAGAGATCGCGTTCTTCCCAGCTGACCAGGATCGGCACGGCGTTGAAGATGGAGGAGTAGGTGCCGCTGATCAACCCGATGAACATCACCGCGATGAACTGGCGGATCGTCGCGCCGCCGAAGATGAGCAGGGCGGCCATGATAAACAGCGCGTTGAGCTGCGTCGCCAATGACCGATGCAGCGTCTCCAGCAGGCTGCGATTGACGATCACCCTGAACAACTCGCCGCGATACTTGGCGGTATTCTCCCGGATGCGATCGAAGACAACGATCTTGTCCTGCACCGAGAAGCTGATGACGGTCAGCAGCGCGGTCAACAGCAAGGCATCCGCCTCCCAGCCCAACAGGATGCTGAGCACACTGAAGATGCCCAGCGTCACCAGGATGTCGTGCACCATGCCGATAACGGCGGAGACGCCGTAGCGCACCGGGTGGGGCACCTTGCGGAAGGCGATTACCAGGAAGATCGTGATGGCGATCGAAGCGGCGAAGACGGCCAGGATAGCGGCCTGTGTCACCTCGCTGCCGATGGCCGGGCCGACCAGCGCGAACTGCACCTCGCTGACATTGGCCCCATACTTCGCCTTGATCGCGGCCATCAGCGCGACCTTCTGGTCCTCGTCAATCGGCTTGAGGCGAACCTGGGCGGTCTTGCCGTCGCCCACAGTGGTGACATCTGTGTCGGTGAGCCCGGCATTCACGAAGATCTCGCGCAGGTCGGTCGGCAGGATCGGCTGATCGAAACTCAACTCCCAGATTGCGCCGCCGGTGAAGTCAATGGCCACTTTGAAGGGCCTGCCGACGGTCGCCGTCGAATAGATCATCGCGATCAGGCCGGGCACGATGATCAACAACGAAAGCAGGAAATACCACCTGCGGTGTTCGACGATACGGAACATGGCTGCGCTCCCCCTCTCCTAGAATCCCAACACCCAGCGTTTCTCGCGCAACGCCTCGCTGCGCTCGCCCTGGAAAATGGCCCGCAGGAACGTGCGCGTGACGATCACCGCGGTGAACATGCTGACGGTCACGCCGATGGCCAGGTTGAGGGCAAAGCCGAGCACTGCCTGCGCGCCGAACGTGCGGCCGAACATGATCAGAATGGCGCAGGTGATCAGGGTGGAGAAGTTCGAGTCGAAAATAGAAGTCCAGGCGCGCGTGAAGCCGGCCTCCAGCGCCGACCGCAGCGGTCGGCCCCAGCGCAGCTCCTCCTTCATGCGCTCGAAGATCAGGATGTTGGCGTCTACGGCCATGCCGGTGGACAACAGAAAACCGGCAATACCGGGCAGGGTCAGGGTGATCGGCACCAGCTTGTAGATGGCCAGGTTCAGCGTGGCGTAGATCAACAGGGCCAGCGCGGCCATCAGGCCGGCGGTGATGCTGGCCTGCACCGAGTCGGCGCCGAGCGTGGCGCCGATGGTGCGCCGGTTGACCACCTCCAGCGGCACGGGCAACGCGCCGTAGCGCATCTGCACGGCCAGGCTCTCCGCCTCGGCGCGCGCGAACTGGCCGGTGATCTCCCCGCGGCCCTCGGTGATGGCCGTCTGGATGCGGGGAGCCGACAAGACAACATTGTCCAGGACGATGGCCAGGATGTCGCCGACGTGCTCCCGCGTGTAATCGCCGAAGATCTTCGCGCCGGCGTCGGTCAACTCGAAGCCGATGCCCGGCTTGCCGTACTGATCCAGGATCACCGTGGCATTCTTCAGCTCACGGCCCGTCATCACCGTCTTGAAGACCACATCGGGGTACGGATGAGAGGTCTTGCCGAGCTCCTCCTCCGCAGGCACGCGGTCGTTGTTGGTCGTCCGCACATACGAACCCTGTTCAATCCTCGGATAGGGCGAGTTCACCGACGGGCCGATCTCGACGAATTCGAGCTGGCCGGTGTTCTTCAGCGTCTGGACGGCCTGATCGGGGTTATCCACCCCGGGCATCTCGACGATGATGCGATTCTCGCCCTGGATTTGCACCAACGGTTCGGTCAGACCAAGCGCATTCACACGGCGCTCCACGATCACGCGTGCGGCCTCCATGTCGGCTGCCGTGATGCGCTGACCGGCCGCGGGTTTGGCCTGCAGGAGCACCTGAGTGCCGCCGCGCAGATCAAGGCCCTGTTTGAACTCCAGGCTGCGGTACTCTGGTGGCTGCTGCCAGAACAACAGGTTCTTCACCCATGTCGGATGCTCGATCGGCGCGGCAATATAGACCGCAACCAGCGCCAACAGGATGATGAACCCCAACACCAATATATTGCGACTTCGCATGCGTTCTTCTCCCCCTGCGGGATGATATGATTAGAGAGCCCCTTTGGGTTTCTGTATAGCCTCTTGAAGACAAACGTAACGATTATACCGCCGCCGGAAAGGGCTGTCAAAAGTCAGCCTGTTGGCCACACGTCAGGCCTGCTCGCGCCAGGTCGCCAGCCTGGCGACGACATGCGCCAGCACCTCGGCGGGCGACAGGTCATCCGTGGCCAGGTAGATGTCGCAGTGTTGCCGTGCATGGCGCAGGCGGTGACGCTCTTCCTCCAGGATGGCGGCGGGAAAATCCGGGTCATGGCGACGCCGGCGGATCGTCTCCAGCTGTGCATCCAGGTAGACCAGGACGTCGGGGCGGGTGATGCGCTGCCACATATGGGGGACGTAGGAGTGCTCCTGTGCCACCTGACGGGCATTCCAGCCACGCGCGCGCAGCCCCATCACCAGGGTCGTCTTCCCCGCTGCGCACACGCCCACCACTGCCACACACGGATCGGTCGCCCCCACGACATGTCCCTCGGCCGGTACGCTAGATCGGCGGCACCGGAAACGAGACGGTCATCCGCCGAATTTCCAATTCCTCGCCCGCGGGCCGTTCGACGACATGCACGACCGCGACGGTTACATCGTCACCGGGACGGCCATCGTCAGCAGCCAGCGCGGCCGCAAGCAAACCATCGGCGAGCCTCTGTGCAGTGCAAGACGATTCCCGGCACAGCGCCTGCACCGTTGCCAGCGGATCGAGCTGACGGCCGTGGCGTTCTCCGGCGTGCAGGATGCCATCGGTATAAGCCACGGCCATCTGGCCGGCAGCCAGGGGCAGCTCCACGATCACCGGCCGGATGCGTTCCCGAATGCCGACGCTCTCGGACGGCTCATCCAGGGCACGCCAGCCCGCTGCTTCGCATACGAGAACCGGACACTGGCTGTTGCGCGAGATGACAAGGGTGCGTGTTTCCAGGTCTATCGAGATGATCGTGAGTTCGGCCGAGACCTGACCGCGACGCTGGGTGCGGAGATAATCATGCGCCGCGCGCGCCACAGCGCCATCGCGCACGCCCTCCGAGAGCAGGCTCATCGCCTTGCGCACGGCCATGTTGCTGATGGCCTTGGCGCTTTGTCCGCTGCGCTGACCATCGGCCATGATCAGCGAGAGGCCGCCGCGCGGCCTCTCGACCACCTCGACCGAGTCGCCGCTCTCGCGCACGGCATATTTGGGCGCCTTTGCCACGGCAATATGCACGGTCAACATGTGTCCTCTTCAGTGCGATCGCAGACGTTCGGCCACCCAGGCGCGCGCCTCTTCGGGGGTCGAGATGTCGCCGATCGCCTGTGCTTCGCGCAGTCCTTCCAGCAGCTTGCCGATCTGGGGGCCGCCGGTCAGGCCAAACTCGGCCATCAGCTGATGGCCGTTCAGCAGCGCGGGCGGCTCCAGCCGGGCTGCGCGCTCACGAAAATAAGCCTGCCACAACGTCTCGGTCATGCGCAGGCGCTGGCGCCAGCGCTCCGGATCGGGCCGGCTGGCGCGGGTCGCCATGCTGTCGGCCAGGCTGAGGAGCGCGCAATCCGGCCCGGCATCGCCGAGCGCCACGTAGTAACGATAGATGGCCCGGCGACTGAGCACACCGGCGCTATCGCGCGCCAGATGGGTAGGCCGCATATGCTCGTGCACCAGACGGGACAAATAGGCGATCTCATCGGAGGCCAGCCGCAGCACCTCACCGCGGTGTTGGACGAGGACGGCGCCCCAATGCTCATGCTCGTAGAAATGTGCCGCACCGTCGGCGTCCACCGTGCGCATGGCCGGCTTGCCCCAATCGTGCGCCAGGGCCGCCCACATGAGCGCCTCGCGACGGGCACGGCCGGCTGCCAGCGGCTGAAGCAGATGCGGCCGCAGATCATCGCCGTAGGCAGCGCACAACTCAGCCAGGTCTGTCCACTGGTCGGCGGGCGCAATGATCGTGGCGTCGCCTGCAACTGCGGAGGGGATGGCCCACCGATCAGACCAAAGAAGCGCAAACAGGCCTTCGAGATGGGCCATGACGGAACGCGTATGGTCGAAGACATCCTGGTAGTGCGGTGCGCTCTGCGTGACGCCGATGAGGGCGGCCGCTTCGGGCAGGACGACCGGCAGGATCATCAGATCGGCCAGAAGGCGCACATGCTGCCAGGCGCCAGGCACGGCCACAATGCGCCCGAGCTCATCGCGCACGCGCTCGCCGGCCACGACCGCCAGCAACGGCGCGTCGCGACGGATCAGGCTGAACGTGGCACCTTCGATGGCAAAGCCGAGCTCGACTGCCTGACGCACCGCGCGCAGACAGCGCAACGGGTCATCGCGCAGCGAGCTCTCGGTGACTGCCCGCACCAGCCTCTTCTGCAGGTCATCCTGACCACCAAATGGGTCAACGATGTCGGCTGCCGCGCCCTCTGACGTGATCGCCTGCGCCATTGCGTTGATGGTGAAGTCGCGCAGGCTTAAGTCCGCCGCCAGGTCGGGCACGCGCAGGCGAGCCACGTCCACCTCCATGGTCTGGCCGGTGTGGTCGCGCAGGATAGCCCGGCCCACATCGCGCTCCTCGTCGAGGATAAAACTGGCGCCGTCGAAGGCCTGAGCGATCGCGCGCGCGAGACGGATACCGCCCTGCGGCACGATCACATCCAGGTCGTGCGTGGGACGATGCAGGAGCCGGTCGCGCACGCAGCCGCCGACCAGCCAGGCCGGCTGCCCCTGCGCGGCGATGAACTTGATGACCGCGTCGAACAATACCATCTGTTTTCTCTCTCGCTCGGGCCGATCTCCGACCCTGGGAGGCAACCCTCTGTGGTCGCTCCGACGTATGGGCAGGCCTCCGTGCCCGCCCCACCGTGTCCCCACGTGGCGGCGACAGCGGGTCGCCTCTATTCTTTCGGGGCGGCCGACGTGAGCAACACAAGGATCACCTGCGGCTCTTCGCGCGGCCGCGACCGTTTGGCAGCCATCCGCGCTGCTTCGGCAGAGCGACCGATCCCCACGACGTGCCCGCGCACCAGCGCCACCCAACAACCCTCGTAGGGGCTGAGGTCGACCTCTGGCCCAGGTTCGGTCGGGGACTGGCCGCTCGTCTTCACCGCGTGCCTCTCGCCGCAGCTCGTCGCTCCCACCGGGCCGCAAGGCCGGCCTACAGCCGCGCGGCCACGATCTCGGCGATCTCGCCCGGATGACGGGCAACCTGCACATTGGCAGCCTGAAGCGCAGCGATCTTATCGGCGGCGGTGCCTTTGCCGCCGCTGATGATCGCGCCGGCGTGGCCCATGCGCTTGCCCGGAGGTGCCGTCTGACCGGCAATGAACGCCGTGACCGGCTTGGTCATCTTCGTGCGGATGAACTCGGCCGCCCGTTCCTCGTCGGTACCGCCGATCTCCCCGATCATCACCACCTGCTCGGTCTCGGGGTCTTCCTCGAACATCTTCAGAACATCCACAAAGCTCGTGCCGTTGATCGGGTCGCCGCCGATGCCGACCGCGGTGGACTGGCCGATACCGCGCAACGTCAGCGCGTAGACCACCTCGTACGTCAGCGTGCCCGAACGGCTGACCACGCCTACCGGCCCGCGCGCGTGGATGTAACCGGGCATGATGCCCACTTTGGCTTCGCCGGGGGTGATCAAACCGGGGCAGTTCGGCCCGATCAGCCGCGAGCCGGTGGTGTCCAAATAGGCACGCACCTTGAGCATGTCAAGCGCCGGAATTCCCTCGGTGATGCAGACGATGAGCGGGATGCCGGCATCCGCAGCCTCCAGGATGGCGTCCGGCGCGAAACGCGCCGGCACGTAGATGATGCTGACATTGGCACCGGTGGCGTGGACCGCTTCCTGCACGGTGTCGAAGATCGGTGTATTGCCGACGCCCCACGAGCCGCCCTTGCCGGGCGTCACGCCGGCGACGACGCGCGTGCCGTAGCTGATCATCTGCTCGGTGTGAAAGGCGCCTTCGCGGCCGGTGATGCCCTGAACGAGCAGGCGCGTGTCTCGATTGACCAGAATGCTCATTTACGCCCCCTTCGCCGCAGCCACGGCTTTCTGCGCGGCCTCGGCCAGCGTCTCGGCCGTGATCATGTTGGCCTGCGCCAGGATCGCCCGGCCCTCGGCGGCGTTTGTGCCCACCAGGCGCACCACCATCGGCACGCGGGTCGGCACCTCAGCGAGCGCGGCCAGGATACCGCGCGCGACCTCGTCGCCGCGGGTGATGCCGCCGAAGATGTTGAAGAGCACGGCCTTCACATTGGGATCGCTCAGGATGATGCGCAGCGCGGCGGCCACCTTGTCGGCCCGGGCGCCCCCGCCCACATCCAGGAAGTTGGCCGGCGCGCCGCCATAGAATTTGATGATGTCCATGGTGGCCATGGCCAGGCCCGCGCCGTTCACCATGCATCCGATCTCGCCGTCAAGCTTCACGTAGCTCAGATCGTTGAGGCGCGCGGTGCGTTCTTCCGGCGTCTCATCGTCCTCGTCTCGCAGCGCAGCCAGGTCGGGATGGCGGAAGAGCGCGCTGTCATCGAGCACCATCTTGCCGTCGAGCGCCTTCAACGCCCCATCGCCCAGCACCGCCAGCGGATTGATCTCGGCGAGGCTGGCGTCGCAGCCCAGATAACATTCGTACAGACCCTGACAGATGCGGGTGAACGCGCCCCATTGTTCCTTCGGCAAACCGAGCCCCAGCGCCAGGTCGCGGGCCTGATATTCCCGCAGGCCCAGGAATGGATCCACCGCCACGGTCAGGATCTTCTCGGGCGTGCGCGCGGCCACCTCCTCGATGTCCACTCCGCCCTCGCTGGAAGCCATCATGACCACCCGACGCCGGCCGCGGTCGAGCACCAGGCCGAGATAGAGCTCCTTGCGGATGTCCGCGGCCGGATCTACGAGGGTCTTCTTCACGGTGAGGCCTTTGATGCTCATACCGAGGATGCGACCGGTGACCTCTTCCGCCTCGGCCGGCGTGTGGGCCAGCTTGATGCCGCCCGCCTTGCCACGGCCGCCGACGAGCACCTGCGCCTTAACCACGACCGGCCCGCCCATCCGCGCGGCGATGGCAGCCGCCTCGGCCGGCGTGGTGGCGACTTCACCCTGCGGCACCGGAATGCCATATTGCCCGAAGATCCGTTTTGCCTGAAATTCCTGCAGGTTCAAGGCGCTGCCTCCTTTCGCTGGCGCGCTACTGCTGCGCCGGGAAGACCATGATGCGATGCGCGTCGCTGTCGGCCACATAGATGCGGCCATCGGGCCCCACCGCAATGCCGACCGGCAAAGTGAAAGACTGGGCATCGTTGCCGTACTGGCCGAAAGCAAAGCGCGGGCTGCCGTCCGGACCGAACGCCAGCACCCGATAGTTCTCCGGGTCGGTGGCGTAGATGATATTGCGCTGCTGATCGGCCGCCAGCTGTGGTTTGTTGACGACCGAGTTGCCTGCCCAGCCGAAGATCGACCACTGGGTCAGATACTCCTGATCGGGACCGAATTTCTGAATGCGACGGTTCCAGGTATCGGCGATGTACCAGGCGCCCGCAGCGTCCTGCGCGATGCCGGTCGGCTCGTCGAAGCGGCCATCCACCACGCCGCCGCCGCCGAACTGGGTGAAGAACGAACCGTCCGGATTGAACACCTGGACGCGCTTGTTGCCGGTGTCCATCACATAGAGGCGGTCCTCCCGATCTACGGTCATCTGCCGCGGGCCATAAAATGCGAACGGCTTGCCCAGCTCGCCGGCCGTGGACTCGAACACGCCCCACATGTTGATGAAATTGCCGTCCTTGTCGAACTTCTGCACGCGATGATTCCAGGTATCGGCCACGTAGATATTGCCTGCCGCATCCACCGCGATGCCCCATGGCTCATTGAACTGACCGCGGCCATCGCCCTGGCAGCCCTCGCGAGTATCCAGTTTACATGTGCTGCCGAACTGACGCAGGAAGGAACCATCCGGATTGAACACTTGCACCCGGTTGTTGCCCGAGTCAGCCACGTAGATGCGGCCCCTGGCATCTACCGTCACCGCGCGCGGATAGGAGAACTGGCCCGGCGCCTGGCCCGGCACGCCCACGGTCCCGATCTGCTGGTTGGCCGCGATGATCCGACTGACGTAGGGCTCCTTCACCTCGGCAACAGGGCCGGCAGCGGCCGGTGCGCCCCAATCCCACACCTGGGCCGCGACATCTTTGCGGACGAACAGGCTGAAGCGATGCACCGGATCCCACTGTGACGTGGGCGTGGTGTAGCGCCGATGGATGATGACGTCCCAGATCAACCCACGCTGCTTGGGGTCGCCGAGGATCTGTCGTAAACGCTCCAGCGACAGGCCTTTGTATGTTTCCCGCGGCCACCAGATCAGGCGATAGTTGAACTCGTAGTAGCGGTCACCCAGATAGGGCTTCACTTTGGCCAGGTTTTTGTCGCCCACCAGCACGATCGGCGCGTCCACAGCCTCGCGGCTGGGACTGGCACCGTAGTAGGCCTTTTGGGGATAGTCGCGCAGATACCACTCCAGCGGCCAGGTGGAATCGTCGTCGTAGGCGACCTTGATCGAATGATCGCCCACCGTCTTGCGCGAGATCTCCTCGATCTGCGACATCGCCAGCTTGATGTCGGGCGTCGCGTGCGCGTAGACCATCGGCTCGGTCGCGTAATCATAGTTGATGAACGCGAAGCGATAGGCGGTGGCCGCTGTGGCGAGAGCCAGCAGCCCCACGAGCGTCAGCGCGACGACACGGAGGCTCTGCCGTCCGCCCAGCACGATCACGCGGTCATAGATCAGGTAGATCAACGCCAGCGCCGCTACGAGCGCCACGAGCCATTGGACCGTGTTGCTCAGACCCTCGATCGTCACGTCCACGAACGGCTTCTTCTTGGCGACGGGAAAGACTGCTTTGAGCACCAGAAGCGCCAGCGGCGTCATCACGATGAGCCACCAACCGCTGCGACGCCGCACCTCTGACCAGACGATGCCGTCGAACAGGCGGCCGAACCACAGCCCGCCCAGGAGCGCCATCGAGGTGGCAAAGTACGTTACATGCCAGGCCATCTTTTCGCCCACATAGGTAAAGACGGCCCATGTGCCAAGAAACCAGACCACCAGAAACGCCTCGAAGAGGGCCTGGACGCCGAAGACCGGGGTCGGCAGCTCGGCCGGCCGGGGCATCGCGGTCGCCTTCGCCTCGCCGACGGCCCGAGCCGCGGCGGCCGCCTTCCTGGGCCGCACCGGTTCAAGATCAGCAGGCGCAGGCATCGCCGCGGTATGATATCTCCCCTGCGCAAACCAGATCAGCCAGGCAATCGTGCCGCCGAGGCTCAACACGAAGGGCAGATACTCGTACAGTGGGGTGAGGCCCCAGAAGTAATACCAGGGTTGACCGCCGCGCATCACCGCCTGCTGGTCAATCCAGTAACCGATGGAGCCGATCAGCCCCGTGCCGATCCCCTGGCCGTTCGTCAGAAAGGTGGTGAAGAAGAGGATCTCGATGGCCCAGAAGATGCCGGCCGCGTAGAACCAGCGTTTCTGCAGCCAGAACCAGCCGAACAGGCCGCTGATCACGAACATAACGACCAGCACGGTGAAGCCCTGCCACACCATCTGGAGGGTGATCTGGCCCGGATTGTTGAACTGGCTGATCTGCCAGCCCAAGACCTTCAGCACCACAGCCGAGAGGAACGGCAACACCAGAGTCGCCAGCAGGAAGATCAGGTCGAGCTCGGCGAAGAGGCGCAGCTTCATGCGCCAGGTGACCACCACCAGAATGATCAGCAGGGCTACGGCGAACGCGCCGATGGCCAGGAAGATCAGATCAAACGGCTTGACCCGAAACACGTAGAACAACACGCCGACCGATAGCGCGGCGAGCGCCACCACCAACACGATTCGGTAGGAGGCTCGTCGGCTTTCAGACACGGCGAGCGATCCGTCCGCGGCCGGCCACTGGATGGCCCACAGCTGCGCGGCGAGCGCCAGCACCAGGAAGCCGCCGAACACGCCGCCGAAGATGAACGACGCCTCCATGGTCAGGAAGGCAAATGCCAGCGTCACGGCCGTGCCGATCAGCCAGGCGGTGCTGCGCGACTCCAGGTAGCGGAACAGGCACAGCGCCAGCAGCACCAGCAAGCTGCACAACATCACTTCGTCGCGAATATAGCGACTGTAGTAGAGCAAAGCGGGCGAGATGGCGAACATCAGGCCGACCGCGAACGCGCCGGTCTTGCCCAGCCAGAGGCGGAATCCCCACGCCAGCCCTACCATCGCCACGCCGAACAGCGCCACCTGAATGCGCGAGGTCCAATCGTCCACGCCGAGCAGGAAATAGATCACGGCGTTGAGGATGAACTTGAGCGGGCCGTGCATCATCGGCTGATGCTGATAGCCCCGCCCGTCATACAATTGCCAGGAATAGACCGTGTGCAGGCTCTCGTCGTGGCTCATCGCCCGGTCGCCCAGCCCGATCACCCGGCTGAAAAACGCCACGATCAGCAGCACGGCCCACAACGTCTTTTCGATGTCCCAGCGCATCAACGCGGCAAAAGGCCGCTCAAGCGCACTCGGTGATTTGGCTTCGACGTTCTGCATGCGCACGTATCTCCCAACGATCTCATTTAGATGTCGCCCGATTGACCCACAATACGACGCTCTGAGTCAGCGCGTTGCCGCGCGTCTCACGATAAATCAGCCAGCGCACCCAGGCCTCCACGCCGGTCAGGCTCTCCGGCCGCCACCAGCGCAGGACCGTGAATTCCGCGCCGCCATACGTCTCGCCGGGCACGGCGGTGGCGTCGGCGGCCGTGATCACCAGGGGCGGCAAATCGGCCGCAAGCGTGTTAACTACACGCAAGTGCGGCAGATCACGCAATTCCCAGCGCAGAATCGGCGCGATGGTGGTGCGCATGGTCGGCGGCAACATCAGGTCGAGGCGGGCCTCCCGAGCGCCGGTGCCTTTCAGCGCGGTGAGCTCGCGCAGCGCGCGGCGCAGGTCGGTCAGGCCGCCCTCATCAGCCGTCACGATGAGGATCGCGGCATTTCGGCCGGCCCCCCGGTCGTAATTGGCCGCCGTCAGCTGGCTCACGCTCCACAACAGCCCGACGACCAGTAACACGACCGGCAGCGCCTCGGCCACTGTGCGCCAGCTGGCAAATACGCCGTAGACCAGCCACAGCAGCACCGCCAGGGTGAACGTGATGATGCCCAGGACTGTGTACAGCAGCAGCCAGTCCGCTTTGTTGGCAGAATTGAGCGCACCCGGCAGGCACTGCGCAGCTGTGGCGATCAGCACCAGTTCGAGCGCCACCAGAAACCAGGGATCGGACTGGTCACGCCACCCGAACAGATGGCGCAGGGTATCGGCGACCGCAGGCCCGGCGAGCAGCACCAATGCCAAAGCGACCAGGCCCAGCGCCATGGGATGGCGCCCCTGTCCCACCATCGCGATGAACAACGCGATCCCGGCCGCGATGCCGACGAAGAGCCCGAAGCGATCCCGCCGCTGCGCTGCCCGCGCCACACCCGCGCCGGCAAAGCCGAGCAGCAGCGGCTCGCTAATGAGCAATCGCCGCGCGATGTCCCAGGCGCCGTACTCGCCGGACGTCGGCATCAGCCCGGCCAGCCATGCACCGAGCAGATCGGCCGCTGCGGCCAGGCCGGTCGGCGCCAGGAAAAAGCAAGTGGCGCCAAAAACCAGCGCTGCGAAGAACGCTGCGACCAGGCCGCGCCAGCCCTGGCGCGCCAACGCCAACAGCGAGACCAGGTCAGTCCGCCAAAAGAACGCGGCAGCGATCCCGATCACAACGACTGTGTAAGCCGCCGGTCCGGCCGTCAAAAGAAGGCCGGCCACAACCGCGGCAACGATGAGCCAGGCCAGGCTGCGCGGCGTGGCCGATGGCCCCTCGGCGCGTGGGGCAGTCGGCGGGGCCACAGCCAGATTGACGGCCGCCAGGAACGCCAGTGCCAGCGCCGGCACCAGGGCATCCCCCGTTCCCTGGCGGGCAGTGAATACCGCCAGCGGCGAGAATGCCCACAGCACCGCCGCAGCCAGTGCACCCTCGCGCGTCAGCCGATCGCGCAGCGCGTAGAAACAGAGCACCGCCAGCCCGCCCAGCAGCGCCGACCACAGCCGCGCCAACACCTCGTTGGCGCCGAACAGGGCAAACGTCAGGTGCTGCAACGTCCCAAGCAGCGGGCTGGTCCCGGTCAGATCATAGGGCTGTCCTCGAGCAGCGGCCAACGCAGGCAGCGCCTGCCACGCTTCGGCCGGGCCGAGCGGCTGCCATCCCAGCCCGAGCCCCCGCAAAACCACCGCCGCCAGGATCAGCAGGCCGTAGGCCACATGCTCCAAAGTAAGCGCCTCTGCCAGCGCGATGCTGCGCCCCGGCCGATCGAGCTTCACTTCAACCATCCGCCATCTCCGCTCCCTACCGTGCGTACACCCGCACGCCATCTTCGTCATACACGCGGCGCAGGCCGCGATCGAACCGGACGAGTGCCGCCTCGCTGATCCCGAACTTGCGCCGTTCGAGCGAACCGATCACCACGTAGTCCACCCCCCAACGCTCCAGCAGCGCCGGCAGGTCCTCTGCCCGCGCGGTGCGATAGATCTGGTCAAGCGCCTCGGGTCGGCCTGCCACCAACCGGTCGTAGGCGGCGCCGCGCCATTGCCGCTCGTGAAAATCCCAGCCGAGCAGCGTCGGATTGCCGGTGGACATCGAGATACGGCCCGCGCCCTCAGGGCTGTAGGAGCCACCACTGGCCTCGAGCACCACGGCATCGGGGGGGACATGCGCCCGCAGCCACTCGATGGCGGCCACGTCGGCCGGACTGCCCTCCCTCAGGAAAGCCAGCCCGTCCAGCGTCGGCCGACCGCGGAAATCGCCGGCCTTGCTGGGAATGGCCAGCACCGGATAGATGAGCGATCCGGCGACCAGGGCCAGGATCACTGCGAGGAACGGCCCTTTGAAACCCCCTGGGATGTGCCGGCCGGTGAGCCGGCTGAGGGCAAACGCGGCAGCCAGCGCCAGCATCACCCAGGCCTGATAGTAAAATTTGAAGACGGTGTTCATGCGCGTGCCGAACAGATCGCGTAAATACACGAACTCGACGCTGAAAGCAAGCAAAAGCGCCAGGCCGATCATCAGCACGGCGAAAAGATCGGGCAGGCGAGATGGCTTCGTCTCGTCCGACGCCCGAGATGCAACCACGGGCCGATCGCGCAAAAGCGCGGCCAGGGTGCCGACCACCCAGCTCAGCAGGCCGGCCAGAATCAGATAGGTCCACGGATTCCCGATGCGCAGCGAGAGGATCAGGCCCGCCAGCTGGCCGACCGACCGATCGCCCACCGCCGAACGCACGGCCGGACTGTCCAGGATCGTCTGCATGAAGGCCTGACCCGGCGGCAGCACGATGAAAAACAACAGGAAGAGCGCCAGGAGCGCCAGCGGCACGACGATGAACCAGGGCAGGGCCAGAAGCGTAGCCCGACGCAGGGCCGCCAGCGGCGCAGAACGAGTCAGCAGGGCCAGATAGGCAACGGCGATCACCAGGAAAAGGCCGAACATGACGAAGAACTGGCTGAAACGGGATGGGAAGAGCAGGTTGGGCAAAACGCCGCCCAGCTGCGACTGAAAGCCGATGTAAAACGGCAGATAGAGCAGCCAGCCCACGACGGCCAGCATCAGGCCCACGGCGACCGCTTGCCGGATCGCCGCCCGCGTCAGACCATCGGCCAGCGCCAGACCCGCGGCCACCGCGGTGGTCGCCAGCGCAACGTAGATCGGGAAGTCCCAGGTATTCAGGAAGCCGAGCGCGCCGAAGACCAGCGCGTAGATCGCCAGCCCGGCCATGCCCATCCCGGTCAGGTCGGCGACGCGAATGACCGATCGGCCAAAGCCCACAGCGAGACGCCCCAGCCGGCTGGCCAGGGAACCCGAATTCGACGGCCACGCTTCGTCGGCCGGGCCGCCGCGGCGCGGCGCATCGGCAGCGCGGCCGGCCGCCGCCACCAGCAGGCTCAGCGCGGCGGCGATGGCCACGAGCACGAACGGCAGCGCCAGCACATGTGGATGCATGTCACCCAGAAGAAAGCTGAAGAACGGGAACTCGTCTATCACTTCCACCGAGTTGCCGAGCAGATCGCGGTCGTGGATCACCCGTGAGGCGCGCCACCACCACCAAAACCCGCCTGTCCAGCCGCCCGTAGGCGGCGCATCGGTCAATTGCTTGATGTCCAGCCACTGAATCCAGGTCAGAGGCACCAGCCCCCGCTGGTAGGCCACCTCGACAACCCCTTCCAGATTCCCGACGAAACCCACGAACAAGGCGGCCAACACGCCGAACCCGATTCCCTTCCGCCTGGCGCCCGATGTTTCCTGCTTCACGCCTGACGCGTCCCGTTTTCCGTCCGATGTCGCCAGCCCCACCAGCGCATACACCACCCCAAACGCGCCGACCATCGTCAGCGCATACCAGAGCGCGACGCCGAGATTGAAGCCCACAGCAGGATCCACGCCGGTCAGACGGATCAACACGCCGAGCATCACATAACCGAAATAGTAGTAGCTGATCGCGTAACCGGACAGCCAGGGATCTTGGGGCGGGAAAAAGCGGCTGCGCAGGACGCCGTTGATGAAGGCAAACTCCATCGGTTTCTCGGTGCCGGCGATCTCCGGATTGTAGGCGCGGAAGAACGTCCAGCCAAAAAACACCAGCGCAAAGAGAAGCTCGGTCGCCAGGATCAACGGCCAATATCGGCGCAACCAGGCGACAAGAGGCGGGGCTGCGCCGTCGCCATCGGACCGACGCAGCCCGTCACGACCGAACCAGAACGATGCGGCCGTCATCAACAGAAGCGCGACGGCGGCGCCGCCCAACGTGTTCGGCAACAAGCGCACGATAGCCCCGATCCAGAGAATATACGAGGTCAACAACAGCCCCAGGGCTTTGCTCAGCGCATAACCGTGGCCCGGCAATCGGCCGAACAGCCGCCAGGCCAGGGGCAAAGCTGCCAGCGAAAGAAGCTGGATGACCACCCACCAGGAAAAAGCAGCGAACATCAGGTTACTTTGCCACCCTGTCTGGATGTCGAGGGCCGCGGCCACCGGCCCTGCATCGGGCCACAGCCATCATACGGCCCTCAATTTTAGCATGAGGCGGCACGGCTGCAAAAACCGCCCTGCCGCGCCGCGCTCACCGTCTGACCCAATATATCGTGGCCTGCGCCGTGCGATACACCATCTCCAGCTCGCCGAGCGCGGCCAGAGCCTCAAACTTGTCCAGGGCTTTCTCGTCGAACAGAACTCGCTCCAGCGGCCCCACGTACACCGCGCTGACCCGCAACTCGGCCAGCAATTCGCGCGTGCGCTCGCGGTCGGTCGTGCGGAACAGCTCCTGGCCCAGCCGCGTGCGCGTCGCCACCTGATCGGCCGGCCGCTGCTCGTACTGGTGCTGGCCGACCAGTGTCGGAAAGCCGGTGAAGCTGGCGATCCGCAGGCCACCCGCCCGGTAATAGTCGGCGGTGACCGTCTCACCTGCCACCAGGTAGCTGCCCGCCGGCGCCTCTGCGATGATCGGCGTGCCCGACACGTGCTCGAGCAGCCAGCGAATGGCGAGGTAATCGTGCGCCAGGTCAAGCGGATGCGCGGGGTTGGGCCAATAGAGCACACCGACGCTCATGTAATCCATGCCGTTCAGCGTGCCGATGGCCGGCCGGCGCTCCGGGAAGCGATCGCGCACGCGCGCCTGTGTCCCCAGCGGTACGAAGAGCAGCCCGGCCGCGATCAGACCGACAACGGCCGCGCGGCCGGCCAGGCCGGCCCCTGACAGGCGGCCAACCCCGCGCCACAAGCGGGGCAGCATCGCGCCGCATCCCAACCCAAGCAGCAACCAGGCCGGCACCGAGAATTTGAATAACGTGTTCATGCGGTACCAATCGCCGCCTTCCAGAAAATCGCGCAGGTAGAGGAGCTCGGTCCCGGCCACCACAGCAGCGCCCAACGCCAGCAGCAGCGCCGCAAAATTATCGGCCACCGCGCTGCGACGGCGGAAGGCCAGCGGTAGCGCCAGGCCCACCGGCAGCGCCATCAGTGCGGCGGTCGGCCGCTCCAGCACGATGAGGGTGATCAGGGCCGCGATCAGCGCCAGGGCCACCATGAACCGGCCGCCCGGTCGTGGTCGGCTCGCGTCATCCCCGGCCGGCATCTTGATCATGGGCTGCTGCGCCGCCCTGGCCTCCAACCAGAGGCCGACCAGCACGATCAGGCTCAGGGCCAGCAGGATGCCCCAGACGGTCAGCCAGGCCGAGAGCGGGCTCGCTCTGCGCACCCAGCCCAGGTAGCGGGCCAGCAGGATTCCCTCGCCGCGACCAATCTGCGACTGGTAGTGGGCATAGAACGGCCAGTACGCGGCGACGGCGGCCGCCATCACGCCCGCGGCAGTCATGGCCGCGGCAAACAGGCCAACGATACGCTGCGCGCGCCACGCGACGATAAAGAGCGCGGCAGCGACCAGCAGCGAGTAGGTGGGCAGGTCCCACGTGTTGATGGCGCCCAGCGCGCCGAGAGACAGGATCAGGAGCAGGATGGTGGCCAGAGTGCCTGGCACGTGGCTGCCGGCCGC